>OGYW01000094.1_pt1 | contig 67392 bp, 63 predicted proteins | sample 1576621 | NCBI WGS metagenome assembly OGYW01 (sample SAMEA3541528, study PRJEB24748) | human gut metagenome | biome: human gut; feature: human-associated habitat; material: faeces | place: China | collected 2012 | reverse complement strand
ACTCGACAAGATGAAGACCCTTTGGGATTACCTGTTGCCGGATGCAGAGAAACGGCTCCGGAAAAAAATATTGAAAAGTTCCCGGTTGGCAGATTATCAAGAGGCAGTGCGGAATTTGATTTACGACACCTCGATCACTGCCGGGCAATGATCCGAATGAACAGCCTCATTTAAAATATACGCTTTTTCCACTTGTGCTTTCATCGGTTCGCTGACCATGCAATAGTCAATACGCCAGCCCTTGTTTTTGGCACGAGCGCTGAAACGATAACTCCACCAAGTATATTCCTGTTTGTCCGGGTTGAGGAGGCGGAACGTGTCAATATAGCCGGCATCCAGGAAACGAGTCATCCATTCCCGTTCTTCCGGAAGGAAGCCGCTGTTCGTCGCATTGCGTACTGGGTCATGAATATCAATCGGTTCGTGGCAGATATTGTAGTCCCCGCATAAGATCAGTTTCGGACGCGATTTTTGTAGTTCCACTACATAGTTCTGGAAATCTTCCAACCATTCCATCTTGAATGCCTGACGCTCATCGCCGCTCGTACCCGAAGGGTGGTAAACGCTGATCACCGACAGATCCCCGAAATCGGCCCGGATGAAGCGCCCCTCGTTATCGTATTTTTCGATTCCCATTCCATATTCTACATGGTCCGGTTCTCGGCGGCTCAGGATTGCGACTCCGCTGTAGCCTTTCTTCTGTGCACTGAAAAGCCACGCTTTGTAGCCAAGTGCTTCAAATGCTTCGGCTGGATATTGTTCCGGTTGTAACTTGGTCTCCTGCAGGCAAAGTACGTCGGGTTGTTCTTGTGCCAGCCATTCGGGCAATCCTTTTCCTACGGCAGCACGCAGGCCGTTTACATTGTATGTTATAATTTTCATCTCCTAATACTTATTTTAATGATAAGACAAATGTAATGTATTTTCTTCTATTGACATATTTTCAGTGAGGTAACCTCACCAAAATATAATTTCTCCTTTTTCACAGGGAGGAAACTTTCGGCACAGTCATCAAAATGACACCTCTTTCCTATCTAAATTGAATTAATAGGGCATCCTAATCTTGCCAAAACGTAAGAACAGTATGGATCGGAATTTTCGATGAAATAGAAAAATGGTGCAAAAAGGAGGGATTGTTGATTTTGTTCTGTTACAAGTTGTTTTGAACAACTGGAACTATCATTCTCATATCCCTGTTATAAATATAGTTTGGACATATTTAAAATTATAGTTATGGCAAAAAGAAATAAGTTAGCCGTCTTTTCAGTGGTAGCTTTAGGCATGATGTTTTTTGCAGAGCAAAACAAAGCTTGTACGCGTGCGGTCTATCTGGGACCGGATGATATGATCGTGACAGGGCGGACGATGGATTGGAAAGAGGATCCGCAATCGAATATTTACCTTTTCCCTCGGGGAATGGAGAAACGGGGAGGGGTTACGGACAATACGGTGACGTGGACTTCCAAATATGGGAGTGTCGTGACTGCCGGATATGATATCGGAGTTTGTGACGGTATGAATGAGAAAGGCCTGGTGGCGAACTTGCTTTTCTTGACCGAATCCTCTTATCATCGTCCGAATGATAGTCGTCCGGTGATGGGATTGAGCATCTGGACACAATATGTCTTGGATAATTTTGCGACGGTGGACGAAGCTGTGAATGAATTGAGCCTGGAAACTTTCCGTATCGATGACCCTGATTTACCTAACGGAGCAAAATCGACTTTGCACCTCTCGATTTCGGATGCGACCGGGAATAGTGCCATCTTTGAATATATCAACGGCAATCTGATTATTCATGAGGGACGAGAATGCCAGATAATGACAAATTCCCCTACCTATGACAAACAGTTGACTTTGAATGATTACTGGAAAGAGATTGGCGGTCTGGTTATGCTACCCGGGACAAACCGTGCTTCTGATCGCTTTGTCCGTGCATCGTTTTATATCCAGGCATTACCGCAAACCGATAATTTCAGGCAGGCTGTTGCCGGAGTTTTTAGTGTGATGCGCAATGTTTCGGTTCCTTTGGGAATCTCTATCCCCGAACAGCCTAATATTGCTTCGACTCGCTGGCGTACGGTAGCGGATCAAAAAAATAAAGTGTATTATTTCGAGTCAACGCTTAGCCCCGATATTTTTTGGATCAATTTCAAAGATTTGAATTTTAAAACCGGAGCTCCGGTGAAGAAGTTGACGCTCACGGGTAGAGAGATTTATGCGGGTAATGCCGCCGGAAGGTTTCAGGCTGGAAAGTCACTTCACTTTCTGTTTGGGATATAGAAGGTTGTTTTGTATTTTTATGTCCGAATAAAAATGAGAGTAATATGATAGGAGCAATAGCCGGAGATATTATCGGTTCCGTATATGAGTTTGATAATATAAAGACAACGGTTTTTCCGTTATTTACCAGGAAAAGCAATTATACGGACGACACGATTATGACGGTCGCCGTGACTGACTGGCTATTGTATGGAGGGAATCTCGTGCAAGTTATGCATCGTTATGGCAGGGAGTTTCCGTGTCCGATGGGAGGCTATGGAGCACGTTTCGGGCAATGGCTTTGTGAAACGAATCCACAGCCTTATAACAGTTGGGGGAATGGTTCGGCTATGCGGGTTAGCGCAGTTGGGTGGGCTTTTGGTTCATTGGAAAAAACATTGCAAGTGGCTGAAGAAACGGCTGCCGTTTCCCATAACCATCCGGAAGGGATCAAAGGGGCTCAAGCTGTGGCTGCTGTCATCTATCTGGCTCGTACAGGAAAAAGCAAGCAAGCTATCCGGGAATACATTGAAACGACTTTTTTATATGATTTGAATTTTACCTGTGACGAGATCCGGCCGGACTATCGCTTTAACCCAAGTTGTCAGGGAACTGTCCCGGAGGCGATTGTTGCTTTTTTGGAAAGTACGGATTTTGAAACTGCAATCCGTTTGGCCATTTCTCTCGGTGGCGATTCAGACACGTTGGCCTGCATTACGGGAGGAATAGCAGAAGCCTTTTATGGAATGTCCGAAGATTGGAAAATCGAAGTGTTGAGACGGTTGCCAGAGGCTTTTGTCGAAGTTGTTGAAGAATTTTATCAAAAAATATGATTGTAGGATTTCTTTTTTTGTACATTTGCGATATTCTTTATTGATGAAAACCTATTTATACATTTGAATATGAAACGAGTTCCCTTTTTTTACTATATCATGGCATGCCTGTTATCTATATGCATTACTGCGTGTGATAAGGAAGAGCAACTGATTGAAGATGAAATCCCGGAGATGATTAAGGCTGATCTCTCAAAAAGATATCCTTCTGTGGAAATCCTGAATTATCAGGAATATTCGAATTTTTCTCAAATAAATGTTATAGATAAAGACCAAAATGAAGCTTCGATCTGGTATGTGGATGATATTTGGAAAATGACTCACACGAAGATTGCTGATTTCAACCAGCTTTCGCTTGAAGCACAAACTGTTTTTGAAAATTCCAAGTATCGTTTTGCCCAATTTGAAAATATATACAAAACGGAGCGGGAGGGGATGGATAGAAGCCTTTATACATTACATTTCCTGTATCAGTGGAAAAATGTTAAAGATATGACACATTACGTTTGTCTGAATGATGACGGGATGTTCTTGGCTGTATATACATGGACACCGAATGACCCTACCTGGTTTGTTGATTTGCCGAAGGCTCATTTTGACTTTATCTATAAGAAATATGACGGTTCTGAAATTAGAGGATATCAGAATAATGGAGGATATTATGATTATTTTGTCCTTCATAACGACACCCTTAAATTTGTTTCTTTTAGAGGAGAGGTTGAAACTGATTATTATTTTTGGAAAGAGACAAGGTATGAAATCAGTTTAGATACGAAAGTCCCTGATAATGTGGCCAGGGTCTTGAAACGGGACAATCCCGATTTTGTTTATACAAACCTTTATTATATTGAATCTCCTGAAGGGAATGCCTATTTTTTCCAAGATAAGAATGATGACCGGGAATTAGGATACACTATTGCCGAAGATATTTCTTAGATTTATATTCCTGAAATTCTATAAGTAGAAAAGCCCCGTCTTGACAAGGTAAAAGTAAACCTTTTTCCCAGCCGCCTTGTTCTTTTCCCGAAAACATGTAAAAAACGGCGTGAAACGAGACTGTTCGACAGGCTCTTTTAATGCGAAGTTTTAAAATATATGACAAAATGACATATTTTGTTTCTGGTACTTGTTTTGTGGGAATGTCTGTGGAATTTAGAAATAAAAATAGAATTGAAAGGAGTATAACTATATGAATTTAAACAATTTTACAATTAAAGCACAGGAAGCTGTCCAGCAGGCCGTGCAACTTGCTACTCAGAATGGGCAGCAGGCGATCGAAGCCGTACATTTGCTGAAAGGTGTCATTATGACGGGCGAAAGTGTGACCAATTTCATCTTTCAGAAGCTGGGTGTCAATATCCAGAATCTGAATCGTGTATTGGATGCGCAGATCAGTTCGCTACCGAAGGTATCAGGCGGAGAACCTTACCTGTCAAGTGAAGCAAATACTGTTTTGCAGAAAGCAATCGGCTATTCATCCAAAATGGGAGACCAGTATGTGTCTTTGGAGCCGATTATTTTGGCCTTGTTTACGGAAAAGAGCACTGCTTCTCAAATTCTGAAAGATGCCGGTATGACGGAAAATGAATTACGCCAGGCGATTGAAGAATTGCGGAAAGGGAATAAAGTAACCAGCCAGTCGGCCGAAGACACATATGATGCACTGGGGAAATATGCGATCAATCTGAACGAACGTGCCCGTAGCGGCAAGTTGGATCCGGTGATCGGTCGTGACGACGAAATTCGCCGTGTACTTCAGATCCTGAGTCGTCGTACGAAAAACAACCCGATTTTGATTGGTGAACCGGGTGTTGGTAAGACGGCGATTGCCGAGGGGCTTGCTCATCGTATCGTCCGGGGTGACGTACCGGAAAATTTGAAATCGAAACAGATTTTCTCTTTGGATATGGGAGCTTTGGTTGCCGGGGCCAAATATAAGGGCGAATTTGAAGAACGTTTGAAAGCTGTAGTGGGTGAAGTGACTAAATCGGATGGGGAAATCATTCTTTTTATCGATGAGATCCATACATTGGTCGGTGTCGGTAAGGGCGAAGGTGCGATGGATGCCGCCAATATCCTGAAACCTGCTTTGGCTCGTGGTGAATTGCGTTCGATCGGTGCGACGACGCTGGATGAATATCAGAAGTATTTTGAGAAAGATAAGGCGCTCGAACGTCGTTTCCAGATTGTTATGGTGGACGAACCGAACGAATTGGATGCTATTTCCATCCTGCGTGGTTTGAAGGAAAAATATGAAAACCACCATAAGGTCCGTATCAAAGATGATGCCATCATTGCAGCCGTCCAGTTGTCTACACGATACATCACTGACCGGTTCTTGCCCGATAAGGCGATCGACCTGATGGATGAGGCAGCAGCCCGTTTGCGTTTGCAGATCGACTCTGTGCCGGAATCTCTCGACGAGGTTTCCCGCCGTATCAAGCAACTGGAAATCGAGCGTGAAGCGATCAAGCGTGAAAATGATAAAGGAAAGCTGGAACAGCTCAATAAGGAAATTGCCGACCTGAAGGACGAAGAAACGAAACAGAAGGCTCAGTGGCAAAGCGAAAAAGAGCAGATCAATAAGATTCAGCAGAATAAGATTGATATCGAAAACCTGAAGTTTGAAGCCGATAAGGCCGAACGTGAAGGCGACTACGGTAAAGTAGCCGAAATCCGTTACGGAAAGATCAAACAAAAGGAGGAAGAGATCAGGGAAGTCCAGGAGAAACTGAAGACGATGCAAGGTGCTTCCGCCATGATCAAGGAGGAAGTGGACAGTGAAGATATCGCCGATGTGGTATCTCGTTGGACGGGAATTCCTGTCAGCAAGATGATGCAGAGTGAAAAGGAAAAATTACTCCATCTGGAATCTGAATTGCACACGCGTGTGATCGGGCAGGAGGAGGCCATCAGTGCTATTGCTGATGCTGTGCGTCGTAGCCGTGCCGGATTACAGGACCCGAAACGACCGATCGGTTCATTTATTTTCCTCGGTACGACAGGTGTCGGTAAGACAGAGCTGGCTAAAGCGTTGGCGGAATATCTGTTCGACGACGAGAATATGATGACTCGTATCGATATGAGTGAATATCAGGAAAAGTTTAGTGCGACTCGTCTGATTGGTGCGCCTCCGGGATATGTCGGCTATGATGAAGGTGGCCAGTTGACGGAAGCGATCCGCCGTAAACCTTATTCGGTCGTCCTGTTTGATGAAATCGAAAAGGCTCATCCGGATGTATTCAATATCCTTTTGCAGGTGTTGGATGATGGACGGCTGACCGACAATAAGGGACGTGTCGTCAACTTCAAGAATACGATCATTATTATGACCAGTAACATGGGATCGTCCTTGATTCGTGAAAACTTCGAGAAGATGACTCCCGAAACACACGACAAGGTTGTCGATGAAACGAAGGTCCAGGTGTTGGAATTACTGAAGAAGACAATTCGCCCAGAGTTCCTGAACCGTATCGATGACATCATCATGTTTACTCCGCTCAACGAAGAAGAGATCCGCAAGATCGTGATTGTTCAGCTGAATAGTGTGAAGAAGATGCTGGCTCAGAATGGGATTGCGCTGGAATTTACGGATGCAGCTCTGACATTTATTTCTGACAAAGGGTTCGACCCGCAGTTTGGTGCCCGCCCTGTAAAACGTGTCATCCAGAAGTATGTCCTGAACGAACTGTCCAAAGAGTTGTTGGGCGGAAAGATCAACAAAGATCGCCCGATCACAATCGACAGCAACGGTGCCGGTTTGGTCTTCAAGAATTGACCGAAGATGGTTGGATTGATATATATTTATGTGAAAGGCTCTGCTCCCAAAAGGAGTAGGCCTTTTTTTGTTGGTCCGGATGTTCTATCTTTGTGAAAACATTTGAATATGCACCATCCATTACAAGTTCTGAAGCACTACTGGGGCTATGACGGGTTCCGGCCGGGACAGGCAGAAGTCATAGACAGTATTCTGTCCGGGCATGATACATTGGCGCTTATGCCGACGGGAGGAGGTAAATCCATTACCTTCCAGGTGCCTGCATTGGCGAATCCGGGTATTTGCCTTGTGATCAGTCCGCTTGTTGCTTTAATGAAGGACCAGGTGAAGAACCTGCAAAAGCGAGGGATTCTGTCGGCGTTTATCAGTTCCGAAATGCCGCATTGGGAGATTTTGCAACAACTGGATAATTGTATCTTGGGAGATTATAAGTTCCTTTATATTTCTCCTGAACGTATTTCTTCCGAACTGTTTCAGGAGAAGTTGAAGACGTTGTCCCGCAAAGTGAATTTGCTGGTTGTGGATGAGGCGCACTGTATCTCTCAATGGGGAAACGATTTTCGTAGGGATTACCGTTTGATTGCGGATATCCGCGATGCCATACCGCATGTTCAGGTAATTGCCGTAACAGCTTCAGCCACGGCAGCTGTGGTTGCCGATATCTGCGAGCAGCTCCATTTTCGCAAAGGATATAGGATATTCAAGACCTCTTTCGAGCGGAAGAATCTTTCGTTTGTAGTTCGTAAGACAGACAATAAATTAAAGGAAATTTGTCATATCTTATCTGCCGTACCCGGCTCCGCGGTGATCTACAGCCGTACCCGCAAAGGAGTGGAAGAATATGCCGGAAAATTACGGGCGGCGGGCATTTCTGCTGAATATTTCCATGCTGGCCTGGACCCGGTTCTGAAGACAGAGCGGCAGGCCGATTGGGTAAAAGGATTTACGCGTGTGCTGGTTGCCACTAACGCGTTCGGAATGGGGATTGATAAAGGGGACGTGCGTGTGGTGATCCACACGGAGTTTCCTGACTCGATGGAGGCTTATTACCAAGAGGCGGGACGTGCTGGTCGTGACGGGAAACGGGCCTACGCTGTCGCTTTGTTGGGACCGCAGGACATAACGGATATAAAAAGGCGTCCTTCCAATGCTTTCCCGACAATCGAATATATCAAACGGGTTTATGAAGCTTTGTGCAACCGTTTCCAGATCGCGGAAGGTGATGGGGAAGGGGTGTCGGTCTATCTCGACGAACCGGAATTTTTGAGAGATTGGCATTTCGATAAAGGTCGTTTACGTTCTTCTCTTGAAATTTTATCTTTGTCGAACTATCTTACTTTTGAACCCTATCCTAATTCACAACCTTATCTGCGGTATGACCAACCTCGTTGGATGATGGATCGTTTCCTGAGTGACGATTCTCCGGCAGCCAAAGTCGCTGTTGAGGTTTTACGAAATTATGAAGGTCTTTTTTCTGCCGGAGTTTTCGTCAGTGTCGATATGCTGGCGCGAAAAACCGGGCTGGAAGCTCGTGAGGTGGCGAAAGTCTTAGGGTATCTGCGGAATGTCGGCTTCTATTATGTCCCTCCTCGAAAAGAACCCCGGATCACTTTTAAGATGATCCGCGTCCCTTTGGACCGTCTTGTCATTACGACTGCATCTTATGAAAATCGTTTGGCTGCTTTCAAAATGAGAATTGAAAAGGTGGCGGAATATCTTGAGACTCACAGTTGCCGTCAGGAGTTTATTTCCGAATATTTCGGTATGGAAGGGACACGATGCGGGTGTTGTGATAATTGCTTGCAGAAGCGGTAAAAGGTTATTCAATTTAACCCTATGCGTTACGGAGGCTAATGCATAGGGTTAGTCCTCGTAAAGCTATGCATTAGGAACCTGTTTAAGATTCGAATTGATTTTTTTGAGTACCTGTATGGATAACGAATATTTTTGTTTATGTTTGTAGCATCTATCAACCAAAAATTAAAAAGATATGAGTGACAAAGATGATTTAATTTATGATGAAGATGATTCTGTAGCATTTATCCAGAACTATCTTCCCCAGGAATTGAAAGGAAAATTCAGTAATGACGATATTAATTATATTGTGGATCTGATTTATGAATTTTATGAGTCGAAGGGTTTCCTTGATGAAAATTCCGATGACAATGCTGAAATTGATATTGATGAAGATGAATTGATCGGGTTTGTTGTAAAGAATGCGCAAAAAGACGGTGTAGGCAAGTTCTCACCTGAAGACATCACTTTTATTGTACAGGGAGAACTTGAATATTGCGATTCCATCAACATGTTCGATTAATAGACTGTTGTATAGTTACAATATAGTTTATAAAAGAATAAGAAGATGAGAAATTTTAAGTTGTTATCAGTTTTACTGCTTTGTATGGCAGTCGTTTTTACGAGTTGTGGAACATGGAACAATACCGCTAAAGGTACGGCTATCGGAGTCGGCGGAGGTGCGGCAGTAGGTGCCGGAGTCGGTGCTTTGGCTGGTAATACTGCATTGGGTTCGATAATCGGTGCTGCCGTGGGTGGTACTGCAGGTGCTTTGATCGGTAAGAAGATGGACAAACAAAAGAAGGAATTGGAAGCTACGCTGCCGGAAGAAACGACTGTCGAAACCATTAATAATGGCGAGGCACTGAAGGTTACGTTTGATTCGGGTATCTTGTTCGCAACCAATTCAAGTACTGTCAGTGCCGCTTCCAAGAGTGCGTTGCGTGACTTGGCTGCCAGTTTGAATGCAAATCCGGATACGGACATAAAAATCATAGGACATACGGATAATACAGGAAAAGTTGATTATAATCAGACGTTGTCAGAAAAACGTGCAAAGAGCGTATTCGATTATCTGATGGAAGACCAAGGTGTGAGCAGTAAGCGCATGACTTATGAAGGCAAGGGAGTACATGAACCGGTTGCCGATAACAGCACTCCTGAGGGACGTGCTTTGAACCGTCGAGTAGAAATCCTTATCCTTCCCAACTCAAAAATGGTACAGGAAGCACAGCAAGGAACTTTGCGATAAGAAATAATAGAAAGCAGAATCAAGAAGGGGATGTCCGAAAGCCGGACATCCCTTTTTTTGACGATAAACACATCTACTTAAACATAAACCGGTAATAAAACATGTTTATCTGAGAAATGTCCATATATTTGTATTGTAGTGTTTGATAACTATTGATAAATAGCAATTATCAAGTATATAAAGCCTTGCCATAGATAATATGAGTGTTAAGAATATGAATACAGATTTTACAATTAGAATTGCCCAACCTGCTGATGTCCTTGAGCTCAAAGACTTATTTCAAGATACAGTCCTCAATATAAACAGGCGTGATTATTCAAAAGCAGAAGTGGAAGATTGGGCATCGTGCGGAAACGATATCTCCCATATAAAAGAAATGATTAGAACGCATTTTTTCATTGTAGCAACTAATCAACAGTTACAGGTTGTCGGCTTTGCATCCATTACCCAACAAGGTTATTTGCATTCTATGTTTGTTCATAAAGATTTTCAAGGTAAAGGTATTGCTACGATACTTCTAAATGAAATAGAACGGTATGCAACTGCAACAGGAATCATACGGATTACATCAGAAGTAAGTTTAACAGCCCGTCCATTCTTTGAACAAAGGGGGTATATAGTAACGGAAGAACAAAAACGGAGAGCAAATCAGCTTTCTCTCACCAATTTTTGGATGGCAAAGAATCTGAGCAAATGAAATAAATTCAAAAGTTTTGCAAATCGTTGGTTGAAGTATGGGCAAAATTTTATTGAAAATCAAAAACTTATTGAAGTAATAGGTGAAATGTTTGATTCTGTCTATGCCGATCAGCTTCAAATGCAGATAACTGTCAATTCATCGTCATACGCTGTGAAGTTCTATGAAAGTTTAGGCTTTTCAAAGACTTCTGAAGAACAGGAAACAGATGGATTAAAATATACCCCGATGCACTACTGTCCACTAAGAATGGACGGCCTTATCACTGGATAATACACGAGATTGCTGTGTTCATTAACAGTCGTTTATAACCGTTCTAAAATCTTCAGACAAGTTAATTAACACTCTTGAAAAGGGAGAATGCAAACCTTTTTTAGTTCATGTTGTTTAAATAGTAACTTATATATAAGTGCATAAATAATAGTATAAACTGTTTTAAACGTTGAATGAGATGAAAAAGATTCTTCCTTTTTTCTTATTGGTTCTTTTACTGGCGTCTTGCCAGAAGGATCCGGACATGTCAAAACTAAGCGATGATTTCGTAGTATTCACTGATCACAACAAGGATGCTAATTTCGAATCCTTTACAACTTTCTACATCCCTGATAGTGTAATGGTTATCGGTAGCAGTGAAAAACCGGAATTCTGGAGTGCAACAGAAGCTGACGATATCGTCTCTACTTTGGTTAGTGGCATGGAAGGCCGTGGTTACACACGTGCATCGGATAAAGAATCTGCGGATTTGGGTTTGCAGGTTTCTTTTGTGAAAAATGTAAATTACTTTACGAACTATCATGACAATCCTTACTGGTGGTGGGGGTATCCGGGATATAACTGGTGGTATGGCTACTGGGGTAACTGGACTGGCGCATGGAATGGATGGTATTATCCGTATCCTGTTGTATACAGCTATAGCGTAGGTTCTTTATTGGTTGAACTGGTCAATTTGAAAGCTCCGCTGCCAAAATCTGCAGATGCTAAACTTCCGGTTCTCTGGACTGCTTACATGACTGGCTTGCTGTCCGGTTCCGACAAGGTAAATATCGAACTTTCTACTCGTGCTATTGAGCAGGCTTTTGTACAGTCACCGTACCTGAAAAAATAATTAAACGCGAATTAAAAGATAAATATGAGTCTTATGAAAAAGATATATAAATCAATAAAATTAATCGCTTTACTTGTTGCCTGTTTAGCGATACCTTCCCTGGCTGGTGCCCAGGTTGTAAAGAACATGTATTTTAATGTTGACTGGCAGATTAATTCTCCGTTCAGCCAGGATTTCTCAGACAAGACAAGTGGTTGGGGAGCACATGCGGAAGCCGGTTATTATGTAATTCCTAATTTCTCGGTAGGTGCATTTATCTCTTATCATACCAACAATAAGTATATCGACCGTCAGACGTTGCCGGTAAGTTCTACATCGGCCATCACTTCTGATCAGCAGCATTCTATCTTTCAGTTGCCTTTTGGTGCAGCTTTTCGTTACAACGTAGCTCCCGAAAGCCAGTTCCAGCCTTATGCTGGTGTGCAGTTAGGTGCAAGCTATAGTGAAATGTCGACTTATATGAATGTAATGAAAGTATACGACCGTAATTGGGGTTTCTATGTATCTCCCGAAATCGGTATGACTATGTATTTTACACCTCAGAAACAGATCGGTCTGCATGTCGCTGCCTACTATAATTATGCAACCAATAAAGGAGAAGTCCTGAGTTATTCGATCGATGGATTGAATAACTGGGGCATCCGATTAGGTCTTGCCTTCTAATGGAAGTTTGTTCTTTTAAGTGTTTTATGTAGTTTATGGGGAACGGGAGGCTGTCGTAATGACACCTCCCGTTTTTTGCTTTATAGGATTTGTAGTTTGAGGCCGAACGAGAGGCTTAGATAGTCTTTGGGTTTCAGATAACCGTTCCCGATCTTGTTTATCAGATATAGGTCACAGGTACTGAGCTCGTAGAAGAAAGAAATGGATTTATGCCAGCTCTTTTTTGTGTTTAGCTTCAATGTGAATCGCTCTCCAATAAAAACATGGGTACGGATGCGGGTGGAGAACCAGTAGTAACCTTGTGGATATTTGTCCGGCTGCTTACCCCAGAAGTCACGATCTAAAAGAGTATTGATATAGACACCGCAGGCGAGAGGTTCGAAAGATAACTTGTCGGCGATATGGATGTTCCAAGGGTAATAATTCTGTTTGAGTGTAAGAGTTGCCATAGCATGGCGATCCGAGTTGCGGGGAACTATCCCCAAATATACATCTGTTTCCCAGTGATTACGATAATAATTCCAACCTGTTCCGAGGGAAAGCATACCCATTGATCCGGCGAACTGTAGCTTGGTATAGTGGGGAATGAGTTTTTCCCATCTGGATATATATTTTTCTACGCGTTTTTTATATCGCACATCATCCTCGATTTCCTCCTGTGCCTGTAAAGTGTCGGCCAGGAAAAGAAATAAGAGCATCCATTTAAAAATTGATAATTTCATACGTGTAGCCGTCCGGGGTTAGGGTAAATAATAGGTAGTTACGTTTGGCTATATTGCTACAGCCGTAGTAGATGATCCCATCGTCAAAAAGGTCTTCCACCTGTAACTGATGGTTATGTGCGTTCAGGCAAAACAGCAAAGAGGGAAATTCACGGATATATAGCTGAAATACGTCTTTTACATTATTATCGAACTGTTCGCTTCCGGGACGTGCATGCATGGCGACGATCGTGCGGCTGTAATGCCGGGTACTGTCTTGCAGCTCTTCTTTCAGAAAACCGAAATCAGGGACAGGGTGGGAGTAGTCGTATTCGATCGCATTGGTATTGAGGCAAACGAATTTAACGTCCCGGACGATAAAAGAAAAGTTTTCTTCTCCGAACAATTTGTTGAAAACCTGGTCACCATTGCCGATTACGTCATGGTTACCGATCAATCCGACATACGGGATATCGAGCTTCGACAGGATATTGACAGTCCACTCGTACTCTTTCTTCATGCCGAACTCGGTATAGTCTCCTCCGTGTATGATGAAATCGATGCTGTCTTTTTTAGTATTGATATGTTTTATGAAATCTTCTGTCTCGTCGTAGCTACGTTGGGTATCGCCCATCAGGACGAAGCGGATCGTGTCTTTATCTTTTGTTGCTGCCTCGATAAGCGGGATGTTGTGGTCGTTGATATCGCGTTCGGAAATGGTGAGTCGGCCGTCATACGGATGGTAATCGATCAGATCACATGCAGACAAGAATATGCATAGGAATAATGGTAGAGTTTGTTTATACATGACATCCTAACTTTTATTTGTGGCAAAGTTAGGATGTCATGCTACTTCAAAAAAGGTCAAGATGCAATGAATAATGTGCCAATACGAAGAAATTCTTTCATTGGCACATTATTTAATGTAATTATAATATCGGTTGAAGAAGTTTTTGAACCAGCCTGTCTTCATCAATCCTTTTTCGAAAAGCAGGATTCCTAAAAGAGCGCAACAGATTCCCAATGTCACATCTATAATATAGTGATGTGAGGTGTAAACTGCTGTTCCCCAAATTCCCGCCATGATGATGGCAAACAGGATAATCACAAATTTATTGCATTTATTGACAATCGCATAACATAGTGCCACAACCATATATGCAGCATGTAATGATGGAACTGCCGCGAATACGTTTGCGTTGCGGCCATAGATGGAATCGAAGATAGAAAGGCCGGTCAATGTGTCGAACCTGCCGAGACCGGCAACATTACCCGGTGTGTCGAGTATCGGTTCAAAACCATAATTGATTGCATACCAAGGTGGTGCTGCCGGATGGAGATAGTATCCGGCAAAGCCAATCAGGTTGACGAACAGGAATACCATCGAGAAATGGAGGTACAAATTACGGTATCCCTTGAGATAGAGCCACAATCCGAAAGCTATCGGAACAGGAACCCAGCAGAGATAAAATATACCTGCAAGGATGTCCGCAATCCGGCAATTATGGATCGCGAAATATTCGCAAGGAATTAGGATATTCCCATTATCATTTATACCGAACAAGCTTTTTTCCAGATTATATAGGTTTTCCACGTCAATCGAGTTAGCCTCGTAATTTGGGAAAACACGCATCCAGTCGTATGAAATGCCGAAAAGAGCGAATGGCAATAAGGCAACAGCTAATTTACGGGTTGTCTTGCCAGCGAAGAAGAGGAGGAGGTAAAGCCCAACCATGAACACATGCTCCGGGCGTAATCCGATACATACGGCTGTCAGCAAAAGAAACAGCGCTGTCAAGCCGATAACAGTCCCTGCCTCCTTCTTTGACGGGAGTACAATTGTTCCTTTCATTCGTTATCTTTGCTGCTCAATAGTTTACGACAATGATTCAGGCGTGCGAATGCCGTGATGTTGGAGAATATCGCAACGATCAGCAAAGGAATGACGAATATCATGATCGGTTCGAATATCTCGTTGTTTTCCATCATGGGTGCAAAGATACCGCAGCAGAGAGCCCCTAATCCGGTCAACACTACGCGTTCGGGACGTTGCATGAAACCGACTTTGCATTCAAGTCCCAATCCTTCGGCACGGGCGCGGACATAGCTTACCATTAATGAGCCGATCAAAGCAATGAAAGCGACGATCGAACTGATGACATATCCCTGATTGATCAGGTAGAAACATATCCCGAAGAAAACCGTCAGTTCGCTGTAGCGGTCCAGTACCGAATCGTACAAGGCTCCGAATGTGGAACTCATTTTGCCGATACGCGCAACCTGTCCGTCCATCATGTCGAACAGTCCGGCAAACAAGATGATGCCGCCACCCCAGCCGATATAGTAGAAATCACCTCGTTCTCCTTTCATTCCGGCATAAAGGAATATGCAAGCAGCCACAATATTCAGGATTAATCCTGTTGTCGTAATAAAATTGGGAGTGATCCCAATTTTAATCATTCCATGTACGATCGGGTTGATGATCTTGTAGATCGTCTGTTGCAACCAATCTCTAAAAACTTTGAATTTCATATATTACTATTTTGTTTTTATTTTGAGTTCGCTTTCTGAAAACGGTCCCTGATCCTACAGTTCTTGTAGACAAAGATACGTTGCATATTATAGTTCCAAAGAAATCCGACAAGCAGTGAGACTACTATCTTGGAAAAGACGAACAAGTCGTCGATATAATGTTTCAGTGTTTCCTGGACCCAGGGATTCCGGCTGATCGTTTCCGTCATGAAGTAAATTCCCCAGGTATTCAATAAGATACTACCAATCCAAACCAGTAGATATTTGACTATTACATGTCGTTTCTTGCATTCTTTGGATTTGAATGTCCATTTGTAATTGATGATGCAATTTACGATTCCGCCGCAGACAGAACCGGTGAAGGTTGCATACACGTAATAAACTCTAAATAATTTAACCAACAAGATTGTGACCAGAAAGTCTGTCGCACTGGCGACTTGTGAAGAAAATTGGGCTCGTATAAACATGAATATCCCGCCTTTCTCCGAAAACGCTCTTGCACTTTTCTTTATCCAATCAACCATCTTGCAACTATTAGCAGGATGAGGCTATATATTCCAGCCAAAATATCATCCATCATTACTCCGACTCCTCCCTTGAGATATTCCATTTTGCGTATACCCAATGGCTTGAAAATATCGAACAGGCGGAATAGCGCGAATGCTGCCAGAGCATACCACAAGTTACCGGCCGGTGCTGCCAAAAGCGGAATCCAGACACCTACCATTTCGTCTACTACTACCCGCGAAGGGTCTTCTCCCCAAATAGGTTCGACTGCGTTTGCCGAACGGATGCCGGCAATCGTAAAAATACCGATCAATAACGCGGTTATAATAAGAAGTAGAGTAGGAGATACGGCGCACGACAATGCAAGCCAGATCAGCGTAGCTAACAAGGCTCCCGCCGTTCCCGGAGCAAACGGAGAAAAACCGGAACCAAAGCCTGTTGCAATAATAATATGAATTAGTGGAACTCTTTTCATCCTGTCAGTAAAATGTGTGCAAAGTTATAAAAATAATATAACTTTCCCCCTCGTCCGGGAGAAAGTTATATCGAGAATTCCATCAGCATGAAATTTTAGTTTCATAGGCATGGAACAAAAGTTTCGCTAAGATGGAACAAATGTTTCATCCCTATGAAACTAAATTTATATTACCCTGAATTTTAGTCCAAATAATTAGGGGCTTTTTCTCCGATCATATCGCGCAACGTCTGCTTAACCATTCTCCATTGCTGGAAGAGGTCATGTACGGGCTGATGTTCGAAGTCGTGCATCGGACTCTTGCAGAAGAAAGACAACCAAGTCTGGATACCATACATACCGGCACGCAGGGCCAGATCGCTGAACAACACCAGGTCGAGTGCGATAGGGGCTGCTAGGATGGAGTCGCGGCAAAGGAAGTTTACCTTGATTTCCATCGGGTAACCCATCCAGCCGAAGATGTCGATATTGTCCCATGCTTCTTTATTGTCCTTGCGGGGAGGATAGTAATTGATGCGTACCTTATGATATACGTCTCCATACAGGTCCGGGAATTTTTCGGGTTCGAAGATGTTGTCAATGACAGATAGCTTGCTGACTTCTTTTGTCTTGAAGTTTGCAGGATCGTCCAATACCTCGCCGTCACGGTTTCCTAAGATATTGGTAGAGAACCAGCCGCTTACACCTAACATACGGGTTTTGAACATCGGAGCCAGTACTGTCTTCATTAAAGTCTGTCCGCTCTTGAAGTCCTTACCGGAGATAGGCACATTCATCTTTTTAGAGAATTCCCACATGGCGGGAGTGTCTACACACAGGTTAGGAGCACCCATGATGAACGGAGCACCTTCTGCTATAGCGGCATAAGCGTAGCACATACTTGGAGAAACGGCTTCCGTATTGTTGTCCTTCATTGCTTTTTCCAAAGCGGCAAGCGACATGTGCTCGTCAGACAGCGGAATATAGATTTCCGTACTTGCAGCCCATAGAACGGCGATACGTTCACAGTTGTTGGCTGCCTTGAATTCACGGATATCCTGGCGGAGCTGTTCAACCATGTCCCAACGGGTAGCGGCCTGTTTGATGTGTGTGCCGTTCAGACGTTTTGCCCAGTTATGGTCGAATGCGGCCGGCATCGGTTTGATTGCCTCCAATTCGTCTTTTACGCCGTTCAGGTCTTTTTCTTTCAAGACTTCTGCGTATAGGGCCGCTTCGTATGCATTATCAGGGAAAATATCCCATCCGCCGAAAACGATGTCATTCAGGTCGGTCAGAGGAACAATATCTTTGATCGCTTTTTCTTCTCCGTTTTCTAAACGCATTGTAGCTAACTGTGAGATTGAGCCGATAGGCTTAGCCAATCCTTTACGTGCAGCCAACGTACCTGTAATCATGGTAGTCGCAACTGCACCGCCTACCCCAACAACCAGAATACCAAGTTTTCCTTTGGCTTCTTTAACTTCGATTTTTTCCATGTCAAATTAAGTTCAAAATGATTGGGGCAAAATTAGGTTTTCTGGTTGAGACATAAAAGGCTATATGCTGGCTTAATTGGTCAGAAATACTATAAAATAGGCCTTTTTTACATATTATTGTATTGAAGCCTCTTTTTCAAACTTTTTATGGTTATTAAGGATGTTCTTAGGGAAAAGTCTTTTCTATGTGTTTTTTTGAATTGTTATGAATTAAATCTTGGTTTCATGGTGCAATATCCATTTTTAATGCTTTTCTTTGTACCCGACAAGCAAAACTGTTTGTGTAGTTCTTTATCTCCGACTTAATATTCATTGCAGAATATGATTTAGCAGACATTGATCTTTCCTAAAAGTTTTATTGTTTCAATTTTTTATTAATTATTTTATATCATTTTTTGTATGAATATTTACATTGGTAACCTGAACTATCGGGTTAGAGAATCAGACTTACAACAGGTTTTGGAAGAGTACGGTACGGTTGAATCAGTTAAATTGATCATTGACCGCGATACTCGTCGTTCTAAAGGCTTTGCTTTTGCAGAACTTCCTAACGAAAACGAAGCAAGAAACGCTATCGAAGAATTAAACGGCGCTGAATACGAAGGTCGCCAGATGGTTGTAAAAGAAGCAACACCGAGACGCTAATAAATAATAGCATCAAAGTATACGAACGGGGATATGGACAAGATTCTGTATCCCCGTTCTTCGTTTATTCCTTTTTAATTGTTACGTTTGTACTTAAATTTGTAATAGATGAAAAGTCTTTTAAATATTTCTTGTTTGCGCATTAGTTTGTGTCTCCTGTTCTGTTTGGCGGGTACTTCATTTATCTACACACTTTATGCCCAGATTCCGGACCGCGTTTTCAAGACGGATTTCCGGATAGATCCGGAAAAGAAAGGGGAACTTTCGGTCGAATTTGATAATCTGAGTTTCTTTAAGGATGATGAGTATACCGGTTCGTTTATGAAAGGCTATACATTGCCGGGACTTTGGTTGCAGGCAAAGGCTGTCTATTATCCGTTGGAAATGCTGAAACTCGAAGCAGGTGTTCATTTGCAACGTTTTTGGGGGGCGAATCGCTATCCGAATATGGCTTATCAGGATATTGCGCATTGGAAAGGTGATCAGTATCAGAAAGGTTTTCATGCACTTCCTTGGTTCCGGGCGCAGGTGGCTTTGTCTGATCATGTGAATATCGTGCTGGGCGATTTGTATGGGGCGGCCAATCATAATCTGATAGAGCCATTGTACAATCCGGAATTGAATATGGTCGCCGATCCGGAGATGGGATTACAATTGTTGTATAATTCCCGCCAGTTCGATTTGGATGTGTGGGTGAATTGGGAAAGTTTTATCTTCAGGGAAGATATCCATCAGGAGGCTTTTACGGTTGGTTTGTCTACCCGTTTCAAGTTCAACGATCCGGATTCGCGTTTTCATTTTTATGCTCCTTTGCAAGCTTTGGCCCAGCACAGAGGAGGAGAGATCGATACGATCCTGACCAATTCTGTCCAGACATTGATGAACGGTGCTGTCGGAGTTGGGGGAGTGTGGAACACGGGGCATAAGATATTCAAGAGTGTAAATGTGGAACTGGATGCTGCCGGCTATTATCAGCAGGCCGGTAAGTTGTGGCCTTTCGATAACGGCTATGGTGTGTATGCACGTGCATCTGCCGATATTTACGATTTCCGTGTGAAGACTTCCTATTGGAGGTGCCATCAGTTTATTTCCATGTTCGGCAGTCCGTTTTATGGAGCTGTCTCGACATCCGATGAAGGTCTTACCTTCGATGATCCTTCTTGTGTTTACTTTGGCTTAGAGTATTCGCGTGAATTGGCAAAAGGTTTTTCGCTTGGCATTGATTTGGATATCTATGAGCATTTGCCTGTCGTGTTTCGCGGTACGGAGCAGAATGGCTATAAATCATTTGCCAAAACCAGTTTCTCTGCCGGGATTTATCTGAGGGTAACCCCGTCTTTCCTGATAAAGAAATTCTAGTAGTTAACAGTTATTCTGTTTTCTGTTCGGGCGGAACAGGGTGAAAAGCAGGGCTGCAATGATAACCCAATTCGTGACAATCATTGTCGTGAACAGGTCGATTAGCTGCGGTAGCTGCTTTCTTGTGCAGTTGGATAATTCGTTCAGAGAACCGCTGAAGTTTCCATATAATCCCCAAATCATAATCGCTTGTATTATGAGTAAGGCGATAGCCAATCCGGCACAGATATATTTTGTGAAATTATTCATGTTTTTAAAGTATTATCTACAAAAGTATAAAAAATACCATTGTCTTGCATTTTATTAAAGGAGAATGTCTGTAAACAAGCAAAGTTTGTAAAAATATTATTATTTTTGTGGGTGAAATGTTAATTGAATGGTCTTAAATCGCTGGTAGTATGTTCGATATTTCTTTATTGTATGAACTGAAGAAAGGGAATAGAGAAGCCTTTAATGGTGTTTTCCGTTACTATTATCCCCGGATAATGGCTTATACTGCTTCTATGGTTGAGCAAAAAGCAGCGGAGGATATTGTTCAGGATGTTTTTCTGTATGTTTGGGAAAACCGTGAAAAGCTATATGTCAGTGATGGTTTCCATTCTTATCTTTTTCAATCCGCTTATACTCGTTGTCTGGACTATTTCAAGAAAAACCTCTCGATTGAAAAATACCATTCTCATACTTACGAGAAGTATTTGGAAGATTATCAAAATCTATTGAAAGGTGATGATTCTGTTATAGAGGAGCTTTCCGTTAAGGATTTTTATCGCCATTTGTATGAATTACTGGAGCACCTGCCAGCGCAGCGTCGTGAAGTTTTCATCCTTACTTATATAAAAGGGCTGACGGCTAAAGAAGTTGCGGAGCAGACCCAGATGCCGCAACGCACGGTGGAGAGTCATTTGTATTTGGCGCTCCGGTTTTTAAAGGGACATATGTCCAGAAATGATTATTATATGCTTTGTGCCGTTTTTCTTTCGCATGGCACATACGCTTGATAAATTAAGATGAACGAAAAAATCATTTTGGCTCAGTAGTTTTTCGTTGTTGGTCGTTTTGCCTAATATAACAAGGTGAAAATGGAGTTTAATTACGCACTTTTAGTAAAATATTTGATTGGCAGCCTTTCCTCGGAAGAAATGGAGGAAGTGATGAGGTGGCGTGATTTGTCGGCTGAGAATGAAACTGTTTTTTCTGAAGTGTTACGTTTGCGTCTTTCGTGGAATACAGCAAAGTATGCGGATAACGAGCGGATAGATATGGCTTTGAAAAAGGTAAATGTCCGGATTAACCGGGCAAGGCGTTACCGGATTGCCCGGTCTTTGTTGAAATATGCAGCTGTTATCTTGCTGCTTGTTTCGTTTTCAGCTGTCGGATGGAATTATTTTAAGCCGGAAACTTATATGACTATCGCTTTAGGAGATAGTGAAGGCGTAAAAAAAGTAACGCTGGATGATGGTTCGATAGTTTGGTTAAGGGGAAATTCCGTATTGAAAATACCGCAGTCATTCAGTGCCGTCAACCGGACGGTCTCCTTGCAAGGAGAAGCATTCTTTGACATCGCAAAGAATGCTAATTCACTATTTATCGTTGCTACCGATTATGTGAAAGTAGAGGTACATGGAACTTCTTTTCATGTTAATGTTAACGCTGGAAATAAGTCTGTAGAAACCGTTTTAGTAAGAGGGCGTATCAGCTTGCATGCCTTGAACGGAAAGAAAATCTTAGAAATGAATCCGGGAGAACGTGTTGCCTATTCCTGGGATGAAAATACCTGTTTTACGGATCATGTCGATGTGAATGTCTGTGCTGTATGGCGGTTTAACCAACTGGTTTTTGAGAATACTACACTTCGTGAAATCGCCAATCAATTATCAATCAAATATAATGTAAATGTAAACATCGAGTCGTCGAGGCTGGCTCAACGCAGGTTTCGTTGCGTGATCAATGAAGACGAGCGCTTGCCGGATGTTTTGGAGCAGCTTTGCTATTTGGCGCCGATTACCTATCGAATTGAGAGTTCCGAAATTTATATATCTGAAAAACAAACAAAAAAATGAATGTCTATGGGAAATTGAAATGTAATCTGAGGTAAACAGTTCCGTAATATCGGGGATATTCCTTTGCAGCGGTTAATTAAAAAAATGCTGTCCGGTATGGGAAGTGTTATTGGCGGGTACGGGTGTATCCGGTAAAAAGTTAACTGTTTTTTATAGTACTAACAAAAACGAATCACATGGTATGAATAAAAAAGTATCTATTGCGACATTATCAGCATTTTTAGTCGCAACATCGCCTGCGATGGCGGTAAATGAAGCGAATACTTTGTATGTGAATCTGGAATTGTCTTTGAACAGGACAACTGTAGGTATGATCATACAAAGTATCAGCGAGCAAACGGGCTATGAATTTTCTTATGATGAATCTATTTTAAGTAAAGAAATTTCAAAAGTATCCGTCCGTGTAAAAAATGAACACATCGAAAGTGTTTTAAAGAAAGTCTTTAAGAATACGGATATTTCTTATCGGATAGTCGATAATCGGATTTTCCTACAAGATAACGCAAAGACAGAAAATGTGTCTTTTGCAAGTGTTCAACAAGTCAAGAGAACGATCAGAGGTACGGTTGTCGATAATACCGGTCTTCCTGTTATCGGGGCAAATGTCATAGTGAAAGGAAGTGCTGGTGTTGGTACGGTGACAAATGTCGACGGTGATTTTACATTGGAGGGAATTGAAGACGGTGCGACATTGATGATTTCCTATATTGGTTATGTAGATCAGGAGGTTGCTGTAGCGAAAGGAAAAAACGATTATAAAATCACAATTCACGAAGATACACAGAATTTAGATGAGGTGGTTGTTGTCGGTTATGGAACACAAACGAAAGTAAACCTGACAGGAGCGGTAAGCACAATTGGCAAAGATGAATTGATCAACCGGCCGGTGACGAATGTATCTTCTGCTCTCCAGGGATTGACTCCGGGGGTTACGATAACATCTGGAACAGGGCAGCCTGGTAGTGACGGGTCAACTATACGTGTTCGTGGAGTCGGAACCTTGAACAATGCTAACCCTTATATTCTGGTGGATGGGATAGAAACTGGAACTTTCGATTCGATCGATCCGAATGATATCGAATCGATTTCGGTTTTGAAAGATGCCGCTTCGGCCGCTATTTATGGTTCTAAAGCTGCCAATGGGGTAATCTTGGTTACGACCAAGCGAGGGAAAGCCGGAAAAGCAACAGTCTCTTATAATGGTAATGTTAGTTTTTCGAATGTATCGACTTTGATTGATCGCTTAAGTTCTTATGATTATGCCCGTCTTTATAATCAGTTATTGACACAGGATGGGGCGTCTCCTCGTTTTACAGACGAAGATCTCCGTTTATTTCAGGATGGAACGGATCCTTATGGGCATCCGAATACAGTTTGGACAGACTATATTTATCGGACCGGTTTTATGCATAAACATAGCCTCAATGTCAGTGGTGGGTCGGAAGATGTGAAATATATGGCTTCTGCAGGTTTCTTAGGGCAGGAAGGCACATTGAGGAATTCGGATCGTCAACAATTTAATTTGCGAACGAATCTGGATATCAAATTGTCGGATAAATTTACCATGAGGACTAACATGGCTTTTATTCATAACGACTATTCCGAACCGAATGCGTCTTATGGAGGCGGTTCTACTCAATTGATACGTCAAGCAGACCGTATAGCCCCTTGGATTCCGTATAAGAAGGAAGATGGTTCTTACGGTTCGATCTCAGATGGAAATCCTGCCGCTTGGGTCGATATTAATAGTCGGAAATATCATTTGTTGCAAAATTTCTCTGGAATACTGGCCTTTGACTATCATATTATAGATGGGCTGACATTCACATTACAAGGTGCTTATGTAACGAATATAAAGGAAACAAAAGATTATCGTAAGGAATGTTGGTATGACGATGTGAATTATCATGGACCTGATCAATTGGGTGAAACAATTTCGAGATGGAGCCGTTATACGTTGGATGCATTGTTGAATTATGACAAGACTTTTAACCAAGATCATCATTTCAAGGCAATGGTTGGTTATAAGATCGAGAAGTATGATTATCGGAATTTATACGCTTTCCGCAAAAGTTTCCCGAATAGTGAAGTGACCGATTTGAACGGTGGCGATTCTTCGACACAAACGAACAGTGGTTATTCCCGTGAACTGGCTTTGTTATCTTATTTCGGACGTCTCAATTATGACTATAAAGGCAAGTATCTTTTGGAAGCCAATTTCCGCGCCGATGCTTCTTCTCGCTTTGCAAAAGGCTATCGTTGGGGATATTTTCCTTCTTTCTCTGCTGGATGGCGCATTTCCGAAGAAGATTTTATGGAAAACACGCATGGCTGGTTGCAGTCACTGAAACTTAGAGGATCTTGGGGGTTGCTCGGAAACCAGGATGCCGTATCGGATGAATATTATCCTTATTTACCTACGTTATATATAGGAAAGAATTTCCCGTTTGGCGGCTCTGTTCATCAAGGTATTACGGTTGTAAGCCATAAGGTGACGACTATTTCCTGGGAAAATTCGACAAACTGGGGAATCGGCTTTGATGCAAATTTCTTGAACGAGTTTATGCTGAGTGTCGAATATTATAATCGTAAGACCTCTGACATCATTATGGATATTCCTGTTTCTGATACGTTTGGTATATCGGGGACGTATCAGGACAATAAAGGCTCTTTACGGAACAGTGGTGTGGAAGCAAGCTTTGCTTGGAATCATTCCTTCAATAAGGATTGGAGAATGGGAATCAATGCGAATTTCTCCTATAATAAGAATGAGTTGTTGGATTTGGCTGGGGTCAATGAGATTATCGATGGCTATATGATTAATCGAATCGGAGAGCCCTATCAATCTTTTTATGTATATGAAGTAGATGGGTTGTTCAAAAGCGACGAGGAGGCTGCCGCTTACGAAAAACAGTATGGCAATCCATGGTCTTTGCCTTTCAAAGGCGGCGATTTTCGGATTAAAGATGCGGATGGAGATGGAAAGTTGACAGATAAAGACCGGGTGGTGAAAGGCACGCAACAGCCTAAAACGACTTTTGGTTTGACACTGAGTGCTGGTTGGAAAAATTTTGACTTGTCGGTATTTATGCAGGGTGTGACTGGAACAAACCGTTATTTCTCAAGAGATGTCGTCGGTTCATTTATCGGGGATACTTCACATCCGAGTACGAATTGGTTGGATGCCTGGACTCCTGAAAATACAAATGCGGAATGGCCGCGTCTGTTCCTAGAGGAAAACTCGATCAGTTCTCCTCAGCGCGTGAATTCATCTTTTTGGTGTATGAACACGAATTACCTGCGTATTAAGAACGTCAATTTGGGTTATACGTTGCCGAAGAGTTGGACGAATAAGTTAGGAATAGCCAATGCGAAGATTTATTATACAGGCGAAAATCTGTTTACATTCGACAGTTTGCCGTTCAATGCTGATCCGGAGTCGCCGTCGGGAAACTTGGATGTTTATCCTATTAGCAGAAGCCATTCATTCGGTATTAATGTAACTTTTTAAATGAATTATATATGAAACTGAAAAATATATTAGGTCTTGCTGTTTGCTTGGTCGGGACAGGTATCTTTACTTCTTGTGATGATTTTTTTGATTTGAATCCGAAAGATCAGTTGACGACAAACACATTCTGGAACACGTCCGAGGATGTCGATGCAGCAGTAACCGCTGCCTACAATTGGTGGGTCAATAACTATGTTGGATCGAAGTTTATCTTCTACGAAGACAGCTATTCGGATATCGGCTTCAATTATACGAATGCTTCTAACATGAGAAACATGGGCAGAGGTAGCGTTTCTCCTACTGCGGCTCCGAATTATTGGAGGCAGTATGAAACGATACGTCGTTGTAATTTCGTAATTGAAAATATCGATTTGGTTCCGGCTTCAGCCATGACAGAAACGGAGAAGAATGATTTTCTGGCGCAAGTACGGGCAATTAGGGGATATAGTCATGCTTATTTGGCAACTTGGTATGGGGATGCTGTTATTATGGATTTTGTACCAGCAACGGCTGATGATGCTAAACTGCCGCGTGAACCAGAAGCAAAGGTGAAGGAGCATGCTATGAACGACTTGATGTGGAGTGCCGAACATATAGCGGAGAAACCGGCAGAAAAAGGACGCATTGCCAAAGGAACGGTCCTCTCGATGATCGCCCGCTTCAATTTGTTGTGGGGCAACTATACGGAGGCTTTGGATGCTGCCAATAAAGTAATAGCTCTGAATCAGTATGAATTAGATCCTGATTTTCTGAATATGTTTTCTATGGCCGGACAGAATTCAAAAGAAATTATTTGTACTTATGAACATGTCCAAACGACTTATGCTTATGGTGATGTGATCCGTTTCTATAATAATTCGGATGGTGGCTGGGCTTCTTTTGTGCCGACTCAAAACATGGTTGATATGTTTGAAATGGCAGATGGCAAGTTGATCGATGAAGCTGGTTCCGGTTATGACCCGGTCCATCCGTTTTTCAATCGTGATCCACGATTGAAAAATACGGTTATTTATTCCGGATTGGATTGGGTGGGGCGTAATAATGTATCCCGGGTTTTCAATACGCTCGACAAGACGCTGCCGAACGGCTCTTCGAATAAAGATTATTATACGGCGGCGGATAATGCTTCCCATACCGGTATGTTGTGGGCTAAGTATTTGTATCCCAACCAGGGACAATATTCAGCTGCAATGAATGACGATGCCTTGTGCCCGATTATCTTCCGGTATGCAGAAATATTGTTGACAAAAGCCGAATGTTTGGTCGAACTGAATCAGGATTTGCAGGAAGCTATGAACATCATCGACCGGTTACGTTTGCGCGGAGGTCATATCGCTGTTGACCGTTCTAAATATGATACACAGGCCAAAGTACGTGAACTGGTAAGGAGAGAACGTACGATAGAATTGGCTGGTGAAGGTTTCCGTTTTGAAGATATCGTTCGCTGGGACGAGTATGACCAGAGCGGAGCCAAAACCGGAAAGAAGGTGGCAGAGACTGTTATGCCGGGTGACTTGTATCGTTTGTGTGGTACTGTCGACTATGATGAACCGGATCCGGACCGTCGCGCCGTGATCGATGTGAATGCTTCTCGTGAAGACCGTTTGGTTGAAGTTCGTTATTTTGACAAGAAGCAATTCCATCTGCCTATTATGCAGGCGGAAATGGATGCGAACCCTCAATTGGTTCAGAACGATGGTTATTAATAGATGCAATAAAACTTATTTACAATGAAGTATATTAAAAAATTGATATATGTCCTTTTACTCACAGTTGCCACTCAGGTGGCAACTGCGCAGATAAAGATCCTTTACGGGCCTTATCTGCAGAATGTAAAAGAGAATGAGGCAACTATTGTCTGGGTAGCGGATAAACCGTCTATCGGCTGGGTAGAGTTGGCTCCGAATGACGGAACTCATTATTATGGAGAAGAACGGCCTAAGTATTTCGATACAACTAATGGGGTTAAAAATACCTCCTTGCTGCATGCCGTGAAGGTAAAAGCGTTGACTCCCGGAACAACCTATCGTTATCGTATTTATTCTCAGGAAGTGTTGTCGCATGAAGGGATTAATGTCATATACGGACGTGTGGCAGCATCGGATGTTTACAAAAAGAATGCTTTGACGTTTACAACGTGCGATCCAAATAAAAAAGAAACCTCTTTTGTCATGATCAATGATATTCACGGACGTGAAAACATCATTACGAAACTGCTGAATAATGCGAACTACAAGGATAAAGACTTGATTATTTTCAATGGGGATATGGTTTCGGAATTTAAGGACGAACAAACAATCTTTAATGGATTCATGAAAGAAAGCATCGATTTGTTCGCTTCGGAGAAACCTATGTATTACGCTCGCGGAAATCATGAAACCCGTGGTGAGTTCGCCACTTCGTTCCAGAAATATTTCTCTCCGAAAGAACCGTTCCTATATTATCTTTTCAGACAAGGACCTGTATGTTTCATAATGTTGGATACGGGGGAAGACAAACCGGATTCCGATATCGAGTACAGCGGTATTACCGATTATGACGGTTATCGTACGGATCAGGTGGAATGGATGAAGGAACTATATAAAAATGAAGATTTCAAGCAGGCTAAATTTAAAGTTGTCATTGCACATATGCCTCCTTCTGCTGACCTCAATATCTGGCATGGACAGAAAGACGTCTTGAAGAAATTCGTACCTATCCTGAATGAACTCGGAGTGGATCTGATGCTATGCGGACATCTCCATCGAAACAAATATGAGGAACCGAGTGCTGGTATCAAATTTCCGGTATTGGTAAATTCAAATAACAGTGTGGTTTCTGTGGAGACTAATGGTGATCAGATGAATCTGGAGGTTCTTGATTTGGATGGTAAAGTCGTTACAAAGAAGTCATATACGGCAAAGTAATCTTCATCATTCAATGCTACACTTCGCATAAGTGCGATTACTCTGACAGAGATCCGGGTAATCGCACTTGTCTCATTTTGCGTAAAAATATAAATAAAAACACACAGGAAACCGACATCTGGCATTTTTGCTCGTATCTCTCTAATAAACATTTAATTAAAGGATGTCGGTTGAACTTTGTAACTGGCATAGAACCGACACCTTTTTGTTTCCGGCGGTTTGTCCGGAGTTTCCTCGTTTTCACGGAGTAATTAATACGGAACATGCCGGAAACTAATTCGAAAGTCATAGTAAACTAACTCAAAGCATATAATATATTATTGATATGTAGTACTACCTATCGTCCTTATATAGTACTACCAATCGACAATAGGTAGTACTACATAAGGGTAATAGATAGTAACTGCTAACGGCTACTTTACTATATGTTTTCATTTAGTTCTTCGGGTGATTTGACTTAGTTTGCGACGGGAAACGAGTTAGTTTGTCCGGTTGCCTGAGATTGAAACTTTTGTTTTTGTTGTAAGTGGTTAATTATTAATGTCTTATTTGCCTGCTGAATGACTGCCCATTAATTGTATGAAAAAAATGCTTTTTTGCTCCGTATTTTTCTGAAGTTGTTCGTTTAGTATAAGTAATAGGAAATAAAAATGGATTTTGATTATAGACTTTTAGCAAAATATTTGACAGACATGCTTTCTCCTGAAGAAATGAAACAGGTAGAAGAATGGCGTAAATTATCAATTGATAATGAGGAGGTTTTCTCTGAATTGATGAAACTTCGCGTTTCGTGGAAGTTCACTCAATATAATACGCCTGAGCATATCGAAGAGGCATTGAATGGATTGAATGCCAAGATAAATAGTAGAAGGCGATTTCAAATACTTCGCTCTGTGATGAGATACGCAGCCGTAATCTTGTTATTTGTCTCTTTTTCTTATGTGGGATGGGGCTATCTGAAACCGGACAATTGTGTAACGATCAGGGTGGAACAAGGGGAAGATGTGAAAAAAATCGTGCTTGCGGATGGATCGGCTGTTTGGTTAAAGGAGGGGTCTTCTTTGAGGATACCTGAGGTTTTTGCCGAAAATAACCGAAAGCTCTCCTTGCAAGGAGAAGCATTCTTTGACGTTGCAAAGAATGCTTCTCCTTGCAAGGAGAAGCATTCTTTGACGTTGCAAAGAATGCTCAGTACCCACTATATGTTTCGACCAATTATGTAAATATTAAGGTTCTTGGAACCGCTTTCAATGTAAAAACAGACGAGAAACACCAAAACGTAGAAACCGTTTTAGCAAGAGGTAAAGTTGCTTTACTCGATAAGCAGTGGAACCCCATTTTAGATATGTCACCGGGAGAAAAGGTGACATATGACAACAATAAGAACGAATATGCCACAGAGGTTGTGGATGTGAATGTATGTACGGCGTGGCGACTGAACCAGTTTGTCTTCGAAAATGTCACGTTGAGGGAAATAGTTAACCAACTCTCCGTAAAATTTAATGTAAACATAAATTTAGAATCAACGAAGCTTGCCCAGCGTAAGTTCCGATGTGTGATCAATGAGGATGAAAGCTTGCCTGACATCTTGAAACTCTTGAAATATTTAGCTCCCATCCAATATCGGATAGAGGGGAAAGAAATCTTTATATATGAATAATAAAAAATGAATGCCTATGATGAAATGACAGATTAGAAAAGTAACACACACAACAAAAGAAAACTATAAACTTAAAAACTTAGTACTAACATTATTGAATCACATGTATGATTAAAAATGCATCAATTGCTACATTAGCAATGTTTTTGTCAGCTGCATCGCCCGCTATGGCGACAAGCGATGCGCATTCTTTGTATGTGAATCTGGAACTGGCCTTGAATCAAACGACAGTCGGTACCGTCATACGAAGTATTAGTGAACAAACTGGGTATGAATTTTCTTATGATGAGACTTTATTAAATAAGAAAATCTCCAAAGTCTCTGTTAATCTTAAAAATGAACATATAGAAAATGTTCTGAAAGAGGTATTTAAGAATACAGGGATCTCTTATAAAATAGTAAATAATCGTGTATTTCTGAAGGATGATAGTGTAAAAAAAATAAAGAGGTCAGAGTTTGCACAAAATGGAGTACAGCAAGAAAAACACACAATATCAGGAAGGATTGTCGATAAAGAAGGTTTAGCGATAATCGGTGCGAATGTTACGCTTGAAGATAACAAAGGAATTGGTACAATAACAGATGTAGATGGAAAATTCGTTCTGAATGGAATATCGAATGGGGCAATTCTACTTATTTCATATATTGGTTATATAGATCAAAAAATTAAGATAGATGGAGGACAAAATTCTTATCAGATAACACTGCTTGAGGATACTCAGAAATTGGATGAAGTTATTGTAATTGGATATGGTGTTGAAAAAAAGGTTAATTTAACTGGTGCAATAACGAATGTGAAAACGGAAGAGCTCTCAACGATTTCAACAACTAATTTATCAAATACGTTAGCTGGACGTGCTCCTGGGTTGACTATTGTTGGAAGTTCTGGCTTTATGGGGGCTAGTTCTGAAATCCGTATGCGTGGTGGCTTCGGAGATCCGTTGTTTGTTATTGATGGGATTATTAGGGATAAGGCCGCATTTGATGCTCTTGAGCCAAATGAAATAGACCAACTTAGTTTTTTGAAAGATGCTGCTACAGCTTCTGTTTATGGGTCTAAAGCTGGAAATGGGGTTGTGTTGGTGACAACGAAGTCTGGTGCAGATGCAATGGGTAAACCTAAATTTGAATATCAAGGATCTTACACATTTAATAGGCCAACGCGTAAGCTTTTTTCGGATGAAATGAGTGCTTATAAAGAATTGGTGTATCAGAATTTGGTTGCTGAAGCAAACGGGTTGCCTTTACCGAATAATGAAGAAGAGATGGAATATGCAAAAACACATGATTATAATGTCAATGATTTGATTTGGCAGAATCCGTGGAATACGAAGCATTCTATTAGTGCTACAGGAGGAACAGAAAAGGTAAAATATTATGTGTTAGGCAACTTTATCAGAGAAGAAGGCTCTTATAAAAACTTGGAAAATAATAAATACTCTTTCCGTTCAAACTTAACAGTGAATTTGTCTAAATATATATCTTTGAATGCAAATATATCTGGATATCAAAAAGATGATAGACGATTTAATTGGCCAGGAAGTGGAGATGATAGTGAAGATATATTTGATTTTTATCGGACTACATTTAATTGTTTGAGAACAGTTCCTTCTTATACTTATTTAGATGGTACTCCTGCGAATGAAAAAACAGATTATCCAATTTATCCGGATGTAAGCAACTTTAAAGGTTGGAATGTTGCTGATGTTGTGTTAGGTGACCGTTATATTAAGACACGTAGGCGTAATGTGAATGGAATTTTATCTTTAAATATTGATTTAGGTAAAATTTTGCCGGGATTGTCAACTAAAATCACGGGAAATTACATTATAAACGACTATGCTCGTAAGAAGTATATGTCTCATCAAAAAGCATATAATTTTCAGTCTGGAGATCCTGATAACAGATTTATACCGGGACCATTAGATTTGAATAAATATAATATTTATACATTTGGTTCTAACTATGAGAACTTAACGTATGGTGCTCGTCAGTTTTGGAATGAACAATTTGACTGGACATTAAACTACAAAAATTCATTCGGAAAACATGAAGTCGGTGGAATGATTACTTTTGAACAAGCAGAAAGTCAAGGTGAAGCGATCTATGCTACAGCTAATGATCCTTTGACAGATTATGATCAGTGGTTTGTATTTTCTACAGATCCAGAAAGACGGACAGTCTCTGTTAATGAATCCGAAAATTTAGGTTCGCATCTTTCTTGGATTGGACGTGCTACTTATAATTATGATTCCAAATATATGGCAGAATTTTCATTTCGTTATGATGGAAATAATAAGTTTCCGAAAGATCGCCGATGGGGTTTTTTCCCTTCAGCTTCTCTTGGATGGCGTATTAGCAGGGAAGCTTTTATGGAAAATACTTCGGAGTGGCTTGATGATTTGAAAATACGTGCTTCTTATGGTACGACTGGTAATGATTTGAATACTTCTAATAAATCGATTGGGTATTTTCAATACATAGAAAGGTATACTACCGGAAGTAGTTATATGTTTGGAAAAGGATTGGCAAATGGTATTCAAACGGGTAGTATGCCTACTACTGATTTAACTTGGGCCACATCGGCAACAATTAATGGAGGAATAGATTTTACTCTGTTGAGTAATAGATTGAGCGGAACGATCGATGGCTTTTATCGGAAAGAAACAGATATTTTGGGGTCTCGAACTACTACTTTGCCTAGTACTTATGGTGCTTCTTTAGCCCCTGAAAATTATGCAGAACGTTCATGGAGAGGAGGGGAGTTTACTTTGACTTGGAGAGATAAAGTGCAACATGGCATAAATTATTCTTTGTATATGAATATCGGATATTCTAAAGATCGTTGGGATGTATTAGACGAATCTGTTATTTACATGACGGGAAATCTAAAGGATTTATCTTTGGTCGGTATGTCGGCAGGTCGTATTACAGGATTGAAGGTAGATCATTTATTGACAGATCAAGCAGAAGTTGATGAGTTGATTGCTAAAGGTTTTAAACAATATGGACGAGATCCTTATTTGGGTGGACTTTTGTTCCAAGATACTCGTGGTGATGGTTATTCTTTAGGACCGGATGGAAAGATTGATGGAAATGACGCTTATAATTTACTAAGTGAAAATGGAACTCCTCGTATTAATTATGGTTTTGGGGGAAGTTTTAGTTGGAAAGGAATAACAATCGACATGCATTTCCAAGGAGTGGGTAGCTATGATCGTCTAGTTGGTTGTGATGCAACTAAAGGTATTCCGCAATATGGCGGAAACACTCGTCCTTATTATCCAATTTGGACTAGTGATAAATGTTGGAGTCCTGAAAATCCAAATGGTGTTTATCCTCGGGTGATCGGTAAAAATCAGTATGAGTCGGGTTATGGAAATACAGATTTTTGGATGCGTAATGGAGCTTATGTTCGCTTAAAAAATTTGAATATAGGGTATAATTTGCCAGCTTCGATCTTACGTCCGCTGGGATTACTTCATGCTCAGGTGTTTATGAATGCAACAAATTTGTTTTCTATATCGGCCATGAATGAATTCATGGATCCGGAGCAAAAATATTATGATTCATTTCCTTTGATGAGATCATTTACATTTGGACTTAATTTTTCATTCTAAAAGTTGAAATTATGAAACTGAATAAATTAAAAGATTCATTAGTCGGTTTGGCTATCGTTCTATTTTTTAATGGATGCAATAGCTTAGATATATCGAATTTGTGGAATTATGATGCTGAATTGGTTTGGAATGATGATAATTTGGCAACTGCATATGTTACAGATCTTTATGGAGATATTTTTAAAGGTTGGGATACTGGTGCAGATAATACGGCCGAACAACAGACAGGTATTCCTTTTATGTTAAGCACGATTACGACTTCTGGTAGTGGCTATAAACGTTGGAATTATACGAATATACGTAATATAAATTTAGGAATAGAGTATCTTGCTGAAGGGACTTGTTCTGAGTCTGTAAAAAATAGCTTGACAGGACAAATGCTTTTTATGAGAGCTTATCAATATGGTGAAATGATTGTTTATCATGGGGGAATGCCTTATATTACAAAAGTACAGGATAAAGATAAGGACGATTTATTTGTGACTCGAAATTCTACAGCTGAGTGTTTTGATTTGCTTATAAAAGATCTGGATGATGCTATTAGTTTGCTTCCTGCAAAAGCGAAAGGAAATGATTATGGACGTATAGATCAGTGCTTTGCAAAGGCTTATAAGGCGAAAATGTTACTTTATAAAGCTTCTCCGCAATTTAATCCTTCAAATAGATATGATAATAAGTATTGGAATGAAGCATATGAGGCAGCAAAAGAAGCTTATGATTTTTGTATCTCTCAAGGAATTAAATTGACCGATAAATATAGTGACAATTGGCTTGTGGATGGGAACTCGGAGGTTGTATTTCCTATTATATATAGTAATCCTGATAAAACTGCAGGTTGGGAGAATACGATTCGACCGGCTTCATTGAGTCGGAGTAATGCTAATAACACGCCAACTTGGGATATGGTAAAAGCTTTTCCAATGTTAGATGGTAAAAGCTTTGATGATCCAACTGGCAAGTATTATGTAGGAAATGAGGATGTTTTTTTACAGAGATATTGGATGAATAGAGATCCTCGGTTTGAAGATTGTATTTTATATAACGCAGCTTTGTATCCCGTATCTGGTACATCGACTGGATACCGTCAATATACATCTGTTGGGATTGCTGTTCGGGAGGATTCATATGGAATTAATCCGAATGTAGGAAGTACAGCTACGCAAAATGACGTTATTAGTGGGATGTATGTCCGTAAAGGTTCTGATGTTTCTTTGAGTCAAGATTTGGTATCTACTTTTGATCATGATTATCCATTTATGAGATTAGCAGAAGTTATGTTTATTTATGCAGAAGCGGCTAATGAAGTGGGGCACCGGGATGTTGCAGTTGATATGTTGAAGCAAATCCGGAAGCGTGCAGGGATCGAAGCCGGAGAGGATGGATTGTATGGATTAAAAGTTGGTGGTCGAGAAGAAATTCGACAGGCAATTTTGGATGAACGTAATGTGGAACTTTGTTTTGAAGGGCATCGTTTTATGGATCTTAGAAGAACTCGTAATATGATGCAATTAAATGGATTACAAAAATATGGAATTGAAGCGATTGCTATTAATGAAGATGGATCTGAAATGACGATAACAGAGGCTCAGAGAAAAGCGAATTCCTATTTGTTGACTCCTGAAAATTTCAAATATGTTCTTAGAATGGTTCCTATCAGTGCTATTGCTGAAAATAAATTCTTAATTCAAGAATCCTATTATTTCTTTCCAATCCAAGAAAGTAAAATATTGGAAAATCCGAATCTCGAACAAAACAATAATTGGGGCGGAACTTTTAATCCGACAATGGAATAAATTATTACTTTTGTTTTTTCATAAATGAAGAGGGAGGCCAAAAAGACTTACAACCCTTTGGTTGTCCCTCTTTTTAATTTTCTTTATTTATAACTTAATCTATATCAGATGATGAAAACTAAATTCTCTTTATTGATTTTTGCATTGCTGTTTGTGTGTTCCGGAATGATGGCTCAGGATAAGATAACGATTGGGGTTATCCAATATGACTTGGGCGATGTAGATAAAAGCTTTAAGGATTTGCATGATCAGGGATTTGGTTCTTGTGAACTTAATTATCAGAAAAACAAGTTTACAAAAGATTTTGCTGAAAAAGTAAAGGCGGCCTCCAAGAAACATAATATAAAGGTAACAACGGTTGTCGGTGTGCCCGGAAGCCATTGTGTTTGGAATTTTCGCCAGGGACCGGCTACGATTGGTCTAGTGCCAAAAGAAGAACGGGCAGAAAAAATTAAAGTATATCATGAAATGATTGATTTCTGTGCAATGGCGGAAATTCCCGCTATGCACTCTCATTTCGGTTTTATACCGGAAGATCCCTCTTCCGAACAATATAAAGATTTTATCAAGGTCATGCAGGATTTGGCGAATTATGCCAAGCAGCGCGGTGTGATGATCTATTTTGAGACCGGACAGGAAACGCCGACGACTTTGATTCGTGCCATTAAAGATATCGCTACAGGTAATGTGTTTATCAATTGCGACCTGGCTAATTTATTGATGTACGGAAAAGCGAATTCTCTTGATGCCGTGAAGCAGTTCGGCAGCCTTATTAAGGAATTCCATGCTAAAGACGGTAGATATCCGGACCCGAACAATCCGTATGAATTGGGAGCTGAAGTACCCATTCCTACCGGAGAGGTGAATTTCCCGGCTGTCATTGCAGAACTGAAGAAGCAAGGATTTCAAGGAGCATTGACTATTGAATGCGAATTGAATGGTGCAAGACATGATTATGTGATAAAAACACGTGAATATCTGCAAGGATTATTAGATAATTAGTATATTTGTCAGATATTATTTATATTATTAAAATAATAGGTTGCTAATCTATATAAATTATAATTTACTATGAGAACAAGCAGAAGAGGTTTTCTGAAAACTCTTGGAGGGGTTGCGCTCTTTTCGATTGTGCCGCGTCACGTATTGGGAAATGGGTATATCGCTCCGAGTGATCAATTGACTAAAGGTATTATTGGTACCGGAGGGATGGGAAGAGGCCATGTCAATTATGCCGGTACACGTTTGGTTGCCGTTTGTGACGTTGATAAAAATCACCTTGAATTGGGAAAGAAACTGGTGAAGGAAAAAATAGCCGCTTATCATGATTTCCGCGATTTGATTCTGGACCCGAATGTCGATATTGTGCACATCGCCACTCCACCTCATTGGCATGGTATCATGTCTGTCGAGGCCGCTAAAGCCGGGAAAGACATCTGGTGTGAAAAGCCGATGACGCGTACGATCGGTGAAGGAAAGCGTGTGATGGAGGCCGTACAGCAATACGGACGTATGTTCCGCCTGAATACATGGTTCCGTTTTACAGACCAGTTCTATGGACTGGGCACTCCTGTCAAACCGTTGAAGAAACTGGTGCAAAGCGGATTGTTGGGATGGCCGTTGAAGGTGACGATCAGTGCGCATACCGGTTTCAACTGGAAGTTTTTCTGGGTAGGAAAAGAATATCTCGAACCGCAACCGGTTCCGGCAGAGTTGGACTACGACATGTGGCTCGGCCCGGCTCCTTACAAGCCTTATAACCCGCATCGCGTACACCAGACTTTCCGCGGATACTGGGATTATGACGGTGGAGGGCTCGGAGACATGGGGCAGCATTACATCGACCCCGTACAATATATACTAGGTAAAGACGATACCAGTCCTATTAAAGTGGAGGTTGATGCCCCGCAACAGCATCCGGATGCTGTCGGTACTTGGCGTTCCATTACCTACACGTATGACGATGGTTGTCAGATTGTCCTTTGGGGGGGGGACTTCGGTGATCCGAATACGCCGTATATTGCCGGACCGAAGGGTAATGTTTATAAAAATTTTGTATGCGATATTCCCGATTGGGAGAGGAAACTTGCCGATTTCCCCGAACCCGAACCTCAGGTTACGGACTTTATAGAATGTGTGAAGACACGCCAGCCTTTCGCCCTGAACGAAAAGAATGGTTTCCGTTCGGCTACTATTGTCAATATGGGAGCAGTGGCTCTGCGTTTGAACCGGACGCTGAATTTCGATCCTGTAAAACTTGAATTTATTGACGACGAGGCTGCAAATCGTTTGCTGGACCAGCCGATGAGAGCACCCTGGAATATATAACGAATTGACAATTGATAATTAACAATTGACAATTACATAAATAGATAATAATATGAGAAAAGCATATATTTCAATAGCTGCCCTGTTGCTTTGCGGAAGCATGCTGATGGCGCAGACTCCGGCCAACCGTACGGCCAAAACGACCGCTGCCGATGTGTTGGCTCAGATGCCTGCGGCGAAACAAGCGGCGTACAATAAATTGATTGGTGATTTGAGTTCTACTGGCGAAGAAGGTGTTCTGATGCTGGTAAACATGATAAATGCTCCGGGCAAAGGCAGTAACGCAAATGTCGACTACGCTTTGAGTGGTCTTACGCATTATGTCATGGCGAAAGGGGAGGAGAATGCCCGGTTAGTGACTGCAAAGGCTTATCTGAAGGCTTTGGAAATGGTGAACGAGCGTGAAACAAAAGCGTTTATTATCCGCCAACTTCAGATGTTGGGGAAAGACGAATGTATAGATGTACTGGCTTCTTATCTGAACGATGAGTCGTTGAGCGGTCCCGCCGCTCGTGCGCTGGCTTCTAATGGCAGTCAAAAAGCAGGTCAGGCATTGGTTGCTGCTTTGAAGAGTCGTACCGGTTCTTCTAAAACACAAAAGGATGTGATCCGTGCGATTGCCGATGCCCGGGTGGATGGGGCTGAACCTGTTTTGTTGGTATTGCAGGGAGCGTCTGATCCGAATATGCAGAAAGAGGTATTGTATGCCTTGAGTTGTGTCGGAAGTTCTAATTCATTGCCAGTGTTAGCAAAAGCGGCCGAGAATGCCGGTTACACGATGGAAGTGACTGGTGCCAACGAAGCTTATATCGCTTTGTTGAAGCGATTGGTCCAGAGTGATCGTGATGCGGTGATGAAAGCTGCAAAGAAATTGCAGAAAGCAGCGGCTAAAGCCGGACAGGAGCAGACACGGGAAGCTGCCTTGCAAATACTTTTAGCAGCCGAGGAACCGGCTAAAGTATCTAAGATGGTTATTGCTGCCATGAAAGATCCGAGCAAGAACTACCGGAATGCGGCTTTGAGCTATGCTTCCGGTTTTGCAGATAAAGAGTTGTATATAGAACTTATGAAAATGGTTCCTAAAGCCAAACCGGAACTGAAAATAGACATCTTGAACTGGATCGGACGCGAGGCCAAGAAACCTGTCAAACATGACATTATCCAGAATCTGGAAATTCGTTTCGATCTTCCTGCCAAGCAGATCCTGTTGGAGCAGCTCGGTGATGTTAACTTTGACGTGAAGCAGGCTGCAACCTGGACATTGGTGAAGATAGGCGATAAGTCCTATATTCCTTCGTTGGCCGAATTGCTGAAGAGCAATGACAAGCAAGTCGTCCTGTTGGGACAGGATGCTTTGGCTGCCTTCCCTGGAGATATCGACGGGGCAGTGGCAAAGGCCGTCTCTTCTGCTGCTAATGCGGGAAAAATAGCTGGACTTGAGTTGTTGGCCATGCGCAAAGCTACTGCCAATATCAATACCGTACTTGATCAGATACAGATAGGCTCTCCAGAAGTGAAAGCCGCGGCTTATGTGGCTTTGAAGGATGTAGTGGGAGAACGTGATATAACCAATATGTGCGGTATGCTGGAAACGGCTGACGCATTGGCTGTTCCTCCCATGCAGCGGGCTGTTATTTCAGCATTGTCCTCTCTTCCGGTTGCCGACCGGGTCGAAACGGTGACACGTCGTATGTTGCAGGCCGGCAATAAAGATTATTTGTATTATCTGGTGTTGGCTTCTACCGGACAACCGGATGCGCTGGCGACAGTCGTGAAAGGTTTCCGTTCTAATACGGGTGTCAAAAGGGATGCAGCCTTCGAAGCCCTGTTGAACTGGAAGGGTATTGAAGTGGCGGACGAATTATATACGATCTGTAAGGAAAGCCCGTCGTCCAACTATTTTGATCCGGCTCTCACTACTTATGTGAAACTGGTTTCCAATCCGGCATTTACAGGTGAAAACCGTTTGTTAAGCTTGCGTAAGGCAATGGAAATTGCCAAAACGGATGCACAGAAGATCGCGATTTTACAACAGATTGAAAAAACCGGAACATTCTTGGGTATGCTGTATGCCGGCGAATTTCTGGATCAGAAACCTGTACAACAGGCGGCCGCCAATGCAGTCATGAATATTGCTTTGGGTAATAAGGAGTATATGGGGGCGAATGTCCGTACCCTGTTGAATAAGGTGATGGAGGTGCTCGACAATCCGGATGCCGGCTATCAAAGGGAAGCAATCAAGAAACATCTGGCAGAGATGCCGCAAGGTGAAGGATTCGTTTCTTTGTTCAATGGCAAGGATTTGACCGGCTGGAAAGGTCTGGTACAGAATCCGATTGCCCGTGCGAAGATGAAACCGGGACAGTTGGCCAAAGAGCAGGCGAAAGCCGATGAGGTCATGCGTAAAGGCTGGAGCGTGGAAGACGGTATGCTGATATTCAATGGCAAGGGTGACAATCTGTGCACGGAAAAACAATACGGTGATTTTGAAATGTATGTGGACTGGATGCTTGATCCGGCCGGTCCTGAAGCGGATGCCGGTATTTACTTGCGTGGTACGCCTCAGGTGCAGATATGGGATACTTCGCGTGTAAACGTAGGAGCGCAAGTCGGTTCCGGTGGATTATACAACAACCAGATGAACGAGAGCAAGCCGACGAAAGTGGCCGATAATAAGTTGGGTGAATGGAACAGTTTCTACATCAAGATGGTCGGTGACCGTGTGACAGTCGTACTGAACGGAGAGAAAGTGGTGGATGATGTGATTCTGGAAAACTATTGGGATCGCAAGCTCCCGATCTTCCCGGTCGAACAGATTGAATTGCAGGCTCATGGCAGCAAGGTTTATTACCGGAATATTTATGTAAAAGAACTCGAACGCAAGGAACCGTTCAAGCTTTCAGCCGAAGAAGAGAAGGAAGGTTTTAAAGTTCTGTTTGACGGTACGAATATGCATGAATGGACAGGTAACACGGTTGATTATACCCTGGAAGACGGTTGCATTTCCATGATACCGAGCAAGAGCTATGGTGGAAACCTGTATACGAAAGACGAGTATGGCAACTTCGTGTACCGTTTCGAATTCCAGTTGACGCCGGGTGCTAATAACGGTGTCGGTATCCGTACCCCGATGGAAGGGGATGCCGCTTATGTTGGTATGGAAATCCAGATTCTGGATTGCGAACATCCGATTTATAAGGATATTACTCCTTTGCAGCATCACGGTTCCGTTTATGGAATTATCCCGGCTAAGGCGGAACATCATAGTGCGTTTAAACCTGCGGGTGAATGGAATTATGAAGAAATTGTAGCTAATGGGGATAACATCAAGGTAACGGTCAACGGGGTGGTAATCATGGAAGGCAATATCCGCGAAGCGACAAAGAACGGTACTGCCGATCATAAGGAACATCCGGGCCTGTTCAATAAGAAAGGACATATCGGTTTCTTAGGTCATGGCTCTCCTGTCAAGTTCCGTAATATTCGCATTAAAGAGTTGAAATAACGTTTTTTTATCTATAGTTAAATAGCAGCATAAGCAGAAATTAGCTTATGTTGCTATTTTTTTATGATTAATGTGTGTGGAAAATCCTTGAATATTAAGGAAAATAAAATTTGTTAGTTCGGTTTATTATAACGACTTTTGTATGAAGGATAATAAAGAAGTCGTATTCATGGATGTAGACCAGTATCAATTAATATTAGACAATGCTCAGGTTGGCTGGTGGAAAGCTGATTTTGAAGAAAGATGTTATATCTGTTCTGACTATTTGATTAGTCTCTTGGAGTTGGATGGTCCGAAAATATCCATAGTAGATTTCTTTTTGTTGATCCGTGGAGACTATCGGGATCGTATCGCTAACGAATTTGCTTTCTTTAAAGGTATTGGTATATACGAACAGATCTTCCCTATAAAGACTTGCTATGGTTATAGGTTCGTCCGTACAAAAATTTATAAACGTGAAAAGGCTTCCGATGGCAAGTTGACCGTATTGGGTATTTTACAGTTGATTCCTTTTAGTGAAATGGAGGAGAATAGACCTGTCGTGAATGGACAGGTTGATAGTGTTCTCAGGCATTTGGGGAGTTTGTCCCATGCCTTACATTCTTTTATCCAGACAAATGATTTGCATAAATCGATCCATTTGGCTCTTACGGAGGTTCTATTTTCGATCGATACGAAGGGGCGTGTATACATTATGGAATATGAGGATGAGAAGCAGATTGGCTGCACATATGAGGTGTGTAGTGAGGGAGTTGAGCCTGTCCGTCCGTTTTTGCAAAACATTCCGGTTGCTACGTTACCTTGGTCTACACATAAAATACGGAATTTATATCCTATCCTAATTAATAATCTGGATGAATTACCTCCTGAAGCGGTTGAGGAGAAGCGCTACCTGAAAGCGCGTCGAACCTGTTCTCTGATTTTAATTCCATTAATAATCAAAGGTGAGTCTTGGGGGTATATGGGAATCGATATAGTAGATAAGTATCGTATGTGGAGCTTGGAGGACTATCAATGGTTGTCGTCTATTTCCAATATCATTAGTATAATAACGAAGATGGCCCGTACCAATGAAGCTTTGGACCATAGTGAAAAGTTACTTCGGAATATTTATACCAACATACCGGTCGGAATAGAGTTGTATGATAAGAAGGGCTATCTGGTGGATTTGAATAATATGGATGTCGAGATATTCGGCCTTCCTTCCAAAGAGTCTGTTTTGGGGCTTAATATCTTTGAAAATCCTATGATTAATGATGAAATACGAGAAAAACTGATTAGTCGGGAGCCAGTCTCTTTTCACATGGATTATTCATTTAACACAATTGAGGACAAAGGGTTCTATCCGACAATGAAGAATGGTACGATCGATATTTTCACAAAAGTCTGCATGTTGTATGACATATATGGAGATCTGATTAATTATATGTTTATTAATCTTGATAATACAGATAAGGCGGTCGCATATAACCGTATCGAGGAGTTTGAACATTTCTTCAGTCTGGTCAGCCGTTTTGCAAAAGTTGGATATGCCAAATTTGATTTGTTGACTCGTGAAGGGTATGCTATCGACCAATGGTATCAGAATTTAGGAGAAAAAGAAGGTGTGCCGCTATTGGAAGTCATAGGTGTTTATAGCCAGATCCATCCTGAAGACCGGAAGGTTATGTTTAATTTCTTTGAACAGGTAAAAAAAGGACAGTGTGATAGTATTCGGCGGGAATTAAGGGTGAAGTATGGAGAAGGTTGGCATTGGACTCGTGTGAATGTAATGCGGAACACCCAGTCGACTAATCCGGACAGACTTGAAATGATCTGTGTGAATTATGATATAACCGAACTGAAGGAAACGCAGAAGCAGCGTGAGAAAGCCGAAGAACTCGACCGTTTGAAATCTGCATTCCTTGCCAATATGAGCCATGAGATCCGGACTCCGCTGAATGCCATTGTCGGTTTTTCCACGTTGTTGGTCGATACGGACGATCCGGAGGAAAAGAAGCAGTTTGTCGAGATTATCCAAAAAAACAATGAACTGTTGTTACAGTTGATCTCCGATGTGCTGGATCTGGCGAAGATAGAATCTGGTATAATCGAATTGAAACTTGTCGAGGTCGACTTGCGAGAGCTATGTAAAGAACTGGTCGTTTCGATTCGTATCAAAGTACCGGCTGAAGTCGCGCTCTGTGTGGTTCCGGACTTGCCTTCCTATATCATGCGTTGTGATAAGGTGAGGCTGACACAGATCATATCCAACTTTATTAATAATGCCATCAAACACACCAGCAAAGGAACGATCCTGCTTGGTTACGAGATACGCTGGGATGAGATTGAGTTTTCTGTGACGGATACCGGTGACGGTATGTCGCCGGAAGTGCAGCGACATGTATTCGACCGTTTCTATAAAGGAAACAGTTTCAAGCAGGGGACAGGTTTGGGGCTCTCGATCTGTAAGAGCATAATAGAACAGGTTGGCGGTAAAATCGGGGTAGAGTCCGAGATAGGGAAGGGGTCCCGTTTCTGGTTTACTTTACCCCGTTAGATTCATATCTTATTCTTTTTCACCATAGGACAAATCGCCGGCGTCTCCCAGTCCCGGAACGATGTAAGAATGATCATCTAGTTCGTCATCGACAGCCGCGACCCATATAGTCGTGATGTCGTCCGGCATTTTACGCTGGAGATATTCGATTGCCTGCTTGCTGGCAATGATGGAAGCGACATGGATATGCGCCGGGTGGCCTTTGGTGCGCAATGCTTCGTAGGCCAGTTCCATAGAACTGCCGGTTGCCAGCATCGGATCCGTTATAATCAATGTCTTGTCTGTTAATCGGGGAGATGCGATGTATTCGATATGAATATCGAAGTTCAGACGGTCCTTGTATTTCCTGTAAGCGGAAACAAATGCATTTTCCGCATTATCCAGGTAACTGAGGAAACCCTGATGGTAGGGGAGGCCGGCACGCAGGATCGTACTGATGACGACTGAATCGTCGGGAGTGTTCATTGGTGCTATCCCGAGAGGAGATTGAATACCTTTTTTGCTGTAGGTGAAATCCTTACTGATCTCGTAAGCCATGATTTCACCGATCCGCTCGATGTTACGACGGAAGCGCATACTGTCTTTTTGTATATTGACGTCGCGCAGTTCTGCGACAAACCGGTTTAACACCGAGTTTGATTCTCCAAGATTAACTATTTTCATGATTGAATTGTCATTTTTCCGGCGCCGAAATTACTCATAATTTGGACAGGTCGCAAAAAAGAAGGCAACCTTTTTCAGATTGCCTCCCTTTGTCAGGTAAAAAGTCTTACTTCTTTTCTTCGGGTTTGTTAATTGCATCCAGCAAATATTTACCCGGTTTGAATTTTACAGTCGTTCTGGCTGGAATCATAACCGGTGTTCCTGTTTTGGGGTTACGAGCTAAACGCTCTGTCTGAGGACGTGGTATCAATGTTCCGAAACCGATCAATACGATCTCCTCGTTGTGGGACATAGCTTCTGTTACGATGTCTACATAAGCCTCCAATAGTTTCTTCGCTTTTTGTTTCTGTAATCCCGATCTCTGGGCCAAGGCCTCAATCAATTCTGCTTTGTTCATGAATGTTTTTATTTAATTAATGATATTCAAGGCAAATGTACGCTTTTCATTGATATGTTGTATCTCCTTTTGCATATAAAGAAATCAGCGTTCATTTCTTATTTAACAACACGTATATGCATTTGTTACGATTTGCGAAACAAAAAATGTTAAATAACCTTTGGTCGCTATATTTGAAAGGCTTTTTTATATACCTGCTGATTGATTTGATATTTATCGTTACTTTTGTCCTGCAAAATAAAACATACGCGAAATGAGAATAGAAGAGAATTACTCGCTGGAGAAACATAATACTTTTCACCTTCCGGTGAAGGCCCGTTGGTTTATGGAATATACGAATGAAGAAGAACTGGGGCGGATCTTCCGGGACGAATATTTTCAGGAATGTTTGTCGTTGCATATCGGAAGTGGCAGTAATCTGTTGTTTATAAATGATTTTAACGGGGTTATCTTGCATTCGCAGATAAAAGGTATCTCTGTTGCGAAAGAGACAGACGATTCGGTATTGCTTCGCATTGGAGCTGCCGAGAAGTGGGACGATGTAGTCGCTTATGCCGTCTCCAAAGGTTGGGGAGGGATAGAAAATCTGTCCGGCATTCCGGGCGAAGTCGGAGCAGCCGCTGTCCAGAATATCGGGGCATACGGTACGGAAATCAAGGATGTGGTCGAGACGGTGGAGACATATAACCAGCTTTCGTTCGAGAAACGTATGTTTACAAATGAAGAATGTCTTTATAGTTATCGGGATAGTTTCTTCAAGAATGAGCATAACGACCCGCACATTGTTACTTATGTAAATATACGTTTGAGCAAAAAGCCTCGGTTTTCTGTCAATTACGGCAATTTGAAAGAGGAACTGGCTAAATATCCAAAGATAACGTTGCAAGCTGTGCGGGATGCTGTGATCTCGATCCGTCGTCAAAAATTGCCTGATTCCGATGAGTTGGGAAATGCCGGAAGTTTCTTTATGAACCCGGTTATTCCGGTTGTCCATTACGAAAAGTTGAAGAGGCAATATCCGGACATGCCGTCCTATCCGGCAGGAGAGGGGAAGATGAAGGTCCCTGCAGGCTGGTTGATCGAGCAGTGCGGTTTTAAAGGCAAGTCGCATGGTGCGGTCGGCGTATATGAAAAGCAGGCATTGGTATTGGTCAATTTGGGTGAAGCCAAAGGACACGAGATCGCACTGGTTGCCGAAAGTATTCGTACGGCTGTTCATGACCGGTTCGGTATCGAGATTATGCCTGAGGTAAAATATGTAGGATAAATGGAAATAACGTTTTTAGGGACGGGGACTTCTACCGGAGTTCCCGAAATAGGTTGTCAGTGTGAGGTGTGTACCAGTTCGGATAAACGGGATTGGCGTCTGCGTACGTCCGTACTGGTGGAGACGGATGGTAAACGGATTTTGTTGGATTGTGGCCCGGATTTCCGTTGGCAGGTGATCCGCAACAAGACGTATCGTTTGGATGCGGTCCTGATTTCGCATGAACATTACGATCATGTCGGCGGATTGGACGACCTACGCCCTTTTTGCCGTGAAAAGGGAGTGGATGTATATGCGGAAGATAATGTGGCGGAAGCTATCGAGACACGTATCCCTTATGTGTTCCGTGCCCATAAATATCCCGGAGTTCCGAACCTGGAACTTCACCGGATCGGAAACGAGCCTTTTGTGGTTGCCGGAATCTCGGTTACGCCGATCCGGGTGATGCATGGGAAACTGCCGATTTTCGGCTATCGTATCGGTAATATGGCTTACTTGACAGATGTAAAATATCTTCCGGAAGAAGAGTATGCCAAACTGGAAGGCCTGGAGGTGCTGATTCTGACAGCTCTCCGCCGGGGAGCCCACCCTACGCATGAATCGCTGGAAGAAGCCCTTGCTAATATCGAAAGGATAAAACCGAAGGAAACCTATCTGATCCACATGAGTCATCGCATTGGTCTGCATGCGGAGGTAGAGAAGGAGTTGCCGCCTCATGTCCATCTGGCCTACGACGGATTACACGTTTCTACCGCCTTGTCTCATAGTCTTTTATTTCGTAAGTAATATGATCGTTCTTGTCCCACAGTTGTAAAACGCTTGTTTCTCAATAGTCTAACAAGCGTTTTACAAATGTCAGACACTTGTTCGACATTTGGCGGAAGAAAAAGAAGCAGTTTGTTTTGTGTTAAGACTTGGGTTGTTTGGTCTTAAAAGTTGCTGGCAGAAAAATGAATTATGTCATTTCCTTCATCCGTAATACCCTGAATGCGAAATATTCCGGTATACAGATAAAGGAATGAAGGATTATTTTTCAATAACTTTTGTTGGAGGATGCGATCTCTCCGGCAATCAATTCATATCCTTTGTCGTTTGGATGGAGACCGTCACCGATAAACAGGCTTTCGTTTATTTTGCCGTCTTGCAGCAATAGGGCTGTTCCCGGATTGGCAAATTCGTAACCTTCCGTTTCCACCATCTCTTTAATATCGAAGTTGATGTTCCTTACCCATTGTTCCTGATTGCGGCGGGGAAGGATGCCGATCACTTTGACGGAGGCTTCCGGTTGCCGTTGACGGATGGCGGAAAGGAGGAAGCGGAGACCTTCGACGATCTCTTTGTCACTGTTCAGGCCGCAATTGTTCGTGCCGATCATCAAGACGACTTTTCCGGCCTTATAGCCATCCAGTTCGCCATGGTATATACGCCAAAGCACGTTTTCGATACGGTCCCATCCGCAGCCCAAGTTCTGGAAACCGGCAGGACGCATGACTTTTTCCCAGGTCTCCCGTCCATTTTTGTTACGGTGTTCCGGTTCGCCACCCCAATAGTGGGTGATCGAATTGCCTAAGATTACAGCTTTAGGCGGATGGTTGCGTACCTGCTCCAGGAAAGCGCGGTGACGGGCGTGCCATTCATACATGTGCGGTTCCCGGCGCTGGGTGACGGGAATGGTTGTTGTCAGGCTGCCCGAAGGAATATGCAGGATTTCCCGGACCTTTCTTTCTACGGCTGCCGCCTGTTGCTGCATGCCGAGATCGGACGGGTGCACATAGTCCACCCAACCGTCGGCCGGTATGTTCAATTCTTCGCGGGACAAATAATATACATCTTTAATTCCTTCGGACTGAATCTGCTCGTATGCTTTACGGGAAGCACGGTTAACCTGGGTGACTTCGTTGTATTTTATTGAATCCATATACATATTGCTATAGCCTCCGTGTTCGATCAGCAAGATGGGAGCCGAATGTTTTTCCCGAAGTTGCTTGACGGCGGCGATGGCCAAAGCCGTAATATCTTCTTCCTTCTGATTGGGCAAGTTCGGCATGCAATCCAGTATGTACAGCCGGGCATCTGTTTCGCCGATGAATTGCAGCACTTCTTTCGCCAGTTTGCCATTGCCGGAAAAGCCGAGGTTTATGAGCGGGTAATCCAGCGAACGTTGGAGGATCGTTCCCCATGCCATTGCCGGGCGGGAGGCGCAGGCCCCTTGTGCGATCGAAGTTCCGTACAGGACAATCGGCTTTTCGGGAGAAACCGGGATGAATTCCAGTTTCGCATCTTCGGGTATACCGATCTCCAGCCATTTCACTCCGTTGTATAAAGGCAGATAAAGCCGGTATTCGAAACCTTGTTTGTGGTAGCGGTCTTTGCCTATATTATTATATGTATAGGTGATCGTGTCCTTGAAAGAATAGTTGCCGAAACAAAAATGCCATTCCCCGTCGCTGTTAATGCTGTAAAGGTCGACTCCCGACACTCCGGTCGAAGGCATATGAGGCATATTCAGGCTACCGGTAACGGTGTAGCGCACTTTGATCTGCGGGGCATTACTGTAGAAATGAATGGCGAGTCCTGCCGAATGCCGCGACAGGTTCCATACCGGTTCGCTCACCACGCCTTTTGCACGTTCGGGCAGGCGTGTGTAAGAATTTCCGATCTCTTTTGTGAATCCTTGATTTTGGATAACCGGAAAACCGGCTTCCATCGGGTTGTGCCATTTCCATTGGGCGGCAGCCGGAAGGAAAAGCAGGCAACAAAACAATAAACAAATAAGCTTTTTCATGGATATTATCTCCTTAATAACCGTATTATGATACAATATCTACAAAGATAAGACAATTTTGCAAAAGCATTTCCTGATTAATCCTGTATATTTGTCGCCAGTTAATTAAATTTGAAAACCATGAAATTAAAAGCTCTTATTGTGTTCTTCTTGATGGGGAGCATGTCACTGACGGCACAGAAAAGCTATCAGTTGCAATCGCCGGACAAAAAACTGCAAGCAGTCGTTACGGTAGGTGACGATATTCGTTTCTCATTTACACACGACGGGACTGAAGTTCTTGCCGCATCTCCCATCTCCATGACGTTGCAAAACGGAGTTGTCTTAGGGGTCGGCCCCAAAGTATCGAAAGTGTTGAAAGCCGCAGTCGATAAAGTGATCCCTTCTCCTTTCTATAAAAAGACGGAAGTACAGGATATCTATAATGAAATGACACTCTCGTTCCGGGGTAACTACGGCCTTGTTTTCCGTATGTATAATGACGGTCTGGCCTATCGTTTCACGACGAAGATGAAGAATGATATCATCGTCGTGGATGAAGAAGCCGATTATACTTTCTCTTCCGACCATATGGCTTTTGCGCCTTACGTAAACAGCAAAAAGGCTACATTTGAGGAACAGTTCATGAACTCTTTCGAGCAGCCGTATGTACATGAACCGATCACGAAGCTGAACAGCAAGCGCCTGATGATCCTTCCGCTCCTGGTGGAACTGGACGGTGGCAAGAAACTCTGTATCACCGAGGCTGACCTGGAAGATTATCCCGGAATGTTCCTGAATAACTCGATCGACAAGCCGGTGTTGAAGCCGATATTCGCCTCTTATCCGAAAGTGAAAAAGCAAGGCGGTCACAATAATTTGCAGATGTTAGTGGAAGAACGCGAAGATTACATAGCCAAGACAAGCGGCACGCGTGCTTTCCCGTGGCGTGTGTTTATCGTCTCTGAGAATGACAAGCAGCTAGCCGATTGCGATATGGTGTATCGTCTGGCTTCTCCCTGCCGTTTGCAGGATGTTTCCTGGGTGAAACCGGGTAAGGTGGCATGGGATTGGTGGAATGACTGGAACATTTACGATGTGGATTTCCGTGCCGGTATCAACACTGAAACCTATAAATATTATATCGACTTCGCTGCCGAACATGGCATCGAATATGTGATTCTCGATGAAGGCTGGTCTGTCAATATGGCTGCGGACCTGATGCAGGTTATTCCAGAAATCGATATTCCGGAACTGGTGAATTATGGCAAATCCAAGAATGTCGGAATCATCCTCTGGGCGGGCTACCATGCATTCGACCGGGATATGGAAAAGGTGGTGAAGCATTATTCCAATATGGGTGTGAAAGGATTCAAGGTAGACTTTATGGATCGCGACGACCAGGAGATCATCGACTTCCTCTACAGAGGAGCCGAAACTTGTGCGAAATATAAGATGATGGTCGATTATCATGGTATCTGTAAACCGACAGGTTTGCAACGTACTTATCCGAACGTGATCAACTATGAAGGCGTTCATGGTTTGGAAAATATGAAATGGGTAGCCAGTACCTACGATATGCCGCTTTACGACGTGACGATTCCTTTTGTCCGTATGGTTGCCGGTCCGATGGATTATACACAGGGCGCCATGCGCAATGCGATCCGTAAAAATTATGCTCCGATCTATACCGAACCGATGAGTCAGGGAACGCGTTGCCATCAGTTGGCTACTTATGTGATCTTCGAATCTCCGCTGAACATGTTGTGTGATAATCCTTCCAACTATAACCGGGAACCCGAATGTACGGAATTTATCGCCAATATCCCGACCGTATGGGAAAAGACGGTCGCTCTGGATGGTAAAGTGGGCGAATTTGTTGCTATTGCCCGCCTTCACGGTAATGATTGGTATGTGGGCGCTTTGACGAATTGGGATGCCCGCGAGGTGGAACTTGACCTGGCTTTCTTGGGTGATGGCAATTATAAACTGGAATTGTTTAAAGATGGCATCAATGCCGATCGTGCCGCCTGTGATTATAAAAAGGAAGTCATACCGGTTCCTGCCGATCGCAAGGTAAAGGTGAAGATGGCTCCCGGCGGTGGTTGGGCTGCCAAGATTTATAAATAAAACGTATTTCCCGTGTAGTTGTAAAACACACGGTTTCCGAATGTCTGCCGGAATAACGCGTATTTGTCTATACCCGTACAATGACAAATCCCGATCTGTTCCGGCAGATTGTTTTTCAGGTAGTCCGCTATGATACTGAATTTCTCGTCCTGGGCATTGTGGATATGAAAACCTCCGGCCAGGAGTTTGAATGTATATCCTGGAAAACAGTTGCCGATAGTCCGGAGAATATTGGTGATTCCCCGGTGGGAACAGGCACTCAATACGGAATATGTGTTTTCTGCTATCAATGCGACCGCCAGTTCGTCATTGAAAATATCGGGAACAACTCCTTCGGGCGTTTGGGTGAAGAATCGTTCGAAGTGAGTATCTTCAGGATTTATAACCGGAAGGTCCGGGAATAGGAACAATCCGGGAATAAGTTCCGTCTGCCCGGTGATAAAACGGAATCGGGATAAATCCAACAGGTTGGAGTCAATGACTCCGTTCTCCCGTTTATCTTTAAACTTTCGATAAAGGGCTTCCTGTTTACAGATAACCGAAGCTTTTTTATTGACGGAAAGGAAATGCCGCAATCCTCCTGTATGATCGCTATGTCCATGTGACAGGATAAGGAAATTCACTTCCGCAATCTCGATATCCGAAAGTGTCGCATTGTGGATAAACAGATCCGATTGTCCCGTATCGAATAATATTTTATACCCGTTGTTTTCAATAAGCAATGAAAGCCCGTGTTCCGCTTGTAAGTTCCGCCCGTAGACGGCATTCTCCACGAGCGTCGTGATTTTGTAATGCATAATCTTATTCTTTTAATACCCGATTACGGGACAAAAATAAAAAATCCCCTTAACAAAAACTTGCTAAGAGGGTTTTTTTTGAGGTTCCTGGCGAACCTCAAATTATACATTTCTTTTGATTTTATTTTATCTATATTGCTGATAATCAATGAATGTTTTATTTATAAAATAAAATAAGATTAAACGAAATAAAACTTTGTAGTACCAATGTAGTACCAATTTAAAAAGAACCTCTATATTTGTGGTACTACAAAACAGATAAGATATGGCCGCAAGTTTTATTTTAAGAACGGACAAAAACGAGGGATATGCTACTTTGTTTGTTCGCATCCAGAATAGACTACCCAAAATAAATATCAGGGTATCTACAGGGCTGGAAGTTGATGTAAGGGAGTGGAACAAGTCTTTAACGAGTGCAAGAGCGTTAACTGCTTTCAGAAATGGAAAAGGCAAGGATCTGTTTATAAAATTAGATGCTATCATGTGCATGATCGATTCTTTTATTAGTGAAGGCATAGCATTAACTTCAGATCTCGTAAAAGAACGGATACATGAAATAGTTTTCGCTGAACAGATCAAGGCAGAAAAGGAACGGCAAGAAGCGGAATTAAGAAGGATAAAAGAGGATGTATCTACTTTCATTAATTTCGTGGACCGGTTTATAGGGGAATGCGAAACCGGCAAGCGCAAGAGGAGAGGAGGAACCACAAATATATCACCAGGAACAATAAAAAGCTATAAGGGGTTCCGTTCACAGTTAGCGGCGTATCAAAAAGAGAGGTTGAGGATAATACACTTTGCCGACTTAACGATAGAGTTCTATAACGATTTCCGCCTATTCTTGACCGATAAGCGTTACTCACCTAATACGGTTGCAAGGATGATAAAGATATGTAAGACGATTTGTTACGCAGCCGAACAGTTGAAGTTGTTGGATGCAGGGAATATCCGTTCTGGATTTGAGGTTATCTATAGGGATGTCGACAATGTTTATCTGACAGATGAACGGATTAATGAACTTTACGAGTATGATCTATCTGATCGCCCAGCATGGGAAAAGGTTAGAGATGTATTTGTTGTAGGCTGTTTGACCGGACAACGCATAAGTGATTACAAGCGTATTAACGCCAAGATGATCGTTACCCTTACCGACGGGAACCGCTATATTAAACTAAAGCAGGAGAAAACCGGAAATATTGTTTATATCCCTTTGGATTACCGGGTAGATGCAATCCTGAATAAATATAAAGGTGAACTCCCAAAGGTTTATGATCAAAAAATAAACGACCATATTAAAGAAATTGGTGAGGCTTTAGGATGGACAGAGATCGTGGAACTGGAAGAGCAACGGGGAGCTATGGAATATACCGCAAAGAAAAGATTCTGCGACCTTATTAAAAGCCACACCGCCCGCCGATCGTTTGCTACTAACATGTATAGTGCTGGTGCATCCTTAAGTAGCATAATGGCTATCACTGGCCATGCGAGCGAGCAGCAGCTAAAGACTTATCTAAAGTTAGATGAGTCTGAAAAGGCTATGCTTGCTGCAAAGGAAAGTTACTTCACCAAATTAAGAGTCTAGAATTAATTTAATTGAGATGAATAATTTAATTAGAGATCTTATAGCTTTTATGAAAAACGGTAGTAGGCATGAAGAAGTTGCAGATTTTATTAATAAGCAATTAGAAAGGATTCCTTTACATTCACAATGTCGATACTTAGAGGAAATATCCAAATTAACGAAAGATGCTGAATTTAAAAGACGTATCGATGAAGCTATTGAAAGATTAAAATATAAAGAGAGATTCTATAAAATACAAACTCCTGGTGGAGATATAGATTTCAAGAGCTTAACTAATAGGCTTTCGTTGATAAACGAGGCTTTACTAAGAATAAAAAGTGAAATACATTCATATAATCGCAGACCGATATTCACTCCTAAAGGTGATAAGCCACGAAATGATAGATCGATGTATAAATGTTCCCTTTTGCTTTCCGCTTCCAGTTTATTAAGTGATGATTTGAACGATTTTGAGGGGATTGTGCAAAATGGGATAGAAAAACATGTAGGCTGTGTTACTTTTGATTTGGATCGCTTCATAAAAGAGATGGGTAAATATGTTGTAAATTACAATAAGAATTCAAACAAATGTCTTTTACTTGAGAAATTGGTATATGAATTACACACAGGGGAATCTATACCTACCTATGAGAGGGGACGGTTTATGGGTTGGAAGTTGCGTTTGCCTAATTACTGCCTTTCGTTATATTTAGTTATGGCAAGATTATTGAAAGTTGCCTCATTTCATAATATGGTAGTTCCTATTCAGGTTTCTAACAAAAAACATGAGAGAAGTCCTTTAGATGATCATTTTATCGAAAAAGGCAAAACGTATACCTCTGAAGAAAACAATGCGCATAGTATAAACAAAGATGAGCTGAAGAAGTATTTTACTCTGCAATTTAAAGGAGGAGGTAATAGTCGGACAAAAACCGATTATTTTACTGATTATTTATTGCCTGCGTTGAATGTAAATTGGAGCGATAAGGATTTTGCAAGAATTGCCTTGCTTATTTATAATAGTGATTGTTTATTGAGGGATCTGAAACCTAATACTTTTAGTGGATGGTATAAATTATTTTGTGATACCGTTGGCTGTCGTTACAATAAAAACTATAAGAAGTCTAATCTTGATATTACGGATGCTTTTAAAAATCGTTTTTTTTATTTGTTAGGGGGCTAATAGTCCCCTAATAGTCCCCTGTTACAATCCCCTAGTTTTTTTGTAAGCCGTTCAAAACGAACGGCTTTGTTCGTTTTTTAAAGTACCTTTTTTTACTTCATTTTATCGTATATCTACTTTTGTAACCAAGAAGTTAAACAGTGCGCACGTCGATACTTCGAAACTAAATAAAATAGAAGAGATGGACAAAGTATTGATTGATTCGCAAATCGCAACATTGATGCCATTTTTTAACCCCATCATTGATGCGATTGCGGAAAAGGTTACTAAACGGATTAAGGATATTCAAGTAGAAAGAATTCCCAAGTATTATACTCGCCAAGAAACGGCGAACATTCTCCATGTGACATTACCGACCCTTCACAATATGGTCAAGCGTGGGGATATTATAGCAAAGCGTGTGAATGGCAGAGTTTTGTTTGATGCTGCAGAGATAGACAGTGCTGTGAAAGATTGTAGAATTTATAAATACAAACGTAAACAGGAAGGTTGAACTATGGATATAAGAAAAAAGGCAACTTCAGTCGCCCCAGAAACTGGAAACAAAAATAACACAAAAAATCATATTCGTGCAACCGTTCGATCTCTTTTTTTATCTGGTCGTAAACTTACCGCACGAGAAATCAACATGATTACTGGTGGTAATGATGCTCGAAAAGTTATATCAGAGTTGAGGCGTTCTGGCTGGAATATAACAGATTTGATATTGTCTTCAGGATGTAAATTGTATTGGATTAATTCATTACCTCAACAAAAAGACTTAAACTTTCAGGAGGACCAGGCATGAATATAGGAGAAATTATATCCGCTTTTGATGTACTACAACAACAAGTAACATCTCCAGTGCAGCAATTGAGAAAAGAAATCGACCTTATGCGTTCTGAACTTTCATGGTATGAAAAGAAATACCCTGAATCAGATACAACTAAGCGCCGGGAAAGACTGATGCGTTTAGAGGTCATTTGTAAATCTCTTGAATCATGTGAGCCAATAAGTTTGATGCCTTTAATAAGGGAGAAACTCAATGAAGCACGACGACATAAATTCACCCCAGATTGTGCCTGTGTGTGGTTGCCTTTATCACCTTGTGTTGCAGATTTATTACATGCAAAACCGGCTGTTATAGATTTGATAGGTTGGGATATTTCAACGCCATATGACTACAGCTATGTTGGGCTGGCAAATGCCGGAGGATTTATTTGTTCCGATACAGATGAGGAGGGCCAGAGATATGGAAACTAATGTTATAGGCTTGAAAATTGCTGCGAGTTTAGACGGTGTAAATATTGCAGACGATGATATCAGATTGTTGAGACAAGCCGAAATAGATTTAAGCACAGATATCCCGTCTCCACCACCAGTTCTTTATCAGGGTGATAAGGTTATGATTTCTAAAGGTGATTTTTCGGTCGTAGTCGGAGCAGCAAAGAGCCGTAAGACATTTTGTATTTCTGCTATGGTTGGGGCTTATTTATGTGCAGATGAGTATATGAACATGAGCAGCCCTAATGATGCAGGTAATGTTCTCTGGATTGACACAGAGCAATCAATATATCATGCGGCGAAAGTGGCGAAACGAGTATACCGGATTGCAGGATTACCAACCGATCAGAAAACGGAACGCTTTCGAATGCTTTGCTTTCGGGAATATGAACCGGACCGGCGCCGAGAGTTGACTGATAAGGCTATTCGGTTATATCAGCCTTCTTTGGTTGTTGTTGACGGAGCGGCGGACCTTATTCTGGATGTAAATGATAGCTCTGAAAGTGCAAAGCTGGCTACTATGTTCATGGATATAACTAAAGAACTGGATAACCATATTGTCACGGTATTACATACCAATCCGGGAGGAGATAAGCCAAGGGGCCATTTAGGGACAAACTTTCTCAATAAGGCACAAGCCTTGTTTATTGTCCGAGCGGATGGTGATATCTCAACTGTATCAGTAGAACGATGTCGGGATATAGCGGTTGATGATTTTGCCTTTGCTGTCAATAATGAAGGTTTGCCGGTTCTTGCTTCTATTCCTGATAAGTCTGATAAATTAGATAACCTCAATGCTATATTCTGTAAATATACTCAGCCTATTCGTCTAAATGATTTAAAAGATGCCATTATGATAGATGGGGATATTAAAGAATCAATGGCCTATCGTAGAATCCGGGAAGCTAAAAAAGCAGGTGTGCTAATTGAGAACAATGTAGGAATGTTGTACTATAAAGAAAAGGAGATTCCCAATGAAATATTACCCTTTTAATCATGTACAGTTTTGTGTACAGTTTTGTGTACAATCGTGTATTTCTGTGTACAATCGGTAAGGCAGGTGTATTTGTGTACACACCCCCCTATATATAGGGGGTGTACACTGTACACAGCCAGATGCACAATACAGTGTACACCTTCAAATAATTTATACATAAATATAAACTTAATTGATATGGATATTTCAATTATACCAACAATACAGCGATCAAAAAAGCCGGCCAAACCCCGGTACATAAAACCGGACAGCGTGAAACGGCTGGAATCCGATTATTACGAATGGAAATACTGTAATAGCACCATTCCCACGCAATGCCGGGTAAAACCGCATTTCCGGGACGATACGGCTAACGGACTGGCAAAATGTATAGAGGCATGGGCAAAGATAAATAATGCTTTCTATCAACGCCAGAATAGCCAAGGACAATATGATTCACGATTGGGCCGTTGGCGAAAGTCAGGAACGACGGTCGGCATTGCCGATGTACAGGTGACGCATGAAGGCCGGGTGTACAATTTTGAGATCAAGATAGGCAGGGATCGCCAATCTGACGTACAGAAAGCGGTTGAGGCGAGGATAAAAGCTGCTGGCGGTCATTATACAGTTGTTAAGTGTTACGACGACTTTTTAAACGAGATAACAGACAAAAAGGTATTATCTCAATTAACATCCCAGCAATAAAAACTGAATATTATGAATGATTTGAAAATAGTTAAAGAAACACCTGAAGAAATCATCTATTTAAGTTACTTCGAAGGTCAGCCGGTACGCTTCATGAGGAATAAAAGGACCGGAGAGATTACGATAAACGCCGATGATGTGGTACGGGCCTTAGGAGAGGCAGACTCGTTCGAGGCGTTTCTTAGAAGTGACAAAGGATTGGATTTTATCTCAGATTGGAAGAAGGAGCACCCGAATACGCCATTCTTTGGTGGAGCAGTTAAAAAGAAAATCATTAATTAAAAAACTCAAAATTGAATTGATATGATACGTGTACAGTTATTAATAGGCGGAAAGAAATATGAAGCCACCAACGATTTAGTTAATTGGGAAGATGTTGAAATATCGATAAAGAGAAAAGACTTTGGGGGTGTATATAGGACGTTTGGCGATTCATTTGAGTTTGCCGGTGATTCTTATATGCTCTTGGAGAACGAGTTCTTGACAAACTATCTGAATGCTTCTGCCGTGATAGTCATTGGGGTATTGAATAATTCTTGGACATATAATGAGAAGATCCGGTGTAATCTTGATTTTTCTTCATACCAAAATAACGGCAATACTATATCCATAAAGGCTATAGATAACAGTGCGGAGGCTATAATCAATGCTAACAAGTCACAGGTGTATGATATCCCTGTTTCAAGTCTCAAATCGGATGAGCTGTATTATGATCGCATGGAGCTGAACAACAAAGCAGATTTTGTTGTGATACCGACTGAAGAACAGACGGAAGAAGGTCTGTATTCTATTATATTACCCAAAGGCATACAAGGACCGTTTTTGCTTCCATTAGGATATACAACCAGTAATTTCCCCAATAAAAACATCATTGACATTGGCGATACGCCTTTGACGGACCGGAATTATGCTGAATTGTTGGCCAACCATTATCTAGTTAAAGCACTGACTCCTGTTACCGTGAAGTTAAGAATATCCTTAAACATTCAAGTAGGGTCTATGAATACAGGTAAAGATTCGTTCTTATGGTTTGTGGCCGTAAAGCAGGTATACGATGAAGAGGGGATATTAAAGCAGGTACTTGTAGAAGAAATACAAATGAACCCTAATTCATTCAATGAGATAGATAGAGAATATGAAGTTGATTTGGGTACTGGGGAAAGATTTTACTATCAAATAATGCCAGTATCAGGCAATCATATTCTTTCGTCTCCTGTAGCCTTAACAATAAGCAATGTCAAAGAGATTAGTGTATCATACACGGGCCGAAACAAACCTGTGAATTTCGATGTCTTCACCCCTAATAAATTACTCACCTCCATACTGTCCAATATGGGCCTTACCGATATGACCGGAGAAGTAAAGGAAGGTGATATTACGATACCATATATGATAGCAGCGGAAAGCATCAGAGATATCAAGAATGCAAAAGTCCATACCTCTTTCAGTAAATTTTCAGAATGGGCAAAAGCATGTCTTGGATATTACTACAAGATAGAAGGCAAGAAGGTTATATTTTGCCATTTGACTGAATTATATGATCCAGAGACGGTGAAAGAACTTGAGCATGTGAACGGGCTTGATATCTCAATTGACAACTCCTTGATATGCTCCGGGGTAGATGTGGGCTATGAGAAGAAAGATTATGATGAAATAAACGGTCGTGACGAATTTCATGTAAAGAACAGCTTTTCGACCGGTATTTCAATCAACGATAACATATACAAACTTATTAGCCCTTATCGTGCTGATTGTTATGGAATAGAGTTCTTGGCGCAAAAAAGAGATGAAGAAACAAAGGATGATAGTTCAGATAATGATTTGTTTTTTGTTGACGCCATTTCTGTTTTAGATCCTTCTACATCTTCGATAAAGTTAAAATTGAACAGGCAAGGAGACAGGCCTTCTGGAGTATTATTCCCTTCTTCGGTATTTAATATTGCATATTCTCCAAGAAGGATGTTGCTTGCAAATAAGGATATATTATCATCTTGTACAAGCAGACTTGAATTTACTGCTTCTGAAGGGAATGCAGATGCGGTTTTATGGCGGGAAAGTGAAAAGTCCCCCGTTGTATTAGACAGTCGTTATTTTAGAGTTGAAACGCTTAAAGTTGAAACGATAGGGCTGTCGCCATTTCCTGTTTTATATGATGGTCTTATATCTTTTGATTATAACAGCAGAAAATATACCGGTTATGTTTCCGATATAACAGAGCTTCTTGGTAAGAGGCAGACAACGGAATATACTTTGATATGTAAAAATATCGATTAATGTTGTCTTTATTCTGAATAATTACTACATGTTGCAAGCATAGAGCCTAAGATCCGTATACACAGTTAACGCTGCGTATATGGCTCTTTTTGTTTAATTTAAAATGAAAAAGAGATGAAGACAAATCAGGAGATGGTACGCTACGTTGATAATTTTTCAGTGATTCAACGAACAAGTGGTGGATATTTTGACGGAGGCGAATTACTTCGTCAATGGAATAATGTAGATGAAAATCCAAGAAGACGTATGTCAGAATTTATAGATAGCCCTAAAACGAAAGAGTTTTTAAAGGCCCTATCTGTGGATGAAAGCCATAGGTTAAAAACCGACATTGGTGAAAATTAATTGCTTATAAAGACAAAAGGGAGAAACACTAAAGAAAAGATGGGAATTTCCGCCTTATGCTGTACAGGAACGGAAATTCTGCACCTATACAAACGGTAAAAATACTGCAAAATTACTACAAGGAACATCAAGATTATATCAAGGTTGGGTCAAGGGTATAGGAAAGATTACGGCAAGGTCGATACAAGGGTAAAACAACCATAAGGTTACCCCAAGGAATATGTACATAAATCCAATTCCGGGTTGACGCTCCAGATGTGGATCATGATCGTGTGAAATCGATACGTGCGATTTAAGACACTTCCTTTTCGCAAGCAATACAAAATAGGAACGATAGTATTATTAGTTCTTAGGGGAGAAAAGCGGGCAAATCCAGGCTTTATTTACTGCCCCTATCAATATTATCCATAAATCACCTATATTTGCAATGACGTTTTTCATGGTATAGTGTTTAGGTTATTCATTGGTGTTTATAAAGCCGTTTTGCTAAAATCCCGTTACTGTCTTGATCTGGTAACGGGGTTTTCCATAAATTTGTGGAAAACTGTACGGAAGAATAGTACTTACCTGCCATATTTCTATTCAGGTTTATACCAGCCGGGGGGACGTTGGAAAACGCCCCTTTTTGCTATTAATTACGGTACGACAACCTAACAGCATATTTACAGCACCTTAAATAAAGAAACAGCAACCTAACAGCATATTCGACAGCAACCTAACAGCACCTTAAATAAAGATATTATTATAGATAAATAAAGATATAATATGTGAGAAGGTACCCCTAAAGGGGTACCAAAGAAAGCTCGTCTTTCTTTGTCTCATCCTCTTTATTTTAGACCTATTTTTCTTAATGCAGATTCTTTGGCTTTCGCTCTCTCCTGTGATAGTGATTTGACTTTACTCTTTGACTTGCTTTCAAGACTGATAACTGCAAGTTCTTCCAACGATTTGGTAAATGACAGGTAAAAGCCCCTTGAATGGTCGGAATACAATTTAAGCCCCCAATTCGTTTGCAACTCCAGCAGCACGTTGTCAATGTGGTAACACATGGAGTATTTTTGCATGAGTTGTTCTGCAGAATTATCTGGTTCGGGCATATCTGCATACTTGACAGCCCACTTTATCAAGTCTGCCTCTTTTATCTCATATCCAGATGAATTTTTCCCTGCCATCAATTCGCCGGAACGAACAGCCCCTGTAATTTGATTGACACCAATACAGCCGCCACGAGAATTGATATAACGATGGGCGGCAGATGCAGAAAATATCTTTTCTTGTGCTTTTTCGCTCTTAATATCAACCAAACCGAACATACGGGCGATTATAAGGCTTTTATTCGTCTTGATATACCCTTTTCGCCTAATATGCTTTTAATGGCACAGAACGCACAGAAATAGGCTATATCGGTCTCTTTTTTCGGGTTGTCGTAGTAATCCCAAAGCATTTTGAGCCTTACACTTGCAAAAGGAGTGCCTTTCTTGACTGAATCATGAATTTCCTTTGCCTTTTGCATTGCCCTTTCGATATTGCCGAATGTGATACTAAAAAATTTGGCGGCTTCTTTCATACGTTGGCTTTCGTTGCCAAATTCCAGACCTAACGAATGTTTGTAGGTGGCATAGGACATGATGCTATCAACCTTTTCCCTTATGTCCTTGAAAGCCCCCTGCAAAATAGTTATAGGGAAATTCATGTATTCTGCCTTTTTATCCATATTTTTACACTGTTAAATATTTGCGCTCGGTTGCTTGTGATAAGTAGCTGGGCGTTATTCATTCCGGCTCATACCCTTCATAATAGTAAGATTGGGTAATACCTTTAAAAATAACCTCACGATCGTTTACACGGTCTGTAACCGCCTTATATAGTAACGTCCGTAGCTCCAAATCATTAATAGGGCTTCTTTCCATCGCTTGTAAATACAGAACCTTATCGACGCTCTGCCAATCAATAACAACGAAAAGACGTTTTTTTAGGATCATATCAAGCCAAATGCGGGTAGATCGTCCGTTACCTTCCATAAACGGGTGTGCAACGTTCATTTCAACGTATTTCGCTATAATTTCGTCAAATGTCGTTTCTGGCATGTTCTCTATCACTGGCAATATGGCATCAAGGTATAAACAGTTGGCAAAGCGGAAATTCCCCTTTGATATGTTAAGTTTACGCACTTCCCCGGCAAAGTCATACAAGCCGTCGAAAAGATACCGGTGTATGTCACATAAGCCCTTCACGGTTCCCACCTCGATACGGTCTATATCGCCGGTATCAAATAAAGCGTGTGCCTTTACAAGGCTTAATCTGTCTATTTCTTTCGTGTTCATACTTATTCTACTTTCTTCAATTCAAGTTTGGCTCCACAATTAGGACAGACAAATGTATTATCATCTTCATCTCGTAATAAATCAGATACAGTTACTCCAATAATGGACGCTATTTCTTTCAGCTTGTCAAGTGAAGGGTTGCCGTTTATTATTTGAGATAGGGAAGATTGTGTTATACCCTTTTCTCCTTTTTTATTGGTCATTAATGCAGCTACTTGACTAACAGTAAAACCTCTTTTTTGAATTTGCTCTTTAATATTCATTGTGTATAAGTTTTAAATTATGATACAAAGGTATAGATTATATCCAAAATGACCAAGGAATATTAGATATATCTACTATATGGATCTAATTTATTAGTTTTAACAGAACGGGTTTGCAATGTTAATTATTAGTTAAATCTAATATAATCCTTTGTGTTATTAGTTTTATCTAATATCTTTGCATCATCAAAATAAAACAAACAGATATACAGCTATGACAAACGAGGATTACATGAACAACGAGTTGACAGCGTTAGCCGCCATGACGGAAGAGGAAGCCTGCAAAGTTTATAATGTGGATTATAAAGCCGAGGCAGAAATCTACATTCGTGATTATTGGATGTACATAGCATAAACAAGATTACTAACACATAAACACTATACGATCATGAAGAATTTTAGAACTAAAGTATTCAAACAAGCCTATGAGCTTATGAGAGCAACAGGTAAGGCGTTTGCCGTATGCCTGTCAAAAGCATGGGCGTTGTACCGTCTCACTAAGCGGATGCACAAGGAAATAGTAACGTTTGCTTATGAGAAAGCAGACGGAAGCCTGAGAAAGGCAAAAGGAACGTTACAGGACGTTCAGAACTTTGTCAAGGGAACAGGGACACCCAACTATAAAACGGTGCGTTATTTTGATGTTGAGGCGAACGGGTTCCGGTCATTCAAAGCAGAGAATTTAATCACAGTATATTAAAATCCGGTAGGGCTGTCGGTCAAACAGCCACCTCCTACCATAAACAAAAAAACAATTACAAAATCATGAAATTTAAAGATTTAGCAACAAAGTTCGAAGGTCTTACAGCAGATCAAGTAGGGGTATTAGCAGAGTTCGGCAAAAATATTTTAGATGATGCCGGCATATTTTGTTTGCCTTACTGCTTGCTGAGTTTAATTCGGGATATACTCAAAACAGAAGAGTTTGATTTTAAGAGAAACAGACTTACAATAGATTCACTTTTACATATTGTGGAATTGACCAATGAATTAAATGAGCAGTGCTGGCTTGAACATAAAACCCCGTTCGGACTTACAGGCATTAGAAATGACAACCAATATGTCGGATTAGATAACGAGACTAAAATAATAGCATCATGAAAGTATTATCCTTGATATTCCTGTTGATGGTCGGGTTTCTTCTGGCAGGATCGGAAAGCGAATATTTCTTAGGTAACATAATCGGTATGATAATACTGTTTATTTTATTGCTGGTGATAAACTGGTGGAACAAGATAATATTGCTACATAAATAACATAGACCCGCATGTTGGTGCTTCGTACCCAACGTGTCATGTTTGTATGTCCTGCCGGTAATATCGCCGGCGGGTATGGGATAAAGATTGCAACTGATCAGATGTTTATGATAATCTTATCAAGAACATCAACCCTTGTGGACTGGAGCGACCGGATATTGCAAAGCGAGATTGCAGCAAGGGACGAACGCACGCTGAACCGGCACCAGCATAGCCGGAGGCGAGATACAGGGCATAAGCAGATCTATATTAGAGGTTATCACCTTAAAAGGGGGATATGGCTTGAAATTCAATACATTTGCTATCTGATAACCTATAACCTGATAACCTCTGTGTTTATTTTAGAGATAAATATAGAGGTTGACGAATATTTGGTTATAAATAACAGATTAACATATTAATAGCATGTAGTCAACCGTCAACCTGTCAACCTCTGTAAATTGTATACAAAATACCCTATAATATAAAAGTTAACATTGCAGGAGCTTTTGTTCGTGAGAATGAGAGAGTCTCTTTTTATTGATATTGTGAAGAAGAGAAACAAAAATAACTCTATCACCAATGAAGTAATAGAGTCTATTTTTCAATTGTAGTACCAATGTAGTACCAGTTTTGTTTTTAGAGAGGTGCCTGGCAGATTCGAACTGCCGTACATGGTTTTGCAGACCACTGACTAAGCCACTCATCCAAGGCACCATACGAATATTTCGTATATTTATTATTGTAAAAAACACAATAAGTCTTCCGAGGTTCCTGGCGGATTCGAACCGCCGTACACGGTTTTGCAGACCGCTGACTAAGCCACTCATCCAAGGAACCAATATGTTTTTGTAAACATTCCGGTTTTGCGAGTGCAAAGAAAGATAATATATTTGGAATATGCAAATCTTTTTCTCTCTTTTTGTTTTCGGGGAGGTTTGGAGAAGTAAGGAAAAAGAGGTTACTTTGTCATCTATTAGCATAAACAATAAGATAATGACATATATTGAAACTGAAATCCCCGGTGTGTGGATCATTGAACCGAAAGTGTTTAAAGATGCACGCGGTTACTTTATGGAGGCTTGGAAGAAGGCGGAGTTTGAAGAACATATCGGCAAAGTGGAATTTGTGCAGGATAACGAGTCTTGTTCATCAAAAGGCGTGTTGAGAGGATTGCATTACCAGTTGGCTCCTTACTCGCAGTCCAAGTTGGTACGCGTGATAAAAGGATGTGTTTTGGATGTGGCCGTCGATTTGCGTAAAGGTTCTCCGACATTCGGGAAATATGTAGCAGTCGAGTTGTCCGATGAGAATAAACGTCAATTTTTTATCCCACAGGGATTCGCCCACGGTTTTCATGTCATGAGCGAGGAAGCGGTTTTTACTTATAAAGTCGATAACCCTTATGCACCTACACATGAGCGCGGATTGCGTTTTGACGATCCGACGGTCGGGGTGGACTGGAAGATCACGGAACCGGCTATCCTCAATTTGTCGGATAAAGATAGGAATGCTGCTTTACTGCAAGACGCTGAGATAAATTTTGAGTTTTGAATTATGAATTAAAAATATAGATATGAAAACTTACTTGATTACCGGAGCGGCTGGTTTTATAGGCGCTAATTTCATTAAATACATGTTGGCGAAGTATCCCGAAATAAAGATTGTGGTTTTGGATCTGCTGACCTACGCCGGTAATCTCGGAACGATTGCCGAAGACATCGACGGGGAGCGTTGCGAGTTTGTGAAAGGTAATATCTGCGATCGTGCGTTGACGGACGAGCTCTTTGCCAAATACCAGTTCGATTATGTCGTTAATTTTGCGGCGGAAAGCCATGTGGACCGCAGTATCGAGAATCCGCAGCTTTTTCTGGTCACGAATATATTAGGTACTCAAAATCTGCTCGATTCTGCTCGTAAAGCGTGGGTGACGGGCAAAGCGGCTACCGGTTATCCTGAATGGCGTGAGGGTGTCCGTTTCCACCAAGTGTCTACCGATGAGGTGTATGGTAGCCTGGGGGCCGAAGGCTATTTCCATGAAACGACTCCATTGGACCCACGTAGTCCGTACAGTGTATCCAAGACGAGTGCCGACCTGTTTGTACAAGCTTACTCCGAAACTTATAAGATGCCGGTCAGCATCACCCGTTGTTCCAACAATTATGGTCCGTACCATTTCCCGGAAAAGCTGATACCTCTGATTATTAAAAACATTCTCGAAGGTAAATCGCTTCCTGTTTATGGTGACGGGACAAATGTACGCGACTGGCTGTACGTGGAAGACCACTGCAAGGCTATCGACTTGGTGATCCATAAGGGACGGGCAGGGGAGGTCTATAACGTAGGAGGCCATAACGAGAAGCAGAATATCGAGATCGTGAAGTTGACAATCAGTACCATTCGCCGATTGATGACGGAACAACCCGAATACCGCCGGATTCTGAAGAAAAAAGAGATCGGTGCGGACGGGCAGATTTCCATCGACTGGATCAACGACAGCCTGATTACTTTTGTAAAAGACCGTTTGGGCCATGACCAGCGTTATGCTATTGATCCGACAAAGATTACAAACGAATTGGGCTGGACACCTGAAACTTCTTTCGAAACCGGAATTGTCAAGACGATCCGTTGGTATCTGGACAACCAGAAGTGGGTGGAAGACATCACGGGAGGAGATTATATGAAATATTACGAGCGGATGTATGGGAACCGTTAAGGTTCCCATACATCCGCAGCCTTTACCAAAGCTAAGTCTTTTCCTAATTCCGGCGCAGCTTCCTCGATCTGTTTGCGTACTGCGTCGCGGATATCTTTCCGGATATTCTTGCGTGTGCTGTCCAATTCCGCTTGCTTGGCCGGCTTGAATATATCCTTGTATTTACATTTCGTGATCTTATATTTGAAATTATCCAGGTTGCCGGTGATGTCGATTCCTAATTTGAAAGGAACGGGCGATTTGAGTACCGATAGATGGTAATTGAATGTCATGTCCAAATTATGCGTTCCGCCGACAGCCACTTTGTAACGGTCCATTTCCACCAAGAATGGGAAGACTTCGATCTTATTGTCTTTGATGGCAAGGTCTACTGAAATACTGTCTATCATATTCCGTTTCTTGTTTTTGAACATCAGTGTCTTGGATATTTCGGTAAATGTTTCTCCATCGAGCAGTACCATATTGTTCCCGTGTAGATAGCAAGACGAGTTAATGGACGGCATAATGAGAGACATGGTCGAATCCATCT
>OGYW01000064.1_pt1 | contig 75907 bp, 88 predicted proteins | sample 1576621 | NCBI WGS metagenome assembly OGYW01 (sample SAMEA3541528, study PRJEB24748) | human gut metagenome | biome: human gut; feature: human-associated habitat; material: faeces | place: China | collected 2012 | reverse complement strand
TGATTATATATCCTGCAATAGATATCCGCGGCGGACGCTGTGTGCGTCTGACGGAGGGACGCTTTGATGCGGAAACTGTTTTTGCCGATGACCCGGCGGAGATGGCTGCCAAGTGGGCGGCCTTCGGTGCCGAATGGCTGCATCTTGTTGATCTTGACGGTGCGCTGGCGGGCGAAGGCAAAAACCTGCCTGTGATTGAACGCATTCTTAAAACTGTAAAAATTCCGGTGGAGCTTGGCGGCGGTATCCGCAATCTGCAGGCAGTAGAAAAGCTTTTGGAGCTGGGTGTGGAGCGCCTGATTTTGGGCAGCGCTGCCGTAAAGAATCCTGAGCTTGTCAAAGAGGCCTGCGCCAAATATCCCGGACATATCGCTGTAGGCATTGATGCGAAAAATGGTGATGTCGCTATCGAAGGCTGGGGCGAGGGCAGCGGCGTTGCCGCAACCGAGCTGGCCAAGCGCATGGCAGATTACGGCGTGGCCACGATTATCTTTACCGATATCAGCCGTGACGGCATGCTCAGCGGTGTAAACGCCGAAGCGACAGCGGCGCTGGCGCGTACCTGCGGCGTACCGATTATCGCCAGCGGCGGTGTAGCTTCACTGGACGATATCCGCAACGTAAAAAAATACGAAAAGGATGGCGTAGCAGGCTGCATTATCGGTAAGGCAATTTATACCGGTGCCGTTAATCTGCCGGACGCTTTAAAAATTGCTGCGGCAAAGGAGGAATAAGATGCTTACGAAGAGAATTATTCCTTGTCTTGATGTTAAGGAAGGACGTGTTGTTAAGGGAACAAACTTTGTCGGCCTGCGTGATGCCGGTGACCCGGTGGAGCTTGCGGCGGCTTATGATACCGAGGGTGCCGATGAGCTTGTTTTCCTTGATATTACTGCGACCTTTGAGGAGCGTAAGGCGATGCTGGATGTTATCAGCAGAACTGCGGCCAAGGTTTTTATGCCACTGACAGTCGGCGGCGGTATCAGCAGCGTGGAGGATATCAAAAATGCTCTGCGTGCCGGTGCGGATAAAACCTCGCTGAATTCCGCTGCGGTAAAAAATCCGCAGCTGATTGCCGACGGCGCCAAGCTGTTTGGTAATCAGTGCATTGTTCTCGCAATTGATGCACGTAAATGCGGTGAGAACAAGTGGGAGGTTTATGTGCAGGGCGGGCGTAAGCCGACGGGCCTTGATGCCGTAGAATGGGCAAAAAAAGGCGTAGCGCTCGGTGCCGGAGAAATCCTGCTGACAAGTATGGATGCCGACGGCACGAAAAACGGCTATGACATTGCTCTGACGAAGGCCGTGAGCAGTGCCGTAAATGTGCCTGTTATCGCCAGTGGCGGTGCAGGTAAGCTGGAGGATTTCTATGATGTGCTGACAGAAGGTGGCGCTGACGCTGTGTTGGCGGCCTCTGTTTTTCACTATAAAACCTTCACCATTAAGCAGGTGAAGGAGTATCTGCGTTCTCGAGGTATAGAGGTGAGGTTATAATGCAGATCGATATTTCTAAAATCAAATTTGACAGCAGAGGTCTTGTGCCTGCTGTTGTTGTAGATGTACGCACGAACGATGTTGTTATGCTGGCGTACATGAATGAGGAGTCATTGCTCAAAACATTAGAAACAGGTTATACCTGGTTCTGGAGCCGCAGCCGTCAGGAGCTGTGGAACAAGGGCGCAACTAGCGGCAATCTGCAGAAGGTTGTGGAGCTATTCTACGACTGCGACGGTGACGCGCTGCTCGTAAAGGTAGAGCAGCAGGGTGTGGCCTGCCATACAGGTGAATATTCCTGCTTCCATAATCCGCTGTGGCATACGTCTAATCTGCCGGTGCCTGAGGTAGAAGGCCTGCCGAAGGTTATCAGCGAACTGTACCGCATGATTTTGTACAAGCGTCAGGCTGATGATGCGGAAATGAAATTCCTCATGAGCGGCAGTCAGGATAAGCTGCTGCAAAAGCTGGGCAATGAAATTACGGAAACGATTATAGCGTCCAAAAACGGCGAAAAGGATAAGGTGCTGCACGAAATGGCAGATTTGTGGTATCACTGCCTGGTGCTTCTGGCTTATCACAACATTACGCCGGAGGAGCTGCTGCGTGAGCTTGGGGGCAAGAGAGCGTAAAGAAAATTTTACAATATAAAATATATATGTTAGACTATAAGCAGTTGCATGATTATCTTCGTTTAGCGAAAATGTCGTGCCTGACTGTGTGAGTCAGTGGCATCTGTCGAGCTTTCGGCAGATGCCTTTTTTATTGACACCACATGTGACACCAAGTATAATGGAGGTAGAAAGAAGCTATGTCACAATGGGAAAAGCTAATGTACAAGCTGAAGAAATTATCGCCTGATATGCGGTTTGAGGAATTGCAGAAAATACTTGAAAGCTACGGCTATGAAATGCAATCTCCGCGAAGTGGCAGCAGCCATTTTTCGTTTCGCAAAAAAGGCAAAGCTGTTATTACCATTCCCAAGCATAAGCCGGTAAAAAAGGTTTATATTAAGTTGGTGAAAAATATTGTGGAAAGCGAGGAAGAAAAATGAAAACTTTAGAAGAATACATGAAGCTGAATTATCGTCTTGAGTTTGAGCCTGATGAAGATGAAGGCGGTTATGTTGCTTATTTTCCTGAGCTTCCCGGTTGTATTACTATGGGTGATACTATTGAAGAGGCTGCCGCAAATGCAGTCGATGCTAAGCGTACATGGCTGGAAGCCGCTATGGAAAATGAAATGGAAATTCCTCTGCCGGAGAAAATGGAAATTCCTCTGCCGGAGAAAAAGGACAAATATTCCGGTCAGTTTAAATTACGTGTGCCCAAGGCTTTACATAAGCTGTTGAGTCAGCATGCCAAGCAGGAAGGCATAAGCATGAATCAGTATTGTGTGTATCTGCTTACGCGCAATGATGCGTTGAATGCCAAATAAATATATCGGCGCGTAATCCGTCATAAAACATAAAATCTGCTATGTGCAAGCGTAGCAGATTTTTTTATTACCTTTGTAACAATTTTCTTCTCCTGCTATAACGCAGGATACTTTTTTTCGCTAAAGCATTACAAAAGCATTTAAATATAGTATAATGATAACATATTATTTTCTGGCACTATTTTAGGGAGAGGTGTAATTACTCATGGATGAAAGAAATAATAAGCCTGTGCCGCAGCTGATAGAGGTTGAGCCAATGCAGGATGGCTACCGCTGGGTCGCAATTACGGCGATGCTGTTGGCAATCGGTATTATTCTGCACACTGTAAGTCCTAATGTCGGCGGTGTAACGCCTAACTGGACAATTGCTATGTATTCTATTGTTATCAATCTGACGCGTCCCAAGCTGTCGCAGGCTATCGGTATCGGTTTTATCGCCGGCCTGACACTTGTACCGTCCTCCAAATCTGCTTTCCCGCTGGGCAACGTTGCCAGTGAGCTGGCTGGTGCGACTGTCTGCTGCCTTTTGGTTGAGGCTATGTTCAAAGCAGGTATCAGCGAATGGAAGCTGCGTCCTTTTATCACCGGCTTTGTTGCCACGATGACCAGCGGCGGTCTGTTTACTTTTATCTTGAAGCTTATTTTGGGCTTGCCGCTGCACGTATGGATTTATGCTATGCTGCCGGTTGTTGCGATTGTAGGCCTGCTCAATGGTCTGATAACCTTCTTCCTGTACGCTCCCGTGCGGAAGCTGTTTTACTTTCAGGAGGATGAAAAATAATGGAAAGCGTAATCAACGTAGAGAATTTTTACTTTGCCTATAAAAAATCGGATTTGGTGCTGCGTGATATCAACTTTGAAATAAAAAAAGGCAGCTTCACTGTTATCACCGGACCGAGCGGTGCCGGCAAGACAACGCTGTGCAAGGCTATGACCGGTATCGTCCCCTATTACATGGGCGGACGCTACAGCGGCGATGTTAAAATTAACGGCGAAAGCACTAAGGGCAAGCGCGTCAGTGATATTGCTATGCGCGTGGGCTTTATTATGGAAGACTACGAAAGCCAGCTTGTTTCCTTAACTGCCGGCGAGGAAATTGCTTTCAGCCTGCTGAACCACGGCTTCGCACCGCATGAGGTTGAAGAGCGCACCAGACAGGCGCTCGAGGATGTAGGTCTGCCGGGGCGTGAAAGCTATCAGCTCGACGAGCTCAGCGGTGGTCAGCGTCAGCGGCTGCTTTTGGCTGCAACGCTTGCCGTGCATCCGGAGATTATCGTGCTGGATGAGCCTGTATCTGCAATGGACCCGGACGGCGCACGTTCCCTGTATAAGCTGGTAGACAAAATCCATAAGCAGTATGGTACAACAATTATTGCCGTTGAGCATCGCGTGGATTATGTGCTGCCTTACGTAACGGATATGATTGTACTGAACGATGGCGAGCTGGTGGCGGCTGATACCTTTGAGGCTGCAGCTCCTAAAATGTATGAAAATCCAGCATTACGTCCGTTGCTGCCGTCACTGTGGCAGATTAAGCTGGGACTGGAGGAAAAGCTTGGCGTGGATTTGGGCGATTGGCGCAGCGAAGAGGATGCGCTGGCTGATTTTTGCACCTATGGGATTGTTGCGGCAGAAGGGAGAGCTGACTGATGTTAGAAGCAAAGGATGTCAATTTCGCTTATATGCGCGGACAGCCTGTAATCAAGGATATGGATTGCAAGATAGAGGACGGAGAATTTGTGGCGCTGCTGGGACATAACGGCAGCGGTAAAACAACCTTGAGCCGTCTGTTTATGGCACTGTGCCATCCGCGCAGCGGTCAGGTTTTTGTTGACGGCGAGGATATCGTTAAGCGTGAGCCGGCAGATTTGGCCGATAAAATCGGTTACGTATTCCAAAACCCGGACCTGCAGATTTTAGAGGATACGGTATTTGATGAGGTTGCTTACGGCCCGCGTGCCAAAAAGCTGACGGAAGCAACTATAGAGCGTCAGGTAAACGAAGCGCTGGAGGCTATGGGCCTGACAGAGCTGAAGGACGAATATCCGCGTTTGTTGTCCTTCGGTCAGAAGCGACGCCTTGGCGTTGCGGCGGCACTGGCACTTAATCCGCGCACGCTGATTCTGGACGAAATTACCAATGGCCAGGATGCGTTGGAAAAGGAAGCCATGATGAGCTACCTGCAGGCAATCAACGAAAAGCGCGGTATTACGATTGTACTGATTTCGCATGATATGGATATTGTGCGCCGTTATGCTAAGCGTGCTATTGTACTGCATTACGGCAAGCTGGTTTACGACGGTACGCCGGCGAAGCTGTTTGACGGCAGCCAACCGGTAGAGCGCTGGGGCCTGTGCCGTCCTACGGTAGCAGCCTTAGCTGCGTCCCTAGGCATTGAGGCCGCAACTGCCGAAGAATTTTGCAAGCAAGTTATTTGTAAGGAGGGAAGCAGATGAAGCTGACAGCCTTTACACAGATTATAGTTACTCTGGCGGTTACCGCCTGGGTATTCATCCTGCCGGTAGAAGCAGTAGCCACGATTCTTGTTCTGGAGCTGGCGCTGCTGTTATACATTAAGCATGACAAAATGACGATGGCTGCTATCGGCGGCCTGGCAGTTTTCACCGGTATGATGATTTTACTGCAGCTGCTTTTCGGCTCACCGCTCGATGTATCGCTTATCGGCGGTCTGCGCATGCTGGTTATGACGATGGCGTTTTTGTGCCTGCTGGCAGCGAGCCGTATTCAGGATATTGCCAAGGCTTTGGTAGACCGTTTCCATATGCCCTGCGAATATGCCTTCATGCTGACTACGGCACTGCGCTTTGTGCCTAACTTTCTGACCGATAGCGGTATTACGCTGGATGCACAAAGCTGTCGCGGCTATTCTAACCGTGGCAATATGTTCAAGCGCTTCTTCGCTTATCTGGTTGTTATCCGTCCGCTGGTTATGCGTGCGGTAGCAAAATCGGAAACACTGGCACTTTCCATGGAGCTGAAGGGCTTTGGCGGTAACACCTACAAGAATATGCCGCCGGCACCTCTGCGCTTCGGAGATATTTTCGTACTTCTTTTGGTAGTAGTGCTGAGTACTTATCCGCTGTGGATTAAATACCTTTAAAAAAATAAAGAACTGCGAAAGCTCTGTGCAGTGTATTGCTGTACTAAGCTTTAGCAGTTCTTTTTTGTTGCGTAAGCAATTTTTATTCGCCTTTAGTCTGGAATTCGGCAATGGCAGGATTAATCAATGCCATATAATAACCGGCGACAACCTCGGGACCGGGATTCATTTTGTTTTTGAGCCACCAGCGAATCATGCCGACAAAGCTGCTGGTGAGGCTGTTGATTAAGAAGTCCTCCGGCACTCTTTGTGAGTATTCGTCGTAGGAACCGCTCATCTTGATGCTGACGTTCTGCAGCATGTAATCGCGGAAGAAGCCTAAGAACAGCGTACCATCATCGTAATTGATGATGCCCAGGTAGTATTCGCGTTTGTCGCGCAGGTGATAGAGAATATGCGTAATACGTGTTTCCGTGTTTTGCGGCATATCGGAAAAATTATGCGTGGAGCAGGATGGAATGTTGGGGCTGAAGATATGGTCGAAAAGATCAAAGCAGATTTGGCGTGCGAGGTCATCTTTGGTTTCGAAGTGGCTGTAAAAGGTGCTGCGGCCGACATCGGCTGCATCAATGATATCCTTGACGCTGACTTTTTCATAGCTTGTTTTGGTAAGCAATTTGACAAAGGCATCGATAATTGCCTGTCTGGTCTTTTTTTGTCTTCTGTCCATAGTATGCCTTGCTCCTCTCCCGATAATGTACAATTTATGAAAAGTGTTCATTAAAGTACGAATCTCGATTTTTGTAGATAGATTTTTCGCCAAAATTAGATTATCATATACATAGAGTTTAGTCAAGAACTTGACTTCGCTTCATGATATACTCATACTCATCAAAAAACGTAAAAGGCGTCCGGCGGCAAACGGACGCTTTTTGCGTTGTGCGCAAAAATACAAAACCCCGCGGCCTTACAGACTGCGGGGGTTTTGTATTTGATGAGTATTGAGTAGAAAAAAGGGTTGAGCTGCAGCTTGTGTTGCCGCACAGGCTGCAGAGTGTATAGCAAAAAGCTGTAAGGGGATGATGCTTTATTGCTGTTATATTGAAGGGAAAGAGGATTAATTAATTTTTACTATTTTTGCCTTGTGTTAATCCTGAGGCGGTTGTGGGAATTCGCCGTTGTGATGTCTGTAGCCGTAGAAGTCGCCACGGTTATGCTTGTAGCCGCGGAATTCACCCTTGTGGTGTCTTTGCGGCAGCGGTCTGTTGGCTCTTACAGCCTCGCGCTGCTCGGGAGTCATATGCTGCAAACGCTCATGGCGTGCCTTGCGCTGCGCCATATCGTCCTTAATGAACTGCTGTACTTCCGCTTTCTGACCGGGAGTGAGCTTAGCCATGGTTTCCTTGGCGTACTTTTCGTGAGCTTCCTTGCGCTCCTTGCGCATTTTTTCTACAGCCTTTTCACGCTGTTCGGGTGTCATGCGTTTCCATTCTTCACGCATTTTTTGGCGCTCGGCACGCTGTTCAGGTGTAAGCTTGGGACCTTGGCGATGCATTCTGTGAGCCGGCGGCGGGCAGGGACGGTCTGCGTCATTTTCGTGCAGAATAGCGTTTACGCGCTCGCTCATAGAAGGCTGCGGCTGAGAATCTGCAGAGGCAGCAAAAGCGCTGGTGCAGAAGGCTGTCAAAACTGTACCGGTAACGAGAATCTTTTTCATATTCAACATTAGAATCACTCCTTATATCTTTAAATCGTTTAGTGGAATTTTGCTTTGATTAAGGCCCGGCTTTTAGCTGTTCCTTAACTTTGCTTATATTGTACAGGCAATTTATGACTTTTTTATGTTTTTAGACTTAATTTAAGCTGAAAAATATCTTTTTTTGCGTCATACTTTTAACACACATAGACGTTAAAATGTAATATAATGAAAGAAAGGTGACATAAGGAGGCTTTGCGATGAAAAAGATACTTATCGCTGATGATAATAAACAGATTACGACAATTTTATCCGGTTATGCCAAAAAGGAAGGCTTTGAACCGGTTATTGCGCTGGACGGAGCCGAGGCACTGGATAAATATCTGCAGTATGAGAATGAAATCGCTGTCGTGCTACTGGATGTTATGATGCCTGAAATAGATGGCTTTGAGGTTTGCCGCCGCCTGCGCAAGGAATCCATGGTGCCTATTATTATGATAACGGCGCGTGGAGAGGATTATGATAAGATTATGGGTTTGGATATCGGTGCGGACGATTATGTGATTAAGCCGTTCAGTGCACCGGAGGTGATGGCTCGCGTGCGTGCGGTACTGCGTCGCCTGGGTGCGCAGGAGCCGGCGAATGCTCAGACTCTTTCTTACGCAAATCTGTACATTAATCTGGAAAAGTATGCAGTGCAGATTAACGGCGAAGAGGTACCGTTGACAAAAAAGGAAATCGAGCTTTTGTGGACGCTGGCGAAAAATTCTACGAAGGTTTTCAGCCGTGATAATCTGTTGGACAGTATCTGGGGCTATGATTATTTCGGTGACAGCCGTACTGTCGATTCGCATATCAAGCGCCTGCGCGCCAAGCTGGATAAGTACGAGCATCCGTTATGGGAAATCAAAACTATCTGGGGCGTAGGCTATCGCTTTGAGGGACACAAGGATGAATAACAAAATCGCTTTAAAGCTGACGCTGTATTTTTCGGCGGTACTGCTTGTATTCGCACTGATTATCGGCGGTGTCTTTTATCAGTTCTTTAAGCAGCAGACGGTTGAAATCAAGGAAAAGGAAATGCGTCTGCGGGCGGAGAAAATTGCCGAAGTGCTGAGTGATAATATGGAGCGTATGGAAAGCCGTCACGGTGACGGTATTGCCAACAGCAAATTTATCAGCTATCTGGATAATGTGACGCAGGAAATCGTCTGGGTGGTGGACAGCAACCGTCAGCTGGGCATCAATAAGGACAGGGTGATGCGTCAGCGACGTGAGGTGCAAAAGCATTATGAGCATAGCGGTTTTGGTCTTTTCAAACGTCAGATGCCGCCGATTGCCTGGAGAGAACCGCCTAAGACTCCTAAAGAGGCTTATGAAAGACTGCCGGTTCAAATCAGAGATAAGGTTGAGGATGGCTTTAACGGCAAAGAGTTTATTATCGAGGAATATAATCCTATGCTTGACGGCATAATGCTGACAGTAGGCAGACCGGTTTATGACAGCCAGGGACAGGTTAAGGCTGTGCTTTTGCTGCATTCTCCGGTAGCAGGACTGCGTGACGCTATCTGGTCCGGTCTGCGCATTTTGCTTATCAGTTTGCTTGTAGCGATGGCTTTGGGCATGCTGCTTTCGGTAGTACTCAGCTGGCGTTTTACAGGCACGATAGAGAAGATGAAAAATATTGCCGAGCGCTTGGCGGAACGTGATTACACCGCCCGCACCAACATTAAGCAAAATGACGAAATCGGTGAGCTGGCGCGTACGTTGGATATTTTGGCGGAACGTCTGGAGCTGGCAGATGCCGAAAGCCAGAAGCTGGAAAAGCTGCGCCGCGAGTTTATTGCCAACATTTCGCATGAGCTGCGCACGCCTGTAACGGTTATCCGCGGCAGTCTGGAGGCCTTGCGTGACGGTGTAGTTACGGAAAAGGCGGACGTTGAGGAATTCCATGAGCAGATGTATAAGGAAAGCCTGTTTTTGCAGCGACTGATAAATGATCTGCTGGATTTGTCGCGTTTGCAGAATACGGATTTTCCGATTGAAAAGGCATCGTTGAACCTTGTCGATGTTATACATGATGCAGTGCGCAGCGGCAGGCAGCTTGGTGCTGATAAAAAGCTGCAGATTACAGGCAGTGCGGATAAGGATATTTACATGCTGAACGGTGATTACGGACGCTTGCGTCAGATGCTGATGATCTTTTTGCATAACAGTATCAAATTTTCGCCCGCAGGCAGCGAAATCAAGCTGGAACTGGTCGGCAACAGGCTCAAGCTCACGGATCGTGGCTGCGGTATTAAGGAAGAGGATATTCCGCATGCCTTCGACCGTTTTTATAAGGCGCGCAACGAGCATAATAAGAGCGGCAGCGGTTTGGGACTGGCAATTGCCAAGCAGATTGCGCAGCGTCATGATATGCAGCTTCAACTGCAGAGCAAGCTGGGCGAGGGTACAACAATTATTATTACTCTGCCGCCTGAGCTGAAGGAAAAGGAGTATGTAGATGAATAAGATGAATTACGGCTGTGAAGGACTTTGCGTTGTTATCAGCGGCGGTACGTCAGGCATCGGCCTGGCGGCGGCACAGCGCTTTTTGGCAGACGGTGCGCGTGTATATATTTTGGGACGCTCCGAGGAGCGTGGCGCACAGGCATTGTGTTATCTGGATGAACAGACGGGAAAGCAGGCAGTGTATATTTCCTGTGACGTGACGAAGCAGGCTGAATGCAAGGCTGCTGTGGCAAAAATTGCCGAGCAGGAAGGCAGGCCTGACTGGCAGCTGGATATTTTGGTCAACAGCGCCGGCTTTTACCGCGAGCAGCGCTTGGAGCAGCTGACGGAAGCAGATTTTGATGCGATGATGAATGTCAACGTTAAAGGCATGATGTTCTTGACGCAGGCAGCGCTGCCTTATCTGCGCAGTAAAAGCAGCGTTGTGAATATTGCCTCCGATGCTGCCGTCAGCGGTAATTACGGCTGTGCGCTTTATTGCGCGACCAAGGGTGCGGTGGTGGCGTTTACCAGAGCCTTGGCGCTGGATTTGGCACCGTCGGTGCGCGTGAACTGCGTTTGCCCGGCAGACGTGGATACGCCGCTGCTGGCGCAGCAGCTTGCTGATGCGAACGGTGGTTATACACTGGCAGATGTGGCGGCAGCCTATCCGTTGCAGCGGATTGCTGCAGCGGGTGAGATTGCTCACGTAATCTGCAGTCTGGCATCACCTGCCAACAGCTTTATGACAGGCAGCATCGTAACTGTCGACGGCGGTCTGACAGCCGGATAAATAATATATAGCAGTAAAACAGGTAAAGAAAGTTTTCTTTGCCTGTTTTTTCATATACGCAAACGTATATAAGTGATATAATTAATGTATTAAAGTATAAAAAATACGGGAGGGTATTTTTATGGATAAAATGCAGCCAATCGGCGTACTTGATTCAGGTGTTGGCGGTCTGTCGGTTTTGAAATGCCTGCATCAGATGTTGCCGCACGAGGATTTTATTTATGTAGGTGATACTGCGCGTACGCCTTACGGCACACGCAGCGAACAGGAAATCCGCGGTTTTGTGGGAGAAATAATTGATTGGCTGGCAGCCAAAAATGTTAAGCAGGTAGTCATAGCCTGCAATACGCTGACGATGCTCGGTGTAGACAGTCTGCGGGGGACGCATCCGTTCAGTGTTGTCGGGATGTCCAAGGGGGCGCAGCAGCTGCTGGCGGCCAGTCCTCATAAGAAAATCGGCGTGTTGGCAACGCAGTTTACTATTGCCAGCGGTTTGCATAAAAAAGCTATTCTTGCTGCAGACCCGCAAGCGCAGGTTTATCCGGTGGCTTGTCCGAAGTTTGTGCCGCTGATTGAGGGCGAACAGTTTGACAGCCAGGAGCTGCAGCAGGCTATCGCCGAGTATACAGAGCCTTTTAAAAAAGCGGGCGTTGAGGCAGTAATTTTATCCTGCACGCATTATCCTTTTATCAAAGAACAAATAGAAGCAGATTTAGGACCGAAGGTAAAGGTGCTTGACCCGGCGGCTGCCACCAGTGCCGACGCTATTGCAGCACTTAAGGAGGAAGGTTTGCTGCGTACAGAAGGTAAGGGACGTCTGCAGGTTTGCTGCACGGCTGATCTGGCAAGAGTTGAGCGCTTGGCCGGCAGAATGTTGCCAGTTGACGATTGCGACTTTTCTTTAATCGATTTAAAAAAGAATTAATCGCATAACTTTTATTCCTTTCAAAAAAGAAGCAGGAATTTTCTTTTTAATGTCTAATTTATAGTAATTAAGAGCGAGAAAAGGATTGCTTTTTTAGTGGCTTGCTATGAGAGCTGCCTAATAGGTGTTTATGTTACTAAATGCCGGTTTCATGATACTGTGAAAGCGGTATTTATATTTTCGCAGCTATGTCATCTGTATTGACGGATGACTGGTTACGCAAATGCTATTATATTCAAAAATAATATAAAGAAAGGTGGTAGCTGTGGAAAAGCAGGGAGTATTGAACGATAAAAAAATTGTAGGCTCGCCTATGGTGCATATGACATGTCTTGCTTTGGTGCTGTTTGCATTCTGGATGGTTTTGTCAGGCAGAACAGAAACAAAATTTGTCATATACGGTATCCTCACAGCTGTAGTGACGACTTGGGTTACATACCCGCTTCTGCTGGTCCCTAATAAGGACGGCAGTAAAAAGTATTACGTTTTCGGTTTTTCGGTTCCGAAAATGATTATGTACTTTTTCTGGCTTATGTGGCAGCTGGTGCTCGCCAATATTGACGTGCTGCTGGCAACTACAGGTCAGGAGCTGAACATTGATCCTAAAGTTGTCCGCTTCCGCTTCAAGGCCGATAATCCGATGGCATCTGTTATTTTGGCGAACTCAATTACGCTGACACCGGGTACAGTAACAATGAATGTTACCGACGACGGTGTGTATGAGATTCATGCACTGACCGTTGGTGCGGCTGCAGGTGTGCTCGACGGCGGCATGCAGAAAAAGGTTGCTGATTTATACGGCGAAAAATTTGATTTTGCAGTAGTAGAGAGTGAGGAATGATTATGCAGATTATATTTTATATTATGATGGTAGCCATTCTTCTGATCATCGGTACGATGCTGCAGCGCTTGTTTAACGGACCGACAATTTTTGACAGAATGAACGCCTTGGGCGTTATCGGTGCCGATACAATTCTATTATTGGTGCTTTTCGGCTATATTGACAAACGTCCGGATATGTATGTTGATATAGCGATTTCTTATGCAATTTTAGGCTTTATCGGCTCGCTGATTGTAGCTAAATTTATAGGAGGTAAAAGGATATGATTGAACAATTCGGTTTTACCTCCCTGCGCGAAGTTATCGCTGCACTGTTCCTGCTAAGCGGTCTGGTATTCTTCGTCGGTTCAGCTATCGGTATGCTGCGCCTGCCGGACTTCTATTCCAGAATCCATGCCTCCGGTAACAGTGAAACTCTTGGCTGTACGCTTTCCTTTATCGGTCTGATGATTTATGAAGGACCTACACTGACAGCGGCAAAGATGGCTTTTGTATTTTTACTTGTTTTTATGGCGAATCCGATCGGCTCGCATATTCTGAGCAAGGCAGCCTATAAATCCGGACATCCTGTCTGGACACTGCAAAGCAAGGGGGCCAAAAAGCTTGTCGGTTTGGAAAAGGCTGACCACAGTGCTGACGAGCCTGTCGGTCATATCCGCAAAAAGCCTGCAAAAACAAATCGTAATCAGGTACATAAATATCATAAGAAGAAAGGAGATAAATAAAATGGAGATTTATACTATTGAAGCTCTTTTACTTGTCTTCCTGATTCTCATTACCTGTGCAGTTATTTTCTGCAAGGATATTCTTAGTGCTGCGATTATCTACAGTGCGTTCAGCTTCTGTGCTGTGCTGCTGTATCTGATGATGGGCTCCCCCGACGTAGCCTTTACGGAGGCTGTTATCGGTACGATTTCTACCATCTTCTTCGTAGCTTCGTTGAAAAAAATTGATAGGTGGTGTAAATAATGCGTGGATTAGTTGCTGTTATCCTGGCGATTATGACAGGCATGTTTTGCTCTGTCGTAACCTACCTGCCCGAAATTGGTGACGCGAACACTGCGCCTAACCAGCATGTTACTCCGACCTATATCTCCCGTAGTGCGGAGGATACAGGCTCGCCCAATATCGTAACGGGCGTCATCATCGACTATCGTGGCTTCGATACTATGTGGGAAACCTCGGTAATGTTCCTCGCCGGTCTGACAACGGTACTGGTGCTGACCAGCAATCCGGTAGGACGCAGACCTGAGGAAGAGCCGGAGGATCCGGAGGAAGGAGAGATTATCAAATGAAAGAACCATTTGGCGGTCTTATCCTGAATGTGGCCTTCAGAATGCTGGTGCCGTTCACGATTACCTACGGCATTTACGTTCTCTGCCTGGGTGAGTTTTCTCCGGGCGGCGGCTTCCAGGCAGGCGCGTTGCTTTCTGTAGGCGTGCTGCTTGCACGTCTTATCCTGGGCTTTGATACAAAGTTCAATGTCTTAGGCAAAACCTCTGTTGTTCTTGCCGGCGTGGGCACCTTCCTGTATGCTTTTACCGGTTGGCTGACCTTGTTCGGCGGTGCAGACTTTTTCCTGAACTACAATTATATGCCGATTCATATGGAGCCGCAGCATGAAATGCATGCTATGGGCATTTTCCTTATTGAAATCGGTGTTGCCATCTGCGTAATGATGACAATTATTAATCTGCTTGATGCAATCGTGAAAAGGGGTGACGAAGATGGAAGTGCTCAATGAGTTTTTGAAAACAAAAGGCATTTATTCCCTGGTCATGATTCTTTTCTTCCTGGGTGTGTATGGCATGGTTCTCAGCAAAAACTATATGAAGAAGCTGATGGCGATGAACGTTATGCAGGTTGCCGTAATCTATTTTTATCTGTGCTTTGCACAGAAGGATGGCGCAATGATTCCTATCCAGAACGGCCTGACAACAGATCCTAATGCTTACATTAACCCTCTGCCGCATGGCCTGATGCTGACAGCAATTGTTGTAAGTCTTGGTACTACAGGCGTAGCAATTGCACTCCTCATGCGTATTAAAGAAATCTACGGTTCTGTTGAAGAAGTAGAGGTATTGAGGAGGGCTAGTAAATGACACAACATGCTCCCGTCCTAATTGTACTTTTACCTCTGACAGCATCGTTGCTGTGTATGTTATTTTCCCGTATCAGTAAAAATTTAGGCTCCTGGATAGTTATGGCTTCTATCGCCGGTGCTTTTGCCAATGCCTGCATCGTACTGCAAAGAGTGTTAGAATCCGGCGGCAAAACCTGGCATTACTGGATGGGTGGTTGGGAACCGCCAATCGGTATTGAATTTGCTCTTGACCCCTTAAACAGTATTCTGGCTGTTGTGGTAACATTTATTTCCCTGATGGTTTCGCTTTACAGCCGTCCGTTCGTCAAGGATGAGGATTGGCTGCATGTAGGCGGCTATTATACACTGTTTGGTTTGCTGACGGTAGGTCTTTCTGGTATGATTATCACCGGTGACGTTTTTAACCTCTATGTATATCTGGAGATTATGTCACTTTCCGGTTACGGCCTGATTGCCCTTGGCGGCAGAAAATCCATGCTGGCAGCCTTCCGGTACCTGTTAATCGGTACCATCGGTGCTTCGTTATATCTGCTGGGCGTAGGTTATCTGTACGCTATGACAGGTACGCTGAATATGGCTGACCTTGCTGCACGCGTAGTGCCGCATCTGAATTCGCCGCTGTTTGCAATTGCTGTAGCCTGCTTTATCATCGGCTTCGGTATCAAGATGGCGCTGTTCCCACTGCATGGCTGGCAGCCTGATGCCTACACCTTCGCTCATCCGGGCGCTGCTGCTTTTATTGCAGGCTGCATGAGTAAGGCTCCGGCATATGCTTTAATTCGTTTTGTATATTATATCTTTAAGGTTGATAACCCTGTAGTTCAGAGTGCGCTCAACGTTTTGGGCATTCTCGGTGTAGCAGGTATTCTTATCGGTTCTATTATGGCGATGGCTCAGTATGACTTCCGCCGTATGCTGGCATATTCTTCTGTGGCACAGATCGGTTACATTGCAATCGGTCTGGCAATGGGTAATATGTACGGCTTCATCGGCGCAGTGTTGCACGCTATCAACCATGCTTTTATGAAGAGCAGCCTCTTCCTGGTTATCGGCGGTATTGAGTATCGCTTCGGTGAGGTCAATCTGTACCGCTTAGGCGGCATGAACAAAAAGATGACTATCAGTACGATTACCGTGCTGCTGGCTTCTTTGTCTATGATCGGTCTGCCTCCGACCTGCGGCTTCTTCAGTAAATGGTATCTTATGCTTGGTGCCTACACCGGCGCACAGTACTTCTACATCGCTGTACTTGTTATCAGCTCCCTGCTGAATGCAATTTATTTCTTCCGTATTATTGAGCAGATGTTTATACAGCGTGAAGCTTCGCTGACTGAGGTACATCCGCATAAGGGTAAGCTGGGCTTACCGCTTTCCATGGTTATCCCGATTCTCGTCGGCGGTATCATGATTCTGGTACTTGGCTTCTACAGTGTTGACATCGTTACCGATGTTGTTAAGTTAGGATTGCCGGAGGTGTTTCTGAGATGACTATTTTAGATTGCAGACCATTTCTGGCGGTTGGTGTATCTTTTATAGCTGCTGTACTTATCGCGTTCAGCAGACGCTGGCCTAACCTGCGTGAAACTTGGAGCGTTATCGCTTCCGTACTTAAATTCGGTATCATCCTGTCGATGCTGCCCGCTGTTCTCGACGGCAATCAGTATCAGTGGACGCTGTGCCAGATTACCGATACCGTGGGACTGACGCTGCGTACCGATCCGGCCGGCATGATTTTTGCGGTGCTGGCTTCGATGCTTTGGGTACCAATGAACTTCTATTCCATCGGCTATATGCGCTGCAATAACGAAAGCGAGCAGACCGGTTACTTTGCTGCTTTTGCTATCTGCATGAGTGCCGTAATGGGCATTGCGATGGCCGAAAACCTGTTGACCTTCTTCATCTTTTACGAGCTGCTGACTCTGGCAAGCTATCCGCTGGTACTGCATAAGCGTAACCAGGAAGCATTGATGGCCAGTCGTAAGTATTTGATTTATACCTTGATTTCCGGTCAGCTTTTCCTGGCCGGCGTTATCGCCGTTTACTGCATCAGCGGTACGATGGACTTTACTCCCGGCGGTTTCCTGACTACGGATATGGCTCCGAGATGGGTGCTGCAGGCTATCTTCGTACTGATGATTTTGGCAGGCTCCGTAAAGGCTGCGGTTATGCCGCTGCATGGCTGGCTGCCGGCAGCAATGATTGCGCCGACACCGGTATCTGCATTACTGCATGCCGTTGCCGTTGTTAAAACCGGTGTTTTTGCCGTACTGCGTATCATCGGCTTCGTCTTTGGCCCGAAGCTGCTGGCGGAAATCGGTGTCGTTGATGTATTGGCGTGGGCTGCTGCGGCAAGCATTATCATTTCTTCGCTTATCGCTCTGCGTCAGGATCACCTGAAACGTCGTCTGGCGTTCTCCACTATCGGCCAGCTTTCCTACATCGTGTTAGGTGCTGCGCTTATTTCTCCGCTGAGCATCAAGGGTGCTTACCTGCATCTGGTAGCTCATGCTGTTATGAAGATTACCCTCTTTATGTGCGCCGGTCTGATTATCGCGCGTACGCACAGAAATAACATCAGTGAGCTGTATGGCATCGGCAAGAAGCTGCCGGTAACAATGGCCTGCTTCACGATTGCTTCTCTTGGTATCGCCGGTACGCCGTTCCTCGTTGGCTTTGTCAGCAAATGGAACTTGGCACTTGGCGCTTTACAGGCAGGCAAGCCTTTGTACATTCTCGTCTGGGTTGCCAGTGCGCTTCTGGCTGCCGGCTATCTGATGCCTGTTGTACAGATGGCATACTTCCGCAAGGATCCGCAGGAGGAGTTCCGTGAATATGGCGATATCAGCTACTCGATGCTGATACCTATCTGCGTTACAACTATTATCGCTGTTGTCCTCGGTATCGTGCCGGATATTTATCCGCACTTCTATGAGCTGGCAACAATGGCCTCCAACGCTATTTGCGAAGGCTGGAACGGAGGTTGGATGTAATGAGCAAGAAAACTGTTTACATGATAGCTGCTGCCGTACTCGTGCTTTCCGCAATCGGAGAGCTTTGCGGTGTACATCTGCACAGTCCTGCGTGGTGGCCGCTGCCGTTTGGCTATGATATTTTCTTCGGCTTTTTCGGTTGCTGGCTGCTGATTATTCTGGCAAAAATTATCATGACGCCGCTGCTGCAGCGTGATGAAACCTACTATGATGATCCTAAGGGAGGTGAGGACGATGAGTAATCTGCTTCATCCCGGTCTGATCCTCATTGCTGTGGGCGTGCTTGCGGTACTTGTGCCGAAAATGCTGCGTAAGTTTATTTTGGCTATAGGTCCGTTCTTTGCCCTCTTTGCTGCACTTTCTATGCCGGTTGGCACAGATTTGAGCATTGAGTTTTTTGGTACAGGCTATCACTTGGGTTATATGTTTGTAGATAAGCTCAGCTATGTATTCTGCATGATTTTTGCGCTGATGGCTTGCATCGGCGGCATTTATTCCTGTCATAACGAGAACCGCATGGAAGCATTTTGCTCCATGTCCTACGCCGGCTGCGCTCTTGGTGTAACATTGGCTAAGGATTGGCTGACGCTGATTTTCTTCTGGGAAGCACTTGCCGTAACCTCTCTGTTTTTAATCTGGTGCCGCAATACTCCTCAGTCCCGTCGCGCAGGCTTGCGTTATCTTTTGGTGCACATGCTCGGCGGTAACCTGCTGCTGCTCGGTATTTTCCTGAAGGTTGGCAGCGGTGATTCTCTGATTGCAAATCTGTCTAAGGCTCCGCATGACCTTGCTTTCTGGGCAATTTTAATCGGTGTTGCTGTCAATGCGGCAATTCCGCCGGTTAATGCCTGGTTGGTTGATGCTTATCCCGAAGGCACGATTACAGGCAGCGTATTCTTAAGCTCCTTTACTACGAAGGTTGCTGTTTACGCTTTAATCCGTATCTTTGCCGGAACAGATTTCCTGATGGGTTTTGGCTGCTTCATGGCGCTTTACGGTGCAGCCTATGCGATTATGGAAAACGATATGCGCCGTTTGCTCGGTTACCATATTATCAGCCAGGTAGGCTTCATGGTTGCCGGTGTAGGCGTTGGCACGGCGATGGCACTGAACGGTGCTTCTGCCCATGCCTTCTCGCACATCCTGTATAAATCCCTGCTTTTCATGTGTGCCGGTGCTATTATCTATGCAACCGGTATCCGCAAGATTAACCAGCTCAGCGGTATGGCGAAAAAGATGCCGTTCGTGGCTGTATGCTTCTTCGTAGCGGCGTTCTCCATTTCCGGTGTACCGTTCTTCAACGGCTTCATCAGCAAAACGATTACGATTGCCGCTGCATCCGCTGCCGGTTATGATTGGGTATATACACTGCTGGAGCTTGCCAGCATAGGTACTTTCTTATCCATTACCTTGAAGATGGGTTACTTCATCTTCCTGCGTGATGCCGATAAGAATGTGGAAATTAAAAATCCTCTGCCGAAGAATATGTATCTCGGCATGGGCTTTGGCGCAGCGCTCTGCTTCCTGTACGGCGTATATCCGGACCTGCTGTATCGCTATCTGCCGTTCGGTTATCCCGATTACCAGCCGTTCACCGCAGCACATATGCTGAGCTACGTGGAAATTCTTGTCGTAACTATGGTTCCGTTTATGATGTTCCTGCCGCGTATGGAGCCTCATACAGCACTCAGCCTCGATACAGACTGGTTCTACCGTAAGCCGATTGATTTTGTTATCGTCCGTATCAGCATGCTGCTGTGTGCAATCAGCGGTGGCTTGGGCAGTGCCTGGGGCGTACTGTATGAAAAGTTTATGGACCTTACGAGCAATCCTATGGATTTCCTCGACGCAAAACCGTTCCGTAAACGCACGCATTATAACCCGGAAAACTACCGTACATCTATCGCTGACCCGATGATGATTACCTTAACGGTGCTGGTAAGCAGCATTGCTTACTTCATTGCTACGTTATAAAATGCTTTTAAGAGCTGTCGCACGCAGGTGCGGCAGCTCTTTTACGTAACTTTTTAAACTATTATTTATTTGTCTTGTAAATGCTTCTGTTAGGTGTTATATTATTGATAATCATCATACATGAAAGAGGTTATCGGTATGCTTAAGGGTATATTTTTAATTATAGGTGCCGCAACCTGCTGGGGCATGGGCGGTGTAGCAGGACAGTATTTGTATCAATATCATCAGGCAGATATGATCTGGCTTTGCATGGCGCGTCAGATTTTGGCAGGCTGTATGTTCCTGCTTTTTGCGGCCTTTGTGCAGAAGCAGGATATCTTTGCTATTATTAAGGCAGATACCTGGAATATTATTGAGTTTTCGTTTTTAGGTATCTTGGGCGCGCAGCTGGGTTTTTATTACACCATCGGTTTGTGCAATGCGGCGACGGCGACGGTTTTGCAGTACATGGCACCGATTTATGTAATGCTGTGGATGAGCTATAAGTCAAGAAAAATTCCTGACGTACGTGAACTGATAGGCATTGTCGGCGCACTTGTCGGTGTCTTTCTTATCGCAACGCACGGCAGTCTGGATAGCCTGGCGATTTCGCCAATGGCATTGACAATCGGTATATTGTCTGCGCTTTCCTATGCATATTACAGCATTAAGCCGGGGCCGATGCTCAAAAAATATACTGCGTCAACGCTTATCGGCTGGGGCCAGCTTATCAGCGGCGTGGCATTGATTATCTGGCGTAATCCCTTTACGCCCGCAGGTCATTGGGATATGAGCGGTTATTTGGCTTTTGCGTATCTGCTGTTGGGTGCGACTATTGCGAGCTATGCATTTTATCTGGCAGGCCTGAAAATTGTCGGACCTACCAAGGCGAGCCTGATTTCCTGCGCCGAGCCTTTGGCTTCTATTATCTCCGTAGTTTTGCTGCTGAACACAAAATTGGCAATGGCTGATTATATCGGTATGGCGTGCATTATTTTTACGGTTTTATTACTTTCACTGCCCAAAAAATAAACATTTTTCATAGCAGATATGATAGAATAGAATTAAGTAAAATTGCTTAAGCTAAGCAAGAGGAGGTACGGAGATGACTGATTATAAGTACAAATATGGTCATGGCTACAAGGAGTTTTCTCTGCCAGAGGAGCATGTTCTTGGCGAACTGAAAATGAAGCAGATGATGCCGTTGGAGAATTTAAAAGCAGCTGTTCTGGATGCTTTGTATCATCCTATCGCCACTGCGCCGATTGATGAGCTGGTGCAGCCCGGAATGAAAATAGCCTTTATCTGTAATGACTCTACCCGTGTTGCCAACACGCATTCATTTATGCCCATTTTAGTTAACGAAATGAATAAACTGGGCGTTAAGGATGAGGATATGCATATTGTCTTTGCTTTGGGTACACATCGCTGCATGAGCCACGAGGAAATGGTGGAGCAGGTTGGCGAGGATGTTGCCAAACGCCTGAAAATGTATAACAGCGACTGCCATGTGCAGGATGACTTTGAGTATTTCGGCGAAACAGAGCATGGCACTCCTGTATGGCTTAATAAGCATGTTTGTGATGCTGACCTGGTTATTTTGACCGGTACCGTTGTTTATCACTTCTTCAGCGGCTTTGGCGGCGGACGCAAGGCCGTGCTGCCCGGTGTTGCTGCTATGGAAACGGTACGCAAAAACCATAGCCTGATGATGAGTCCGGAGGCAAAATTAGGCAAGCTGCATGGTAATCCTGTATACGATGATCAGGTCGCGGGCGTGCGTCTTTTTGCCAATGAGCATAAGATGTTCCTGTTCCATTCTATTTTGGATGCGCAAAAGCAATTTCTGAAGGTTTTTGCAGGTGACTGGTATGAAGCACATCTTGAGGCCTGCAAATTTGTTGAGCAGGTTTACGGCGTACCTATCAGCGAGCCTGCGGATGTAGTTATTGCCAGCTGCGGCGGTTATCCTAAGGATATCAATATTTATCAGCTGCAAAAGACGATGGATAATGCCTGGTGTGCTGTTAAGGATGGCGGCGTAATCATTATTCTCGGTGAATGCGAAGAAGGCAGCGGCAGTGCCGCTCTGGAAAAGGCATTGGAAGAAAATCCTTCTCCGGATGCTATTAAGGCGGAGCTGGAAAAGAATTTTGTCATCGGTGCGCATAAGGCTTTTGCTATCACCCGCCTGATGAAGAAGGCGCATTTTATCCTTGTATCCGCTTTGGATAAAGAGCTTGCCAAAAAATTGCTGTTTGAATCTGTGGATGATGTAGATGCGGCTATGAAGCTGGCAGAAAAATATGTCGGCAAAGATTATAAGGTTTTACTGATGCCGCAGGGCAGTCTGACAGTGCCTGTGTTGAAAAAATAAAATTTTATAAAAAAATAAATGACTCTTGCCTTTTACGATGATATCATATATAATTGTAATGTTATTAGTATGTGATTAAGTAGAAGGGGAGAACGTTTGTGAAGTTAGATATTGATTATAAGGCTATAGGACTGAGGATAAAGGCCGCTCGTGCCAGAAAAGGATTAACTCAGGGAAATATAGCTAATCTAACTGGTCTGTCAACTCCGCATATCAGCAATATAGAAACCGGTAATACTAAGCTTGGCCTGCCTACAATTATTCATCTGGCTAATGTACTGGATGTTTCTGTGGACGAGCTGCTGTGTGACAACATTCATCACAGTGAGCAGATTTACTGCAATGAGCTGGCTGACTTGGTTAAGGATTGTTCCGTAGATGAACTACATATTATTTCTGAATTAGCAAAGGTCATCAAGAAGGCCGGTATTAACAGTGCCAAGAAGGTCAGAAAGCGCCGTACTAAGGCAGAGATGGCAGCAGCTAAGGCAGCTGAAGAAGCTGCAATGCAGATGGAAATTTAATATAGCTTATGTGCTACTGTAGCTCAGCTGGTAGAGCAACTGATTCGTAATCAGTAGGTCGCAGGTTCAAATCCCGTCAGTAGCTCCAGTAAAACCCGCCCCCAGACGCAAGTTTGGGGGCTTTTTGTATGCTTAGGTAGCCCATTTGGGAGCCCTTTTATGAAAAAGAATAAAGAGGCTGGGATAAAACCACTCTGCTATCAAAGCTCGGTGCAATATATTGAAATTTGTTTATACTATTTTCAATATGTTGTGGGCTTTAGTACAGAGTTTAGAGTTTTATCCCAGCCTCTTTTGTATATATTATTTTGCTATTGATTCTAGAACGCGAGCATACTCGTATGCTTGGCTCGTGATATATTCAAAGTCTATTGGCTTGGGTGCCTTTGATGATTGGCCAAGTAAGTTAAGCATATCATTTTTTAATCTAAAATAAGGATACGCTTTGAATGTGGACTTACGTGGATCGTCTTCGTAAGGAGCATGGATTTGAGACAGCATAAAGAGGGAATAGTAAAATACTATTGTAGCCCTTTCTTCTAAAGAGTATAGTGACTTTCTAGCACTATCTAAAGCATACTTATCAGGTAAAGATATGGTGTGTTTATCATTGGAATCTCCGTTGTAGAATTCGAATACACCTGCACCTGATTGATCACATGCTATCATAGAGGCTTCAAGTTTAGAAAGTAAGCTATCTGATAGAGGACTATCTGCATTACCGGTGAGCCAATCAAGTGTGACACCAAAGAATTTTGACATATTAAGCAACATATCAATCTGTGGCCAATTATTGCCTTTTTCCCATTTCGATACAGATGCCTTATTGCTAACATTAATAGCGAATGCCAATTCTTTAGATGCAATTTTGTATGATTCACGAATATGTTTTAGGCGGGCAGAAAAAATAAAAATATTTTGCATAGACTACTTGCACGAATCGAAACCTTATGGTACAATAAGGTTGAAATAAATTCAACTAAGATGATGGTAAATCAACAAAGGTATATAAAACGAATGCGTTTTACTGATGCATTTGTACCGTAAGGATACCGTAAATCCTTTCTGCGAATTTGTTTCATTATATCACAAAAAGGAGGGAAAAGCCATGAATGATCAAAAAATGTACTACACCATCGACGAAGTGCGTAAGCTCATCTATGCAAATGGGGTAAGCAAGTCTACGTTGCATAACATGATCAATAGCGGGGATATCCCGTCTCGTAGGCTGATGAAACGAGTCTTTATTCCTCGCTGGTGGGTTGACAAAGAAATTGCTATTGCAACTCATGCTCCGCAAGAGGTTAACTAATGGCTAGGTCGCGTGGTGGCAATGGCGAGGGATCTTATTACTACGATGATGTCCGAAAACGTTGGATATGGCGACGGCGTATTGTGGACGCAGATGGTACGCATAGGAGGATAACATTAACGGCGTCAAAAAGAGCCGATCTTGTCAAAAAAGTAAGACAGTACCAAGATAACTACGCATTAACAAATGGATTATCAGCTGATCAGCGGATTAATTTGAAACAATGGATAGAGAAATGGGAGCAAAGCACTGAATACGTGCTAAAGCCTAAAACGAAAGAATATTATCACAGGTTTTGCATGAATTATATTGTGCCTAGTCTAGGATCAATGAAATTAGTAGATATTACTATAATCGCCGTCCAGAATTTTTTGAACGTTACGAGTAAATCTCCGGGTAAATCAGGTAAAATGCTGTCTAATAACAGCATTAACGGTATCAGGATTACGTTAACAGCCTGCTTAGAAGCAGCAGTAAGAGCTGGTCTCTTAAGCCGGAATCCTGCAAAACAGACAAAACGTATGCGTAACAACAAGAGATCTATAGTGGTGTTGACGCCAGAGCAGTTAAGCAATTTTTTGCAAATCGCAGAGCAAAAAGAGTACCTAAAAGATACTCCATATTTGCGAAGTCACTGGACGCAAGCACATGATTATCTTGCTCAATGTTTTGCTACAGCGATTATTTTGGCGGCTGAGACTGGTATGCGGTTCGGCGAGGTTTTTGGCTTACAGTGGGATGATGTTAATTTAGACGACGGTAGTATATTTGTAAGGCATAACTTGTCCGAGAGCGGGAGCAGCATTATGATAGATACTCCCAAAACGGCTAACTCCATGCGCAAAATATCGCTCACTAAGAGGAGTATCGCAAAACTACAATATTGGCAAGATTATCAGGCAACGTATGCTAATGATGTTGGTGATTATTATCATAACAAGGATATGCTTGTATTTACTACGTCCGTGGGTAGTGCTATCCGAGTGAGCAATTTCCGGCGGAGTTGTTGGAGCAAACTGTGCGCTGCTGCGGATATACCTGATGGTTTTACGTTTCATTCGTTACGCCATACTCACGCTACATTGCTCTTGCAGGCTGGAGTTAATCCTAAAGTTGTATCCGAGCGCTTGGGGCACGCTAGCGTACAAATAACATTAGATGTGTATGCACATGTGCTACCGGATATGCAACGGACAGCCGTTGAGGCGTTAGAAAAATTGTAAAATTATAAAAAGTAAAAAGGGACAAAAAAATAAGCACTGTAGCAACAGTACTTAAAAATAAATGGTATAACATCACACTATTATTATACCATATTGTCCCAGATAAATCTAGATGTGTAAAGGAGACAATCATGGGCTCGAAAAAAAAGACGTATTATTATATAATGCTTGCGTCTGAGTTCTTTTCGGACGAAATAGTATCAAGGCTTAGAGCTATGGATAACGGAGATTCATTGGCGCTGGTATATCTCCATATGTTAGCTTATTACGTAAAAACTGAGGGTGTAATAGTTATCGAGGTCGATACGGGTGAAAGTATCGCGGAACAAATGCATTGGCAAATCCACGAGGATGTTGCGTTAATTGCAAAAGTGATAGAAACCTTGGAAAAACACAAAAGGTTAGTAGTAGAAGAGGAAAATGTGTATGTGCTCAAAGGCATTGATAAGCTGATTGGGCAGGATACTAATTTTGCTGTGCAAAAAAGATCAGAGCGTGAGCGCAAAAAAAATAATGACAATAATGGCGACAATGTCAATGATAGTGTCGACAGTAGTAACGACAATGCAAGTGATAGTGTCGGCAATAGAGGCGACAAGGGTAATAATAATGTCAGTGCTAGTGTCGACAATGCTAACAGTGGCAATAATAGTGGTCCTTTGGCGGACGTTGTCAATAATTTTAAAAACCAATCAAAGGCGGGCCAACAAAAAAAGATGGCTAGTGCTAGATTGGTAGAGATTGGGGTAGTTGGCAAAGTGGTAGATGAGATCGCAGAGTGGGCTACGGTACAGCAGATCAATGATGTGTATCGTAGCATCGATGGGGCGACCAACATCAATAACAAACCAGGTGCGCTTGTGACTGCATTGCGTGCTAATAAGGCACAATTAACAGCACCTCGCGCCAAAGATATTACCTGCACTAATTGTAATGGGCAGGGAGTAGTATTGGATGTAGACAGGGATGACGGATCTATGTGTACGTGCCATATTTGCAATGGTAGCGGACAAATTACCCAAGTATAGGTAGCAATATTATATTTTGACCACCCTCTCTACCTATGTAGTGGAGGGTGGCTTATGTGTCGAGGCACAGTACGACATAAGGAAGAGTATTATCGGAAATGTGTCTGCGTATAGTACGACATAGAAAAAACTAGCGTCGGTAATTGGTCGGTACATGGGACGACAGAATAAAAAAGTTGTCGGGAATATGTCGGGATAATTACAACAACAAATAGAGTCAAAGTTATAAATACAATAACAATCAGTAGAAAAATGTTGGTGTTGTTGTCATTATTAAAGTATGATTAATTGGGTTAATGGTGAATACTAAAAGTGAGGTGCATTATGACGATTGCTGATTATTTAAGTACAGCTACATCGCCTGAGATGCGGGCGTATATGGAGCAATGCAACGATGTATGGTGTAATGATGCAGTAATAGGATACGTATTACTGGCTACTAAGGCTGCTGATATCAGCGGTAGTGATGTGCAGAGACTGTTGACGTACTTGACAGATGCGTTTGATGGCTATAGCGTAGATGATGCTGTAGTAGTCACACTAACTAGTCATAGTCTAATTACTGATATACGGTAATGCAAAGGAGTGAGCAGAATGGATGTTGTTATTGAGATGACCGACGAGGAAAGAAAACTTACAGAGAAGTATGCTGAAAAGCATAGTAGCACATTGGAGGAGTTGTTTAAGCGAGCCTTGTTTGAGCGTATAGGGGCAGAAAAGGCTAAAGGAAGAGCAATAAATGGGAAAATCCAAGTTGCCCAAGAATAGGAAACAATGTTAAAAAGGACGCACCTTCTTTGTCCTTTGTGCAGAAAGGTGCGTTTTGTGTCGGTATATGGTACGACAGAAGGAAAAGTATTGTCGAAAATATGTCGGCGTACAGTACGACACAGAAAATATAAAGTCGAAAATATGTCGGCATATAGTATGACAGGAGAAAAAAGTTGTCGGAAATATGTCGGGATATATACAACAATAACAACAACTATAACAAGAGTTATAATCAAAACAACAGCAAAAGCAAATAGTCATTGTTGGTGGTGTTGTCGCAAAAAATGGAAACAGTGATTTGTTTATTTTGCACTCAGTTAATGCTGTTGTTGATTAGTATAACTCATGCTAACATTGTCAAATTTTTTAATTTAGGTCAGTCCGATGAGGATAATACCACAATGGACGCTACGTTATGAAAAAAGCTGGGTTTTTAGCTCGAAATGGGCTAAAAAAACGCTAGTTAATCATTTCATATATTCATTATTTGGTGTCCCATAAGCATGCAATAGGTACAGGGTGGAAAGGCACTGCTCAGAAATTTCTGGCCTATCCGCAAAGCAAAGCTCGCAGTTTGGCACTTCGCGGTAAATATTGCCCTTGGTATCTGGAGCATACCTTTTTGTCAAATTAGACCAACAATATCGAGTGTAGTCAGAATGATGCACTTGTGCTTCGTCTGAACATGGATGAGCAATGATTTCGTGGCAAATAGGACAACGATTGTGTTGCCGATAGGCCAATATCGTTCGTAAATCTGGATTTTGGCCGGCCCTTTCAAAAGCAAAAAACTTATCAAGTCTGTCCAAAAGCTTATGAGCTTGTTTTGCTGTTTCGTAATCGATTTTAGGTACAATAGGCATGGGAGGTGGATACATATTGGGATGACTCCTTTCACGATTAAATGTTTTTATAAATTGCATTTTTAGTATGTATATACCAAAGTTATTGAACCTAGAGGTTTCAGTAACTTTGGTATATACTTTTATTTACTCTATCCACCTCGTCTTGCTTTTTGCGATTTTTTTGCAGGTGCCGTTACCTGCTCAGCAGTTTGTGGCGGATCCATAAGGCTGTAGCAATGACCGGGATATGCAGCCATAGGCTATTAATAGACAGGTACGGAGCGGCAAGCTCGCTTGTTATAACTAATACGGGCAACAATATGCCTATAGTTAGTCTGTTGTCGTGTGCGATTATATAGACCTTATCGATTACGGCTCCTATACGGCGCGCTAGGAGACTCATAGCGCAGCCGATAAGGCCGAGATACGTAATTGTAGCAAGGATGCGTCTTATCGTTGTCTGAGTCAATATTGGCAATAACAGAGCATCTATACAGCGGTACACCCATAGATTAGACTGAATGATGCTCCCCCCAATCCACTTGATGACAGCTCTTAAGTCATACTTGTAGTAATCAGTTAAGCCAATGCAGACCATAGCAATTAATGCAGTGTACATCAACAACGCAAAATCTCTATACAGGTTTTGCTTATCAGCTTGCTCCATCCCGGTCTTGTACGCATTGGCCTGTTGCTTACGGGCATCCGCCAGAGCCTTGTCCGTAGCCTCCTTGGTCTCTCTGATAGCCGTATTAGCATCATCTATGCCCTTTTGGTACGCGGCAGCTTGTTGTCTGCGTGCACCAACAAGGGCAGTCTGTGCCCGATCGTAATCCCTGCGAGCGGCATCAGTAAGGTCTTGGAGCTCTTGTCGTGCCTGCTGCTTTGCGGTCTCGACTGCCTTGGCTGCTCTATCCTCGGCGGTGACTGTGCGTTGCTGTAAGTCGGCTGTCCGCTTATCGACTGCGCTCGCTATGGTTGCATCCAGACTCGCGGCACGCTGGTCGTAATCTGCTCTGCGAGCGTCAATCTCTGCAAGCCTTTGGTTAGCGGCTGTAGTCATCGCCTCGCGATCTGCGGCGACGTCTTGGCGCAACTGCTCCAGTTGTGCCTCCTTGGCTACTAGTTGTGCCTCTCTGTCCTCCAGATCCTTTTTGAGCCGCTCCAGCTCCTGCTCTCGTTGCTGTAACTGTTGCTCCTTGGTTGCCAGTTGCTCCAAGATTACGTCGCTGTTGCTCACGGTCGCGAGCTTGTCGCTCAGTTGCTGCACTTGCTGCGTTAAGAGCTGATTGGCTTGCGTCAGCTGTATTACCTGTTGCTGTAATAGCTGCGTTGATGACTGCCGCTCGCTCTGCATTGCCCGCAAAGACATTACTTAATCCCTCCTTGCTCAAATCGATCATAAATCTATCACTTAATCGGCTTGTCCGAGCCTTATACTTACGCTCGCCTGCATCACGGCGAGTCTTGTCGATAAGCACGATGTGCTTATGATTATCCTGCCAGTTGACCTCGTAGCCCTTGGAGGACATCAGCTCGCACCACTCGGCACGGCTGGTCGCCTGCTGGGCAGCCAGCATGGCAGCCTCTGCGGCATCGTACAGCCAGCTGATGCCGTGCTGTCCCGACTGCTCAGCGGCGGCTTGAGCAGCCAACAGACGCTCGTAGGTCGTCTTATCCCATGCGGTGGGATCCTCTCTGTCCTTGCCGTCGTGCGTTTTGCCCTTTTGGCAGATGGACAGTCCTTGCTCGCTGCAGATAGCATCGCTACGCTGTTTGATCTCGTCCAAATCCCTGTTGCTGAGATGGAGTTTGCGACCATTAAGGCAGCTGACGCTATTAATTATGAGGTGGTTATGGATATGCTCTCGGTCCACGTGAGTTACTATGAGTATTTGATAGCCGTCCCACTGAGGGCAAGTCGATGCCAGCTGATACCCAATATCATGAGCCTGCTCCGGAGTAACCTCGCCGGGGGCAAAGGACTGTACGTAATGCTTATAGGTGCGTCCCTCAGTTTTTTGCCAGCGTCTTTTGACCGCTGTCATGTCTTGGATGGCTGTTTTGGGATTGCAGTAGATGCCGCTCATTAATCCATCGGTTGTCTTGCTGTCACGCTCGACATATTGGACCGCCGTCCGTATTGGGGCTTTGGAGCTGATTGCCTTAATCGTTGCCATTTATGTCACTCCTCTCTGTTACTATTTGCGATTGTATCGCCGCATAGGTATCCATTAGGCTTTTTAATGTCCTGTGCAGCTCCGACAGGATCGGCTCGATCTGCTGTGCGTCGTACTGTCGGAGCTGATTGAGTCGTCGAGCGCACTGGTTAAGATTATTGCCTTGCCGGCGTAACTCTGGGAGCAATGATTGCGCTCCTGCCGTGTCGATTATCATGCCGTCGAGTAAGGCGGCTGTAATGTAGTCCTGTTGTGATTGATGCGATTTGGCGATTTTTGTCCGGATGGCTGTATAGTCAGCCGGGCAAAATCGGACTGTAATCGCATATGATTTGCGTCGCATCATGTTGTGAGCCTCCTTTGGGTATTTTGGGGGGTTGCAAGGGGGGCTTTCAGCCCCCCTGCTTGGGGGTTAAGGGGGACAACGTCCCCTTACAAGCGTCGAGTGGCTTGCCACTCGGGGGAGCTTGCAATGCCGTCTCCTTTGGCTTATACCTTTAATATAGATGGTCGTGTTGCGTAATCGTTAATTTGTGTTGGCTGTGTCAATGGCTGTTGTTAATATTTAGGAAGCGGTAAAAAATAAGCCAAGGAGACATCTCCATGGCTTATTTTTAGCGGTGTAGTTAGTTGAGCTGATTGAGTTGTTGCTGATTATTGCGTCGTTTAATTTCATAAGAAAAACGATATCTTTTTTCTATGGAATGGGAAGATAACATACCTAGGAAGTGCATGGGTTGCTAGTCACCCGATGAGTATTTTGATAAATATCTAGACAGCAGCTATGCAGCCTAAAGGATTGGAAAGAATGTACGACTTGCTATTGTAATTTAGGGTTTTATATGAGATGAATTATGAACGTTGGACCACGCAATTGGAACACAACTATGGAAAATAGAACTGATTGATAGTCGACTTAGCATCGAATTCCGTGGCACTTGACTATGGGATAAATGATGATATAATAAAAACATAAAAATAAAGTAAATATACGCTGTAATATATCACAGGGAGGTGCTGAGATGGAATTATCTTATATGGATTATATTTGTTATTTGGTTAAGCAGAGCGAAATAGCAAAGCCTATTTACTCTGCTGGACTCGCCCAAAAGGTCGCAGAAAGGTTTGCTATGCCTATAAAAAAAGCTGCAATGGCCACAGCAGTTGCCTTAAAGAGAATTTTAGATGGTAGGCTGATAAATGACTTTCGGTTCTATAAAAAGGGAATATATTATAGAACTAAGGTTACTCCGTTTGGCGAATTGGGTATTGATAAAGAAGCAGTGATTGCGGATAAGTACCTAGCTGGTGATAACGGGTATGAATCCGGGCTGTCCTTATTGCATAAATGGGGGCTGACAACTCAAATTCCTAATGAGAAGGTTATTGTGACTAATGTGGTTGCTCATGGTGCTAGAAAGGATAAAGTGCTTGGTATTGTCACCAAAGCTCCTAAGATAGCTGTAAATAAAGATAATAAAAGATATCTACAGATCCTTGATGTTTTAGAGCTTCTTAACAGAGCACCTGTGGATGCCGAAGAACCATACCAAATAATTGCAGAACTAATAGATAAATTGGGATTGTCCTACAGAATGCTTTTAGCTTTGGCGGGAGAGTATTACAATGGAAATACAGTTAAGCAACTGAGTAAAACAGCGATTGCAGGAGGATTGGCGGCATGATTCTACATAACGATCAGGATGCTTTCAGAGTACTGCTAGAAACAATACATAATGAGACTGGGTATCGTAAGGATGTTTTAGAAAAAGACTATTATGTAGTTTTGTTGTTAAAAGAACTATCTGGACTGCAGCGGGATGGATTACCAGCTTATTTTAAAGGTGGAACAGCTCTGTACAAAGCATTGAAAACTACAAATAGGTTTTCAGAAGACATTGATTTATCTGTTGATACAAGAAATTGCACCCGTACAAGAAGTGATAAGTTGCTTGAAAAGGCTACCAAGAAGTATGTATCGTTGGAACGTGATGCGAGCAAGGGAGTAACACACAGATCTGAGGTAATAGCAGTGTACAACTATAATCCAGTTACTGTTATTGACGAAAATGATGCTTTGCAGAGATTTGGTAACGTAAAAATTGAGGCAACATCATTTACAATTAGTGAGCCGGTGGCACCGTTAGAGGTAACTCCTATGCTTTATGAGTTAACAGATGCTAGATTTAGAAGTATATTGGAAGATACATATCAGATTAAACCATTTACTGTTGATACGATAACTTTAGAGAGAATCTTCGTTGATAAACTTTTTGCTGCAGAGGCCTATATAAGAAATGCGAATGTTGGTAATAGAGCATTTGAAGCGGCTAAGCATATCTACGATTTGTCGGTGATGAAAGAGCATCCCAAAATCAAGAAATTCATTAGGGATGATGAGCACCTTCGTAAACTTGTAATGATAAGGCTTGAGGAGGAACTGCAAAGGCTAGATGGTATACCCAATGTTCTGCCAGATGAGTTTCTCTTTTTGAAAGATTCTATTCATAAATCTATGGTTAAGGATGCGTACAACATCATGCAGAAACAGTATGTATTGTTGGACAAGGATAGGATTAGCTTTGCCGATGCAGAGAAGGCTATTGGTGAAATTGAAGCAGAATTAAAAAATAAAACTGTATGGCGCAATTTGAAACTATAGGATTAGGCTCACTAAAGGTAGCCACTATATTTTAATGCTCACGCTCTTTTAAAACTGAAGTCTATAGATTGTTAGTAGAATTGTTGTGCAATTTATATATGTACTCAGTATAGTTGATATGAGAAATTGATGTAATTAGGGAGCCCTTTTGGAAGCCCATTTTGTATAAACTCAAAATTCTGTGTGGAGAAAAACCGCAAAAATGGACTAAATGAATGAAAAAAAGGACAAAGTTACTAATTTTGCAGTATAAAAATGGTGTGTTTAAAAATATATATTATTCGTAATCAGTAGGTCGCAGGTTCAAATCCCGTCAGTAGCTCCATTAAAAAATCAAGCACCCATGCGGTTTTCGCGTGGGTGCTGTTTTTTTGTAATGGTGAATTTTATGCTTTTTGAGGGATTTTGTCCCACTTTTTGTCCCGCTTTTTTTATTTTTAGGGTTAAAAATAGCAGGAAAAATCTATGTTTTAGTCACGCTTTTGTTTAACGTTTACCACCTTTTTGTGTTTTTCATTTTAATCTCTGGGGTTTTCTTTCTCCCATTGCTGAACAGCATCCTTGAATGCAATTACGCTGATGGTTTTTCCAACACGTTCAGCTTCGCGGAAGCCTTTGCCGCGACCGCCGTAAAGATTGATGACTTCATACAGCGCCTCGGTAATCGGGTCTGTAGTTCCTGCTATAAGCTCATGCACTCTTTGTTCTCTCTTTGCCTCAAGCATTTCAGCTTGGGATTTTTTACCTCCGCGCAATTCGGCAATAAAATTCTTTACTGCGATGCGTTCGGTTTCGGTCAGTTTAAAGGAAGTTACTCTTGCTCCCTCGGGAAGCTCTTTTTTACGGCCTGCACCCTCTCTGGCACCGCCGGCTTTGATAGAATTTTTAACATTTTCCATAACTAATACCTCCTTATTGTGTCTTTATTACTGAATTAGATTTTCCACAATTATAATACCATATATAGAGAGATGCGTCAACTATAAAATCAAAAAATATGATAAGATATTAATAAGTGGGGCGAGTGATATTTTTGAAATAGCAATTTAAAACCGTATTATCGCAGCAGGAATCAGCCTGCAATAAAAAAGCCGTTGGTCAAACCAACGGCTTAGTTCTGGTGGAGATAAGCGGGATCGAACCGCTGACCTCTTGAATGCCATTCAAGCGCTCTCCCAGCTGAGCTATACCCCCATATTATATATCTATCTTACAAAAGAGGGCGGTGTTTGTCAAGTAAGCAAAAGCATTATTAATCCGCAAAGTAACGTATGAGCAGAAATGTTTCATACAGTATAAAACAGATGTACTTTTAAAATTACTATATAATTTAATTTCCTGCCTGATGCTATAATGTAAAATAAAAGCCGAGAATCTGCGGGGAGGCAGCAGCTGCTCAGAAAAATATATTGTGCATAATTTATTTGGAAAGATTAAATAATGATATAGGCAGAAAATCAGTCAAAAATTTGACTAATTTCGTGAAAAGTATTAAAATATAAACGTTGTATTAGCTTCGTTGAAAAGAACAAAACATAGTGATTTAATAGATATTAAAAATAAAAGGAGTATCAGAATGAGTCAGGATTTCTTGGAGCGTTGTAATGAAAAAATGCAGTCATTATATGATTGTTGCGGAAAAAAAGTAAACGAATTGTATACTAAGCTGGCAGAAGAAGTGCAATCATTATATAATCACTGTAAAGCACAGGCAAGCGAACTGGTTGCCAAGCTGTTAGAAAAAGTGCAGTTATTATACAATGATTGTTTAGAAAAAATAGCTGCTGTTATTGCTCAGGTGAAGGCCGTAATAGCTGTTGCCGCAGCTGTTGCAAAAATTCAACTGACTATGCTTGAGCGTCGCGTGCGTCTGCATGTTATGAGCATTGTGAATAAGCTGCAGGCTAAGCAGCAGGAGATTGTCGGACGTATGAAAGCACGCTATCATGCGCTGCGCAGTACCTGGCGCCGCAATCAGCATTTTACCTTCTGGTTTATTCCGGCAGACGGTCAGAATATAGCTAAAACCCATGTAAAAAAGACTCATTTGAAATATGCTTTGACAGCAGTTGCTTCATTCCTTGTTTTTGTGTCTTGTACTATCGGTGTACTGGCTCATTTTGCTGTGCAAAACGAGCAGCAGAAACAGGAGCTGGCTGCTTATAAGCAGACTAAATCTGAGCAGGAGCAGACTATCAGACAATTACGCCTGATGGCAGAAACTAACCAGAAGAAGCTGGCAGCTTTGTCTAAACTGGAAGACCAGGTTCGCAGCCAGATGGAAAAAAGCGGTGCACAGCTTCCTCCTAAGAGCAATGCTTCCGATTACGCAGGTCAGGGCGGTCCTGTATTGGGTTCTGCCAACCCGGCAAACATTGTGTTGGAGCAGGAAAAGAACATCGGTCTTGAGGCCGATGCGAAAAAAGTTGATTTGGAAAATTTGCTGAGCGCTATTGAAGCTGAGAACTATCGTCGTGAGGTTACTCCGAGCCAATGGCCTACCAGTGGCGGTTATATTTCCTCTTCTTTTGGCGGTCGCGCTAATCCCTTTGGCGGTTATGGCCGTGACTGGCATCCTGGTATTGATATTGCTAATGATTATGGTGCGCCGGTTTATGCCAGTGCGGCAGGCTATGTACAACAGGCAGGCTGGTATGGCGGTTATGGAATTTATGCACGTATAAACCATGATTATGGCTACCAGACAGCATATGGTCATATGAGCCGTGTTGTCTGCAGTGCAGGACAATATGTGAAAAAAGGCGAGATTATCGGTTATGTCGGCAGCACCGGCTACAGCACCGGTCCGCATCTGCATTTTGAGGTTATTCATTATGGCGAGCAGGTTGATCCTTCCAGCCTGATGTAATTGTGACTGATAACCAGATATTGAAAATTTTAAGTTCGTCGTGCTTTGTGCGACGAACTTTTTTTAAGCGAAAAAGAAATAAATTTCAGAAATATTATTTACATATGTTCTGACAAATGCTACAATGAGAATAACGAAAGGAGCGGATAAACTATGCTTACTTTAGAAATGTTGGAAAAAATGCTTTTGGCAGCAGCAGTTGAGCTTGAAGAAAAAAGTAAAATGCTGTGTGAGCTGGACAGCGTAGCCGGTGACGGTGACCATGGTGTTACTATCGCGCGTATGGCAGAGTCCATGAAAAACAAGGTAGAAGCACATGACAGTGCTAATATTAAAGATTTACTTGATGATTTAAGCATGGCTTTTATGAACAGCAACGGCGGCAGTGCAGGACCTTTATGGGGCACTTTTTTTGGCGGACTTGCCGATGCTGCACCTGAGGATGCTAAGGAAGTTTCTTTGGAAGAGATTCACGCTATGCTGGCTCAGGCTAAAGAGGATTTTGAGGATATTTCCAAAGCTAAAATCGGTGATAAGACGATGGTTGATGCTCTGTATCCTGCACTTGAAGCAGGTATGACTGCCGAAGGTGATGCGAAGGCTGTCTTTGCGGCTATGGGCAAGGCAGCAGCCGAGGGCGCAGAAAGAACCGTTGACATGGTAGCACGCTTCGGCCGTGCTAAAAACGTCGGTGAACGCAGCCTGGGTACTAAGGACCCCGGCGCAACGTCTATTTCTATTCTGCTGACAGCAATGGCTGCCGCAATTTGATTTACTGATAAAGCGCAAGCTTAAAAAACAATAAAATAAATAAAAACGGAGGCGTCATTATGCAAAAATTCATTAACAATCCAGAAAATCTGACAAGTGAATTATTGGAAGGTCTTGTGTTATCTAATCCTGATATCATCACTCTGGAGCAGGGAAACCTTATTGTAAACAAGAAGTTGGCAGAGGCAGACCGCGTAACTATCGTAACCTTGGGCGGAACCGGCCATGAGCCAGCTATCAGCGGCTTTGTCGGCGAAGGTATGATTGATATTTCTGTTGCAGGTAATATTTTTGCTGCACCCGGCCCTCAGGCTTGCGTAGAAGCAATTAAGATGGCTGATAAAGGTCATGGCGTACTTTTCGTTGTACTTAACCATGCAGGTGATATGCTGACCGGCAACCTGACCATGAAACAGGTGAAAAAACTGGGCATCAATGTTGTTAAGGTTGTAACTCAGGAAGATGTTGCCAATGCTACGCGTGAAAACGCTGACGACCGCCGCGGTCTGGTTGGCTGCGTTCCTCTGTACAAGATTGCCGGTGCTGCAGCTGCTGCAGGCAAATCTTTGGAAGAGGTTGCTGCTATTGCACAAAAATTTGCTGATAACATGGCAACTATCGCTGTTGCTACTAAAGGTGCTACTCATCCCGCAACCGGTATGGAAATCGCTCATATTGCCGAAGGCACTATGGAAGTCGGCATGGGCCAGCATGGTGAAGGCGGTGGCGGTACTCAGCCGATGAAATCTGCTGACGAAACAGCTGCAATTATGATGGACGCTCTGCTGAAGGATCTGGACGTAAAAGCAGGCGAAAAGCTGATGGTTGTTATCAACGGCAGCGGTGCTACTACTTTGATGGAACAGCTTATTGTTTTCCGTGCCTGCCATAAGCTGTTGGCAGAAAAAGGCATTGAGGTTGTGGCAAGTGCTGTAGGCGAAATCCTTACCGTACAGGAAACCGCAGGCTTCCAGATGTTCATTGCGCGTATGGATGACGAGCTGCTTGGCTACTGGAATGCTCCGTGCCGCACTCCGTACTACAGAAATTAAGCAGGTGACTGAATATGGCAGATAAAGAAGGTAATGTACTGGCAAAAGATTATGGTATCGGCATTGCTCCGCCGGAGCGTCCGTTCTCGGTAAAGGGGCACGCATCCGCAGGCTGGGGCATGCAATCTCGTCTGGGACAGATTTTTGCTGATGACGGCCGCACTATTATGCTGGCCTTTGACCATGGCTATATCATGGGCTCTACCGCAGGCTTGGAACGTCTTGATCTGACAATTCCGCCGCTGATGCAATATGCAGACTGCCTGATGGCAACAAGAGGCGCTTTGCGTACCTGCATTCCCGCTAACCATCACAAGGCTGTTGCTCTGCGCTGTACTGCTGACACCAGCGTACTCAAGGACGACATGAGCTTTGGCAATGTGGGCGTAGAAATTGAAGATGCTATCCGCATGAATGCTTCCTGCATGGCAGTTCAATGCTTTGTAGGCTCTGCAGGCGAGCTTGACTCCCTGCGCAATTTGTCTTATTATGTAAATATGGGCGAACGTTTTGCAATTCCTGTTCTCGGTGTTGTAGCAGTTGGCAAGGAGATGGAGCGTACCACGCGTTATTTCTCCCTGGCTACACGTCTGCTGGCCGAAACCGGCGCACATATCATCAAAACCTATTATTGTGATAACTTCGAACAGGTTACTGCTGCGTGCCCCGTACCTATCGTAATTGCCGGCGGCAAGAAGATTCCTGAGCGCGACGCACTGGAAATGGCTTACCGTGCCGTAAATGAAGGCGCTGCCGGTGTTGATATGGGACGCAACGTTTTGCAGGCTGCCGCACCGAAGGCAATGCTGCGTGCAATCCGTATGGTTGTACACGAAAATGCAACGCCGGAAGCTGCTTACCATGCTTATGAGTTATGGCAGAAGGATGTGGATTAAATGAAAGAATTTATGCATGTCGGCGTACCGACAACTGTTGCAAGAGAAGGCGAGATTTATGCGGAAGGTATAAAGACTCATCTGATTACTCCTGATACCAATGAATTTCATATTGAATACCTGCGCTTCGAAAAAGATACTCCGTTGCCGGAAGAGCTGCAGACCTTAGTGCATGTAGCTTATAAGGTTGATGACCTTGATAAGCAGCTGGCAGAAAATAAGGTTATCGTTGAGCCCTGGATGGCTGATGAGCATACCCGCATTGCTTTCATCATGAAGGACGGCATCCTGTTCGAATTAATGGAAGAAGTTAAATAAATGCTATCGGTTCATGAACGGGCACAGCTTGTAGCTGCTGCCCGTTTATATTATGAAAGCAATCTGACGCAGGCGCAAATTGCACAACGCCTTAATGTGTCACGTCCGTCTGTCAGCAAGATGCTGGCAAGAGCGCGTGAGCTGGGAATTGTGCATATTGAAATCCGGGCCGGAGATGAGGGAAAGGCGGATTTGCTGCAGCGTCTGCAATCTAAATATGCCTTGGCCGGTGGTTGTGTGCTTACAGAAGAACAGGACGAATTGACGCAGGCTATGCATTATCTTATGGCTGAAACCACGGCTGACAAGAGTCTGGCACTTGGCTGGGGTTATGCTTTGGGTGAAGTTGTACTGAAGGCTGCGGACTGCAGCAGCTATACGCAGGATGGTATGGTATATCCGCTGATTGGTACGGCGAATTTTCCTAATAAGGGCTATCATCCGGATGAGCTGGTGAAAATATGGGCAAGCGCCTGTGGCAGAAGCTGTTATATGCTTGGCTGCAGTGCTTTTCCTGATTCCGAGGAGGAACGCGCCGAGTTGGAAAGCAGGTCGGTTTATCAGCAGCTTCTGCAGCAATGGCAGAGCTTAGATGCTGCTGTTGTTTCCATCTGCGGTTATCCTGCAGTTCCTGATGAAGCAACGGCAACTCGTTTCGGTGATGCATTGGAGCAGCAAAAGGCTGTGGGAAGCTTTTTATCATATTATTATAATCAGCGCGGCGAATTCATCAGCGGTAACAATGATTACTGTCTGCATATTCCGTTGGCGCAGCTGCGCCGTTGCAAGAAGCTGATAGGTATAGGACTGAATGCCGGTAATAAGGCGTTGCTGGGTGCTTTGGCAACAGGACTGTTTACGCACTTAATTGTCAGCGAAGAGCAGGCCAAAGAGCTATTGAAATAACTGAATTTAAAAAGACTGCTTCACGCTATAGGTGTGAGGCAGTTTTCCTTTTTACAGTAAAACTTGTAACTTTTTATACAGTAAAGGCACATTAAAATACTAAATAGAGAAAAAATTTCAAAAAACTTTACAAAGCAAATATAAAAGCATAAAATATCCCTAACTACTTTATATGAATTTTGTAGCATGGAAGGATGGTAGAAAATGATTTCTCTCAAAAACAACAAAATCAAAGCATTGGCAGCCGGCCTGATGCTGACCCTCGCCTTGGGGGCATTAGGCTGTGGTGGCGACAAAAAGGAAGCAGGTGCAAAGGCTGAAAAGGTTAATGTAGGTATTGTACAGCTGGTTGAGCATGAAGCGCTTGATGCAGCCAACAAAGGCTTTATTGACGGCTTGGCATCGAAGGGCTATAAGGAAGGTCAGAACATTACTTTTGACAAGCAAAATGCTCAGGCTGACCAATCTAATCTGCAGAACATTGCTCATCGCTTTGTAAATAATAAGGTTGATTTGATTTGTGCTATTGCAACTCCTGCGGCACAGACTGTAGCTAATGTTACCAGCGATATTCCTATCGTTGCAACCGCTGTAACCGATTACAAAACCGCTAAGCTGGTTAAGGACGACGCTAAACCGGGTACTAATGTAACCGGCACAACTGATATGAATCCTGTTGCCGAGCAGCTGGATTTACTGCTGAAGCTGGTTCCTAATGCTAAAACCATCGGCACAATTTACTGCTCCAGCGAGGTTAACTCCCAACTGCAGGTTGAGCTGCTGAAGAAGGCTGCAGCTGCCAAGGGCATTACCGTAAAGGAAGCAACTGTTTCTACTGTTAATGATATCCAACAGGCTGCCCGCAGCCTGGCAGGTGATGTACAGGCAGTATATGTTCCTACCGACAATGTATTGGCTTCCGCTATTCCTACTTTAATCAGTGTAACCGAGGAAGCAAAGCTGCCGGTTATCTGCGGCGAAGGCGCTCATGTAAGAGCCGGCGGTCTTGCAACATTGGGCGTTGATTATTACAAGCTCGGCTTCCAAACCGGTGTGATGGCTGCCGACATTCTGAGCGGCAAGTCTAAACCGGCTGATATGGCCATTCAGGCACAAAAAGAATTTAAGCCTACCATCAATCTTAAGGAAGCAGCTAAGATTGGTTTGACAGTTCCTGAAGATTTGCTGAAGGGTGCAGAGGTTATTAAATAATTAAAATTTGGAGCCTGCCGTTAAAAAAGCAGGCTCTTTTTTCGCTAAGAAGATTGGGAGGAATTGGGAATGATTAGTTTGCTGATACCTACAGTGGCACAGGGCTTGCTGTGGGCGTTGATGGCTCTTGGTGTATATGTTACATTCCGAGTGCTGGATATTGCAGATTTGACGGTAGAAGGCAGCTTTCCGCTGGGCGCGGCAACAGCAGCTTCCATGATGGTGGCAGGCTTCGGTCCTTTAGCCGCACTTTTGGGTGCCTGCATTGCTGGTATGCTGGCAGGTATTATAACCGGAATTTTGCATACTAAAATGAAAATACCTGCATTGCTGGCCGGTATTTTGACCATGATTGCTTTGTATTCTGTTAACCTGCGCATTATGGGCAAGGCTAACTTATCTTTGATTGGTGTAGATACTACCTTTAAAATCGCCAAGTCTATGATGGACCTGTCAATGGCGCAGACAACGCTGGTAGTTGGTTTGGCTGTTACCGTTCTGGTTGGCTGCTTTATGTACTGGTTCTTTGGTACGCAGATTGGCGCTGCTATCCGTGCTACCGGATTCAACCAGCAGATGATTCGTGCTCAGGGCGTAGATACTGACGTAACGATTATTCTTGGCTTGCTCATCAGTAATGCTCTGGTTGCTGTTTCCGGTGCTCTGGTCGCGCAGTCCAACGGCTTTTCCGATGTCGGTATGGGTACCGGCACAATCGTTATCGGTCTGGCATCCGTTATTATCGGTGAGGTGCTTTTCGGTACACGCAGCTTTAAAAACTGCCTGATTTCCGTAGTTTTAGGCTCTATTGTTTATCGTATTGTAATTGCAGTTGTACTGGCTATGGGTATGCCGCCAAACGATCTGAAGCTCTTTACATCAGTGCTGGTGGCAATTGCTTTGTCCATGCCGCTGATTAAAAGTAAATTCGGTGCCAGAAAGGCGGTGCGTTAAATGCTGCATGTAGAACACGTTTCCAAAACATTTTTCCCCGGAACTATCAATGAAAAGAAGGCTCTGCAGGATTTATCTCTGCATCTGGAGCCCGGTGATTTTGCTACAGTTATCGGCGGTAACGGTGCCGGCAAATCTACTACGCTGAATGCGATTGCCGGTGTTTTCCCGATAGATAAGGGCAAGATTATTATTGACGGTGAGGATATTACCAAAAAGCCGGAGCATAAGCGTGCTAAATATATCGGCCGTGTATTCCAGGATCCGATGCTTGGTACTGCTGCCGGTATGATGATAGAAGAAAATCTTTCTCTGGCGGCCCGCCGCGGAGAAACTCCCGGCTTGGGCTGGAGTCTTTCCAGCGATCAGCATGACCGCTTTTATGAGCTGCTGAAGGAGCTGGATTTGGGCCTTGAAGACAGAATGACTGCAAAGGTCGGCCTTTTGAGCGGTGGTCAGCGTCAGGCACTTACCTTGCTGATGGCAACGCTGAAAAAACCGAAGCTGCTGCTTTTGGACGAGCATACGGCAGCGCTGGATCCCAAAACTGCGGCGAAGGTGTTGGCGCTTACGGAGAAAATCGTAACCCGTGATCAGCTGACAACGCTGATGATTACCCATAATATGCGCGATGCTTTGCGTTACGGCAACAGACTGATTATGCTGCATAACGGCAGAGTAATTATCGACGTTAAGGGAGAAGAAAAGCAGCATTTGCAGATAGCCGATTTGCTGGATATGTTTGAAAAGGCAAGCGGCTCCGAGATGGCAAGTGACCGGTTGCTGCTTGGCTGATAGGCTGAAATTCTCAATGTGAACACAAGTTTACGATAGGTAAACAAGAGTACCATAAAAAAAGAATTTTAGCATTTCACTAGAAATTTAATAGCTTCATAACTAAAATATAGAGGAAAGTAAATAAAATATACGAAAAAACTCTTGCGAAATCTGAAAAACGTGGTAAACTTTAAATAAGTGCTTTATTAGTTTAAAAAAATTTGTCGCAAGTAAACCGAAAGGCGGTGCTAGGAAATTGCAAGAGGAAATTAAACTTATTGGTCGCAGAATCCGTTTGCTGCGTACCGCAAAAAATCTGACACAAACAGGGTTGGCAAAGGAGATGGGGATTTCCCAGACACACCTGTGTAATATAGAGTGTGGCCGTGTTCCTGTAACTCTGCCCAATCTGCTTAAGTTGCATAGCTTATTAGAGTGCAACATGAGCAGTTTCTTTGTTGATTTAGATGAACAGGCTGATGCCAAAGATAAAGATATTAGCTTGGAAGAAGTTCTGCAAATTGTAAAGTTGTTAAAACAAAAAGGTTAAGCACTTCTGCTTTACGAGGAGAGAGAGAATTTTAAATAGCCGGTGCAAGGTGAGTGAAAGTTCCTTGCACCGGCTATTTTTTATGTGGTTTAAAGGTGTTGGATAGCTTTACTTACTCTGTAATCTGCTTTGTGCTATAATTAAAAATAGCAAGAAAAAATTTATATATAAAGCGTTTGTTGATAGGAGAGTAATTATGGCTACAGTAAAAACACAGGCGCACTGCCTGCTGGCCGGTGCAGCAGCTGCCGCTGTCTGCGCCTGGCCTTGGGCGCAGGGCAGTTTGGCGGCTGATTTTATACATCATACGGCATTGGCTGCGACGATTGGCGGCTTGGCAGATTGGTGGGGTGTGACGGCACTGTTTAAGCGTCCGCTGGGCATCAATGCGCCCGGCACCGATGTATTGCGTAATAATTATGAGCGCCTGACGACAGGTTTGGCGGATTTTGTGAGCAATGACCTGCTGACGGCAGAAAATGTTATGCGGGCTGTCGGCAGAGAAAACTTTGCTAAGCTGCTGCTGGAGCATTTTGCGCAGCAGCAGAATGTGGAGCGTCTGTGGCAGACGGTACGTCCGTTGGCGCAGCATGCGCTGCGCTCGCTCAATACAAGGCAGGCAGAACAGCTTTTGCTTTCGGAGCTGCCTAAGTATATGGCCAGCCTGCGTATTCCGGAGATTTTGGTGGACGCGCTGCAGAAGGCTGTGGCCAACGGCAGCTTTAACGGTATTTGGCAGCTGCTGACGCAGGAGGCCAAGCAGATTCTGCATAAGCCGGAATTTACCGCTTTGCTGGAAGGCCTGACGCAGATGGCGGAGGAAGAATATAATAAGGACAGTCTGTTGCGCAATTTATTTGTGAGCGGGCAGGCAGCTAAGCTGGCACCGCTTTTTGTACAGGAGCTGGAAAAGGCTTTGGATGCCTTAGCTGATCCTGACAGTGAGCTGCGGCGGCAGGTCGATAACTGGCTGCTGGCACGCATGGAGGATTATCGTCATGATATTGCTTTTGCGGACTGGCTCAACAGCAAGCTATCACAGCTGGCAACAGCGAAGGCACTGGCTTTTAAGGAGCTGCTGCAAACGCAGGACGTAGATATTTTATTGACTCTGCTGCAAAAGAGGCTGCAGCTGCTGGCTGACAGCGAGACGGAGCAGAGCAGGCTGGACGGTGCGTTGAAGGAGCTGCTGCTGCAGGCCTTGGCAATGCATCATGATACGGTATATGATTTGGTTTTGGCTAAGCTGCATAGCTATGACAGGGATGTATTGATTGCGAAAATGGAGCAGCGCGTGGGCGATGATTTGCAAAATATCCGCAAGAGCGGCACCTGTATTGGTGGTTTGATGGGAGCGGTGCTGTTTATTATTGCGACGATGGCAGAAAGGCTGGTGGGGTAGGATGAATAGCCTGAAAAAACATTGGACATATGCAGACAGTGCTTTTCTTGCTTCCGGTGCAATCTATCTGCTTTTCTTATATCTCAGGCTGCATTATGCCGGGCTGTACATGGGGCACTTTGGCGAGCTTAAGTGGGATTGGCTGATTTTGGGTTACTATATGGCGGAAGCGGCGCTGATTGGCAGCTTTGCGGATTGGTTTGCCGTGACTGCTGTGTTTAAGGTGCCCTGGATATGCCGTCTGCTGCCGTTTATGGCCAAGCATACGGCGATTTTGCCGCGTAGCAGAGAGGGTTTTGTGCGTGGCTGCGGTCAAATGGTACAGCAGGAGTTTTTGACGAAAAAGGCCTTGCTGCTGCAAAAAAAGCAGCTGGTAATTCTGGATAAATTTATAGTTTATCTGGAAAAGCAGGAGAACAAGGCGCGTTTGCAGGGGTTGCTGACTAATTTTGCCGAAGGAGTTTTGCATAAGCTGGATACGTTAGCTTTAAGCAGGCAGCTTGAGGGTAAAATAAAAACAGCCTTGGCTGACGTAGAAGCTAACGAACAGCTTGATAAGTTATTTAAAGCCCTGGCTGCACAGCGTAGGGATGAGCAATGCTACGAATGGCTGCTGCAGCAGTTGGTTGCGCTGGCGGAATCTTCTGCCATCAGAGAGCGTGTTCGCCGAGAGCTGCAAAAGCAGGTTGAAAAGCGTGGCAGCGAAGGCTTGTGGAGCAGTCTTAAGCTATGGGCTGCCAAAAAGCTGGATGTTGTTAATGTAGACGATGCGACAGATGCCATTTGCCGTGCCTTGGTGGGAACTGCTCACCGTCTGCAGGATGATGAGCAGTGGCGCTCTTGGCTGTATGCACAGCTGCAGCGTGTTGCAGGCAGTGTTTACGGTACAGAGGCTTGGCGTGAACTGGTGCAGTCATTGCAGAATCGTGCTTTGCATGATATTTCTCTGCAGTTTGCCTTGAAGCAGCTTTTGGATAATATGATTAAGGCTCTGTGCCGTCCGCTTGTGCAGGAAGGCAGTGCGGCAGCGCAGCCGACGATTCTGCTGCAGGCTGTGCAAGAGGCGTTGGAAACTATTGAAACGGATTTACGTTCCGACGCACAGTTTAAGGCTAAGGCAGAGGCGTATCTGCAGCATATACTTGGCTTAGGCCTGCTGCAGGCTCAGACAATGCTGGGCGATATTGTGGAGCGAATTTTGCAGGCAATGGCCGATGAACGTTTGACAGAGATGGTACGCAGTAAGGTTGATACCGATATGCAGCGTATTCGTCTTAATGGTACGGTTATGGGTGCCTTCTTGGGAGCAATTTTCTATCTGCTGAAATGTGCATGGTAGGGAAGGTCATCGATAAAGCACCGTATGCATTGTCATTTTCAATACAACCTAAAAGTCTGATGATAAGCACTAAATGCATTATCATCAGACTTTTTTATGTGAGCACAAACAAAAAAAGCTCCAAGCCAAAGGCTTGAAGCTGATAAGCATAAATGGAGCGGGTAACGAGAATCGAACTCGCGACACTCAGCTTGGGAAGCTGATGTTCTACCGCTGAACTATACCCGCAGATAAAAATATCATAAGGCTATTATATACTATAACAGGTAAAGTTGCAAGTATGAGGCAGTGCCGAGGGATTTGCAACGAGCAATTGTAGTTGTCAGAAAAACTTTAAAATTTTTCGAGAATACTGTATACAAAATACAAAAAAGTGCTATAATAGATAGCAGATGAGGGAAAAACCCCACAGGCTGTAAAAATACAGCATCAAAAAAATAAAAAGTGCGAATGCATGGAGGTGAGTTACTATGTTTAGTGCCGCTGGTGTTAGCTTAGTTTTCTTAGGCGTCCTGACTGTTATGTGCATTTTTGAATAATTGTAATGAGGGAACGCCTCTGACCACGCTTTGAGCTGTGGGCAGAGGCGTTTTTATTTTGCTTGTAATTCTGTTTTTGTTAGGCTAATCCCTTGCGGTGGCTGTCATCCCAGCCTACCAGGTCCTTGATGACTTCGGAGGCAATAATCAGTCCTGCTACCGAAGGTGTGAAGGCATTGCTGCCGGGCAGCGCACGGCGTTTGGGTGCTTCGGCGTGACATTCGCTTTCTATTTCCTCATTTATAGGTAAAAGCGGCAGCTCCTGTGAATAAACAACCTTTAGTTTTTTAATGTTGTTTTTCTTCATGGCCTGGCGCATAACACGTGCCAAGGGGTCAACTTTGGTTTTATAGATATCTGCTACCTCGAACATGGCAGGATTAACCTTGTTGCCTGCTCCCATGCTGCTGATAACCGGTACGCCTGCTGCCTTGGCTGCAAGTACGATAGCAATTTTGGCTGCCACGGTATCTACGGCATCGACAACGTAATCATATTGCGAGAAATCAAATTCGTGCTGATTTTCCGGTAAAAAGAAGCATTGGCGGCAATTTACTTTGGCATCTGGGTTGATACTCGCAATACGTTTGGCCATGACTTCCACCTTAGGCTGGCCGACAGTATCAAGGGTAGCGATAATCTGACGATTGAGATTGGTGAGAGCAACGGTATCGTTATCAATGAGGTCAAAGCTGCCGACACCGCTGCGGGCGAGTGCTTCAACTGTATAACCGCCTACGCCGCCAATACCGAAAACAGCGACATGGGCGTTCTGCAGACGTGTGATTGCTTCGCTGCCGAAGAGCAGCTCTGTACGTGAAAATTGGTTAAGCATATGAATCTCCTTGCGTGGTATTTATTCGTTTGGATATCGGAAGCTTAAGCTGCTAAGCTGATTTCTACCTTTACACCGTCCTTAAGATCTTCTGGCTTCTGGTCTGAAGTAACAGTGATTTTAGTGCCGTCAATGCTGCTTATCTTACCGCTGAAGGGAGCAGGTGTTTCTGCAGCCTTAATGCTTACCGGCATGCCTGCCTTAAGCTCCTTGGCCTGAGCTGCGCTGACATTCAACGTTATACTGCAGCTGTCGACAGCCTTGATGTGCAGGATTACCTGATCCTTTTGTACGGTAGAATTGTTGGCGGTCTGCAAATCGGTAATGATACCGGTGCAGGGGCTGTTGCCTTCATTTTTTTCCTGCTGTGCTATTGCAGCGGCTTGCTGTGCCTTGAGTTGGACAATGAGCTTTTGCTGTGCATCGATTTCTGCCGGAGAAGCTGGCTTGAAGCTAACGCTTACGCTGCTTGCTGCCTGCAGCTGTGCGATAGCGCGCTGCAGCTCGTCCTGGGCAGCCTGTGCCTGATTGCGTGAAACTGCGCCCTGCGCCAGCAGACTGTTCATCTTAGCGGCCTTTTGCTGTGCCGCCGCTACGTTGGCCTGCGCCAGAGAAGTGTCAGCAATCGGTGCTGCCGTCGGCGTGCCCTGCTGCATACGCTTTAAATCTGCTTCGGCCTTGGCAACCTGCGTTGCCAGGTCCTTAACCTGCTTATCCAGCTTTGCGTCACCGATAGCAAAAAGCGGCTGGCCCTTGCTGATGCGCTCGCCCTTTTCGCTGATAAGACCTATGAGCTTGCCTGCTGTCGGAGCCTTGACCGCATAGGTGGGGATGCTGATTGTGCCGCTGCCAAGACTGTTATCAGCCTTTTGCAGACTGCAGCCGCTCAGGCTGAAGGCTGTGAGGCAGACGGCTGCCATACAACATAATATTTTTAATATCTTCATAGTAGATTCCTCGTTTCCTTGAAGTTAAAGGCCTATTGTACTTGTATATTATAGCGTAAGTTTGTGGCATTTGCATGACATTTTGCATAATTAGCCAGCTAAAAATTAAAAAGCTGCTGCCTCCGGCGTGAATGCCGAAAGCAGCAGCTTTAATTGTATAGGTCAGATTTTATTTCTCAATCAGTGCCATACCAGCTTCGAGAGCCTTGGTATTAGCTTCTTCGGTTCCTTTCGGAACACGGTTCAGTACAGCCTTGAGAATTGCTTCTTTGGAAACGCATTTGGTGAGTGCAACTGCTGCGCCCAGAGCAACGATGTTCGCAAACAGTGTCTTACCGCAAACAGTGTTGGCAGTGTGGGTGATAGGCAGGTCAACGCGTTTGCCGTACTTGCCGGGAACATCAGTTACGAAAAGAGTATCGGTGATAACGGTTGTATGCTCATCGCAGTCGGCAATGAATTTGTTGGCAGCCTCCTGGCTCATTACCAGCAGAGTATCCGGGCAGATAACACGGCTGAAGTAAATGGGCTCATCACTGATGATAGCCTCGGCCTTGGAAGAGCCGCCGCGGGCTTCCGGGCCATAGGATTGGGATTGTACAGCCAGCTTGTCGTCTAAGAGGGCAGCTTCGGCTAAAATAATACCAGCAGTGATCAGGCCCTGACCACCAGTACCGGAGAAACGAAAGCTATGTCTCATAATTATTTACCCTCCTGTGCACGTTGAATAATTTGGTCATATGCCTTGGTGTATTCCATAACGTCGTTGTTTTCGTAGAGAACGCCGATGGGGAATTTGCCGGCAGCGATTGCTTCTGCCTTTTTCTCTTCATCCATGCGGTCCCAAACAGCCTTCATAACGCCATGGTCACGCTGCCAAGCCATCATCTGAGCAGGTCCGCCCATCTTGTTCTGACGGCCGAAGGAAATCGGGCAGGCGCTTACTGCTTCGATGATAGAGAAGCCTTTGTGAGCAATGCCTTTAGCGATAACATCAACCAGTACGGGAACATGGTAGGTGGTTGCACGTGCTACATAGGTTGCACCGGCAGCTTTTGCCAGATCGAGCAGATTGAAGCTCGGTTCAACAGTGTAGTACGGAGCGGTAGTTGCTTTGGAATGAATCGGGGTCATCGGAGAATATTGACCGCCGGTCATGCCGTAAATGCTGTTGTTGAAAACAACCAGAGTCAAATCAATATTGCGGCGTGCTGCATGAATTAAGTGGTTGCCGCCGATAGCGGTGCAGTCACCGTCACCGCTGCAAACGATAACGTTCAGTGCAGGGTTAGCCATTTTTACACCGGTAGCAATCGGCAGAGCACGGCCGTGCAGAGTGTTGGCGGTGTTGAAGTCCAGATAACCGGAGGAACGGCTGGAGCAGCCGATACCGCTGATTACCGCAACGTCGTCTTTTGCCAGACCTTGCTTATCAATTGCTTTTACAATGGCGCCGGTGATAACGCCGTTGCCGCAGCCGGGGCACCAGATGTGAGGCAGACGGCCCGGGCGGAAATATTTATTGATTAAATTTTCCATTTCACTCATCGTTTTTTCTCCTCTCATCCGTTAGGCCATAGCCTTTTTGATTTCAGCTAACAGTTCGGCCGGAGTAGCAGATTCGTTATCGTATTTAGCGTACAGGCTTACAGGAACCTTGCCTGCTACCGCACGTTCAACTTCCAGAACGTACTGGCCGCAGTTCAGCTCGTGTACGAGGATGCCTTTAACCTTGCCTGCCAGCTCCTGCATTTGCTTTTCAGCAAACGGCCAGATGGTAATCGGGCGGACGAAGCCAACCTTCAGGCCATCCTTGCGTGCCATGTCAACTGCTTCATAAGCAGTGCGGGCAGCGCCGCCGAAGGCTACAACAGCAAATTCGGCATCTTCCATACGATAGTTTTCTACTTGTACGATGTCGTCTAAGTTATCTTCTAATTTAGTGCGCAGACGATCCTGAGAGGTGCGGGTTGCTTCGCCGGTGCCTTTCGGGAAACCGGTTTCGTCATGTACCAGACCGGATACGTGCCAGCGGTAACCGCTGCCGAAGTCTGCCATAGCAGGAACCTTGGAGCCTTCCTCGCAGCCGTAAGCCAGATAATCTTCGGGTGCGCAGGTCGGGCGCTTGCGTTCTGCCTGCGGAATTTCATCATAGTTGTCGGGAAGCTCGATTTTCTCGCGCATATGGCCGATAACCTCGTCCATCAGGAGAATAACCGGGCAACGATATTTTTCGCTCAATGCTACTGCACGCAAAGTCAGGTCAAAGCATTCGGGAACACTGGACGGAGAAACGGTAATCAGCCAGTGGTCGCCGTGGGTGCCCCAACGGGTTTGCATAACCTCGCCCTGTGCGGGGGAGGTCGGTTGGCCGGTTGCGGGGCCTACACGTTGTACGTTAACGATAACGCAGGGGATTTCGGCGCTGCAGGCGAGGCCGAGCATTTCCTGTTTCAGGGAGAAGCCCGGGCCGCTGGTTGCGGTCATAGCTTTTTTACCGGCCATAGATGCACCGATAACAGTGCCGAGACCGGCGATTTCGTCTTCAGTCTGCATAAATTTACCGCCAACCTGCGGCAGACGCAGAGCTAATTGTTCAGCAATTTCGGTAGAAGGGGTGATCGGATAACCGCCGTAAAATTTTACACCGGCAGCAATCGCACCCTCAACAACCGCTTGGTTACCTTGTAATAGCAGGATTCTTGACATGGGTTAACTCACTCCTTTTTATTTATCTACAAAGATAGCATAGTCGGGGCAACGCATTTCGCATTGTCCGCATTTGATGCAATTTTCTTCAGCAACGGCTTCGACTTTGCCGACTTCGCTGACTGCCAGAACTTTTTTCGGGCAGAAGGCCGCACAAATACCACAGCCTTTGCAACGCTTAGTAATTATTTTTAAGCTCATATGGTCTCCTCCTTATGATACCTTGTTTAAAATAACAGCATGCGATAGCTTCACTCTATATTATAGCAAAAACAGCATTGAAAAACAGTACCTCTGTAAGCTTTTTACAATTTTATTTTTTTAGCAATAAGTCATATTATAGTTTATGATAAAAATACTGTAATTGCAGATAGAAATCTTTTGAGCAATTAGGATTTCTTGCATGAAAAAGTATAATAAACTCTATTTCTGTGAAGGAGAATATTTATGCTAGAAGGTTTTACGCCGATGGTAGATTCGGCGTAAAGTAAAAATGAACGTATTTTGCAAGTAGCAGCTGAAGGTCTGATGAAGAAAAACGTGGTGCCGGAAAGCTGCAGCAAGTTCGTCTTTATTGAAATGAGGTTACAAAATAATTTTATCTTTGTTGTGTATGGGCAGCCATACCAATAAAAAATTTTGCAAATCACGGCATACCTTGCGCGGCAGAGTATTTTTCAGACTTGCAATATACATGTTCTGACCGCTTACTTCAGCATCGAGCATCTTCCATTTGATATCAGGATGTCTTTGCATTGCAGCAATGTAGTCATAGCCCAGATAGATTGCGTTGCTTTCCTTTACTAAATCCAAAGCAACGTCAATATCGGTGATTTCCGCAAAAATATCTACATTCAGACCATTAGCAAGAATATATTTTTCCATATTGTCGCGAAAACAACGGAAGGATCGTCCTTTACTGATAATTTTTTGATTATGAAGATCCTGGTAGCTGAGTCTTTCTTTAGCAGCTAAAGGGTGGTCAGCAGAAAGCGCTATGCAATAATGCGTATAAAATATGGGTGTAAGTGTAAAATTTGTGTTGTCCAACGGATCTGTAGTAATAGCGAAATCTGCATTGCGGGCAAGCAAGGCGTTGAGAGCGGTCTCATCGGTGCTTTCGATAATGCTGAGAATAATATTCGGATATAATTTGCGAAAGTCAAAGAAAAATTCTGCTGTTAAATATTTTACGATGTTATCAAGCGCGTAGATGGTGATAACATTTTCCTTTTGCTTTGCCAAGGTGTTCAGGCCTGTTATGTAGTTATATTCATCGAGCAACTTTTTGGCATGGGGGAATAATGCTTCGGCAAAATCCGTTGGCTCTAAGCCTTTGGATGAGCGTAAGAATAAGTCTGCGCCTAATTCCTGTTCCAGCTCACGAATTGTTTTACTTATTCCTTGGCGAGACACGAAAAGCTTTTCTGCTGCTCGTTGGATATTTTTTGTTGCATAGGCTGTGATAAAATATTGTAATTGCTTTGGCTGCATTGCTTTTTCACCTCAATCTTATTTTACCGCAACTTATTGGTTGCGGTAAAGAACTAAGTTTTTTCTTTTGATGCAGTGAATTTACATCTATAATAGAATAAAAATTAAAGGAGGAACCAAATGAAAATCAAGCAAATTCGCAGTGCGACGAATAAAATTTTTTATGGTGGCAAAACTTTTCTTTTAGATCCTTGGCTTGTGGAGCAATATGGTTTAGGTTGTTTCGATAGTATGCCGGGAAATCCTTACATGGCTGTTGACCAGGTAAAGGCGAAAATACCAATGCCGCTTTTTGCTTTGCCGGAAACGGTAGAAAGCATTTTAAGTGGAGTTGACGCTTATATTATAACGCATATACACCCTGATCATATAGATATCAATATGCAGAAGGGCACTTTTGGTGATGTTTTGGAGCATGATAAGCCAATTTTTGTGCAAAATGAAGATGATTCGCAGGCTTTAAAAGCTTCAGGTTTTCAGGATGTACGCATCCTGAAAAATGATGGGGTTAAGTTTGCAGATATAACCTTATATAAAACGCCAGCTTTGCATGGCACGATAAAGCCATCGTCCGATGCTTGTGGTGTAGTGTTTAAAGCAGAGCAGGAAAAGGTTCTATACGTTGCCGGAGATACGATTTGGTTTGATGGTGTGCGTAAAACTTTGGCAAATTATCAGCCGGAGGTAATTATGCTTAATGCCTGCGCTGCGGAGCTGCGTGATTATGGCAGGCTGATAATGAATGATGAAGATGTGGATTGCGTACATCAGACATTGCCGGAAGCAAAGCTGTATCTGACACATTTCGATAATGTTGCTCATGCTTCGATTACACGTAGCCAAATGCGGGGTGCGCTTGTACGTCGTGGTGTTGATAATTATGTGATTCCGGAAGACGGGGAAACAGTGATATATTAAAATAAGAAATAAATAAGCAGCTGTCTTGGCGTGGGTCAGGGCTGCTGTTTTCTTTTGCGCTTGACTTCGACCGTACTCCAGGTGTTATGCTATACTTAAATAAAGCAACATGAAAGGAAGCAGAGCATGAGCAAGATAATTAAGCTTTTACTTTTTATATTGTGCCTGGAAGTAATGGCCTTAAACGGTTGCGCTAAAAACGCCGACAGCGAAGTGCAGGGCAGTGATACCGCTGCAGCAATTACCAATCCGCGTCAGATTGTCGCGGCGGATAACAAAACAGGCCGCACGATTATGTGGGAAGCAAAGGTGAAGCAGCCCTATACGCTGGAGTATCGCTTGCAGGGAAGCAAGGATATAAAGGCAGTGCAGGCAACGGACAGCAGCTTTACGGACAAGGACAGCTTTATTCAATACACTGCGCGTCTTAGCGGTCTGGTGCCGGGCAGTGCTTATGAATATCGCATCAACACAGCGCAGAATAAAGGAAGTTGGCACAAGCTGAGCACCGAAAAGGGAGATGGCTTTACTGCCTTAATCTTCCCGGATTCGCAAAGCGCTGATTACAGCGGCTGGCAGCAGCTGGCGCGTGAAGCGTACAAGCGTCATCAGGAGAGTGCATTTTATGTGAATATGGGCGATTTGGTAGATAATGGTCAGGATGCTAACCAATGGCGCGCGTGGTTCAACAGCGTGAGCGTATTCGGTGATGCTGTGCCGCTGGCACCTGTAATCGGCAACCATGAGGCATATAACATGGAGTGGAAGGAATGCCTGCCTGCAAGCTATACGCATTTGTTTAATGTACCGCAAAAAGGCTTGGCTAAGTATCCGAATCAGTTTTACAGCTTTGATTACGGTTCTGTGCATTTTGTGGTGCTTGACACTAACTTCCCGGAGATGCAAAAATTCCAGCCTGATTTGCTGGCAGACGAGCTGCCTTGGCTGGAAAAGGATTTGGCGGCGAGCAAGGCGCCGTGGAAGGTTGTTTTGATGCACCGCGATATCTTTATTTACGGTTTCGGTCCGGAGTCGGGCAGAGCGCAGACCAAGACCCATTTTCTTGATTTCAGCTATCAGCTGATGCCGGTGTTCGAAAAATACAAGGTTGACGCGGTACTGACGGCGCACCTGCATACCTATCGCCGCCGTGTGCCGCTGCAGAACTTTGCGCCTGCACCGCAGGGAAGCGGTATTACCTATATTCTGACAGGAGTTGCCGGCGATGTGCGCTATCCTAAGCTGTGGGGAGATTTTGAGTGGGATGCGGCAACAGCGCCGAAGCCGGAAACTGCCAACTATATGACACTTAAGGCAGATGAGAAAAGCCTGGAGTTTAAAGCCTTCCTGCCGGACGGCAAGCAGTTTGACGAAGTGAAATTAACTAAATAAGCAAAAGGCTGTCGCATCATCGTAGTGCGACAGCCTTTTTATTGCGCTTAATCAAGCTCAATCAGTTCATATTTGTCATTGCCCATTTTCAGCTCGCGCATAGCGGTAAGCTGGTGCAGGCCGTGACGGCTTTCCATGCGCTCAACAAGGTCATGGTTGCTTTCCTTGGCATATACCAGATCGACGGAAGCCTGGTCGATAGCCAGAATGTCGGTAGAAGCGAGAATGCCGATATCGGGGATAGTCGGCTCCGCAGCGCTTAAGCCGGCGCAGTCGCAGTCAACGGACATGCGGCGCAGGACATTGATGTAAACGATGTGCTTGCCAAAGAAATCAATGGTAGCCTTAGCGGATTCCGCCATGTTTTCCATGAGCAGCTCTTTGCCGGGCCATACGTTCCAATCTGCAGGCAGGTTATCCTTATCTACACCGTGAACCTGTGCTTTGCCGATGCGGCCGTCTGCGCAGCCGATAGCCAGGTTTTTCATGGAGCCGCCGAAGCCGCCCATAGCGTGACCTTTGAAATGTGTTAAAACGAGCATGGAATCGTAGTTGACGATGTTTTTGCCCATGGAAACCTCTTTGAAATGCTTACCGTGGCGTACAGGCAAATTAACTGTGCCCTCTGCGTCCATGATGTCAACGGGGCAGAAGGTCCAGCCGTTGACCTTCAGTGTTTCCAGATGGCTCTCAGTTGTATAGCGGTCGCCCTGATAAAGCGTGTTGGTTTCTACTATGGTGCTGTCAGGGATTTGCTGCTGCAGTGCTTTGACCAGCTCGCGCGGCAGAATGTTGGGCCCGTGCTTTTCGCCGGTGTGCAGCTTTATAGCAACCTTGCCGTAAATGCTTTCGTTGATTAAATTATATAATTTGATGAGATGCTCGGCATCAATGTGCTTGGTGAAATATACTTTGGCATGAGAGCCTGCGTTATCGGTTTTGGCAACTCTTTTGCAGCCTACTACAGGGGCTTGTGCAAATTCTTGTGTCAATTTCATCTACCTCCTATAATTTGGTTACTTATATTTTAATACCTGAAGTATACTCTAAGTCAAGAGGAAAATGGAAGTTTGTGTTAATGGTAATATAAGTTTTTGGCAGCTTACTTGCTTAGCGCAACAGCGTTTACACAGCTAAGTCCATTTAATGTGCGCGGATAGCCGATGTAGGGCAGGGCAATGGTGAGCGCATCCAGTAAATCCTGACAGGTATTGCCGACAGCGATATTTGCGGCGGCGTGCGCCTTGGCCTGTGGCTCACAGCCGCCGAGGGTGAAAGGTCACGAGCTCACGCTCTTTAACGTCCAAAACTTTTCTAGTATAGTAATCACCGAAGCAGTTGGCGCTGAGATAGTCATTAAAGTGTTTTTGGTCAGCAGGGGCGCTTGCGTTCATCTTATCAATGTTCTCTGCGCCGAAGATGGCACGCTGTACGGCGAGGCCTGCTTCGTAGCGTGTTTCATCGGTAGTTGTTCCGGCAGGAGCGCAGGGCTTGATTTTGAGCATTTCCATAACTTGCTCAGCGCGTTCCAAGGCTGCCTTTACCTTTGGCAGACCAACGTAGGGAGTACAATGGAAGATGCTTTCGTGTACCTGCTCCGGTGTTGCGCCTGCTCTGAGTGCGCCTTCGGTGTGAGCAGGAATATCCTCCGGTGTATTGTTGGCGGTGAGAACAACGAGCGTTAAAATCTCCTGCTTAGCGGTGCTAAGCTTAATTTGCTTGTTGACGTCGTTATAGATGAACTTTTCGCTGATGGCGGAAAGTTCAGGTTCGTTTTTGATGTTTACAGGGTTATTTTTGTTGAATAGGCTTTGAGTAGTAGCATGGGCTGCTTCTTCGCGGGTTTGTGCCATAGCGGTGGTGCCTCCTGAAAGTAATGAGCAAGAGATGAGGGCGATGAGTAAATGGTGATAGATTTTCGTCATGATGGTTATCCTCATAGATACAGAAGAATTTTATATGTGGAACGATTATATATCACCACGCAACGGAGAATTTTCAACGGTAATTTCGTGCGAAAGCTTATTTTTATTTAAGCTTATTATACTCTTCTGCATCGACAGGCTCACACCATTCGCTTTTGGCGTTTTCACCCGGAACCTCGATGGCGAGGTGCGCGAACCAGCTGGTCGGAGCTGCGCCGTGCCAATGCTTAACGCCGGCGGGGATGTTGACTACATCGCCGGTATGCAGCTCACGGGCAGGCTTACCCCATTCCTGGTAGTAGCCACGACCGCCGGTGACAAGCAGAATCTGGCCGCCGCCTTTGTCTGCGTGGTGAATATGCCAGTTGTTGCGGCAGCCGGGTTCAAAGGTTACGTTGCCGATGACAACCTGGTCGAGAGAGAGCATGTTGAGATAGCTCTGACCGACAAAATATTTGGCGTAGGCATCGTTTTTAGCGCCTGTGGGAAAGACAGTTGCAAATTTTTCGTTAGACATATGTGTACTTCCTTTCGATGCTATTGATGCTTAGTTTTGGGTTTTCTTAACCCAAGCAGATATTTCGCCTTGAGCAGATTTTGCGCTGCTACCGGACAGGCACAGATAATCGGTGAATTTAGCGCCAGCTGCTATTGCTTCGAGGTCGCTCATGCAGCGTTGCACACCGCCGCCGCCGTGGGTGAAGAACGGCGCAACCTTTTTACCGCTTATTTTGTAGGTGTCGATGAAGGTTGCGACCGGCATCGGCATGCTGCCCCACCAGTTCGGATAGCCGAGGTAGATGGTGTCATATTTATCAAAGTCAGCGATTTTGGTGCTGATGGCAGGGCGGGCATTGCTTGCCTGCTCAGCCTTAGCCTTAGCGACAGTTACGCTGTAGGTTTCGGAATACGGAGTTTCAGGAACGATTTCTACGATGTCGCCGCCGATCTGTTTATGAATTTCTTCGGCAACAGCCTTGGTGTTACCGCTCCAGGAAAAATAGGCTACGAGAATTTTTGAACCATTATTATTCATTGCTTGAGATGCTCCTTCGTTTGTAGATTGTTTTACCTCAGACTGAGGTGCGTCGGCTTTGGCGGATTTGTCAGCGCCGCAGCCCATAGTGAGGGCGGCGAAGCCGAGCATAGCGAAAGCAGATTTTTTTAAAAAGTCACGACGTTTCATGGGTAGACCTCCTTGTGATGTACATAGTTTACAGCCTAGCGCTTTTAATTTGCTGATGCCTGGATTTAGCTAAGAGTGATAAAAAAGCAATGACGGCAACGCTGCCGACGCAGCTTGCACCGCAGCTGCCGCAGACGCCCGTGCAGTAAGGCAGAGCCTGCGCTGTAAATGGTGCAACCCTGGTGAAGAGCTGCGGTACTGCTTTTGTAATAGCCTGGGGCAGGAGGATGGCAGCAGCAGCGCTGCCACTAAGAGCAAGGCTGCTAAGCTTGTCGCTTGGAAGTGCTTTATTAGTTTGTTTTGGCATGCTCATCCGTCTCCTTTCCCAAATTGCTTTGATAGCAGATGGCCTTTTTAGGACAGCTATGGGCGCATTTGCCGCAGACGATACAGAGGCTGCGTTTAATTTGTGCCTTGCGCTCAACCATAGTAATGGCACACATAGGGCAGTTCTGCTCACATTTTGTGCAGCCGACGCAGGCTGCTTTGCACACCTGCATATTGAAGGCACCAGGAACGAATCGTCCTAAAAGGTGGAAGAAAGAATTATATGTACCAACAGGGCAGAGCAACAAACAATAGCCGCGGCCGCCTTTGGTGAATAAGCCTAAGAATATGTTTGCCAGAAAGAAGGTGGCAATGAGGGACGCAAGGTTATTGAGCAGATGCCCTGCGATAAACAGGTTGACGAAAATTTCCAGGGAATAGTAATTACAGTAGATGCAGGGCAGGCCGAAGCCAAGCCAGATAGAAAAGAGAAAGCCGACAAAAAAGCCGTAGCGCAGTGGCAGAATAGGCACGAGTGTTGGCCAGTCAATTTTATATTTATCCGGCAGCAGGCTGCCTAAAAATTCGCTGAAGGCGCCAGCAGGACAGAGCCTGCCGCAGAACAGCGGACCGAACCACAGCGAGCTTACAGCCAGCAGCAGGCAGAAGAAAAGCGAAATAGGGCTTGCGTACTGCCATTCGCCTGTGACGATGTTTGCCAGTGGAATGCGGGCGCAGGGAACGTGTATAGAGCTGAAGCTTGTGTCGGCGAAGAAGGTACTGGCAAGCTGGTTGAACAGCATGAAGGGCTCGTAAAAGAGCGCAAAGCCCAGAAGATAACCAGCGATGCGCCGTAGGTTATAAGCCAAATTCTGCATTGGTGATTGCTCCTTTATTAGTGTAATACTTAGAGATAACTCTAAGTCAACAAGCTTGTGTTAGAAAACGATAGCTTACGTATGCTATAGGCTTAGCGGTTAAGCAGATAGCGGATAATGACAATGCTCACCTCATAGAGCAGAATCAGCGGCACAGCGAGCAGAGTCTGCGTGATAATATCAGGCGTGGGCGTGATAACTCCGGCGATGATGAAGGCAGCCAGGATAACGTGGCGCTGGAATTTCATCAAGAGCCTGGAGCTGATGAGGCCCAGATAAGCTAGCAGCGTGAGAATCACAGGCACGTTGAAGGCGAAGCCGAAGGGGACGACGAGCATGAGCAGAAAGTCCAGATAGCTTTCCATCGAGATAAGCGGATTGACCTTGCCTGCGGCAAAGCCGAGAAAAAATTCCAGGCCGCGCGGAAAGACGAAGCTGTAAGAAAATAACATGCCTGCGATAAAGAGCAGGAGCGTGAGCGGAATGCAGAGAAACGTGAATTTGCGCTCACGCCATGTCAGCGCCGGGCGGACGAAGGCGTAGAGCTCATAAAGCATGAAGGGCGAAGCGAGCAATAGACCACTGAGCAGCGCCACCTTCATATAAATCATGAAGGCTTCGGCAGGGCGCATATAATACAGCTCCTTCGCAGCGCTTGTGAGCACGTCCATGATGTCCTGCAAAAAATAGACGCTGCTAGCAGTGCCAATAACTAGGGCAGCAAGAGCCTTGAGCAGGCAGCTGCGCAGCTCCGCCAGATGTTCTGTGAGCGTCATGTCCTTATCGAGCGACGCTTCGACAGGCAGATAATTATTTTTCTTGTCCGGCATCATTTTGTTCTTCTGCCTTGGCTGCGGGGAGCGCTTCCTTGCTGGGGTCAGCTTCGTTTACGGCCTGCTTGAACTCACGCATACTTTTGCCTAAGGCCTTACCGATATCCGGCAGCTTGCCTGGACCGAAGAAAATTAAACCGATGACAAGAATGAGAAGTAATTCTGGTAAACCTAAACCAAACATGTGACAACCTCCTTGAATGAAAATGCTTATAGTAGAATTATATTTTCTGGAGCTGAATCTAAGTTAAGTGCCCTCCTAAAGAAAATTATAGCTTGCGGTTGTTGCTATCATAAGCTGTGACCTAAATCATAGGCAGCCTGCGGAGCTGCCTCTGCTACAGGAGCAGTTTCTGGTACAGGCTTTGTATTCAGCATATTGATAGCGGTACCGCTGGCAAGTACAGTGCCGAAGCCTGCTACGGCAACCTTGATAAAATCACGTCGGTTCATAGTAAGTTCCTCCTCGCAAAAACATAAAAAGAAAAGGCAGATAACGCTCTGTTATCTACCTAAAATTATATAGCTTGCAGGGATAATGTCTAATACTTATATTGGGGGCTTATTCTATGCTTAAAAAGCATTTTGCGAACTGAAGAAATTTTTGCAGTGCGAGACTTTGCTGTCTGTCGCGATGCCAGACAAGTAGAATATCGCTATGAAGTGCAGGGGTAAGTGGGCGATAGGCAAAACGCTTCTCGTCGAACAGAGGCATTTGGACGGCTATGCCATAATAACCGCACTGCTCAACAAAGACGGCAGTATTGGCTAAAAGATTACTGTTGCCAATAAAACGCATCTTGACAATGTCACCGCTGAGCCAGTTGAAAAATTCGTTGCGTGCCTGTAGGCGTGCAGGCAAAATGATGGGTAGACCGCGTAAATCGCTGGCGGTGATGGCGTTCTTGCTGGCGAGGGGCGCATCACTGCGCATGAGTACGCACCAGGTTTCTCTGATGGGCAGGCGCAGGTAGTCGTAGTTCGTCGTATCGACAGGAGCCTGCAGGATGGCAACGTCTAAAAGGCCTTTGTCGAGCTTATCGTGCAAAAGGTCAGCAGAGCTTGTGAAAAGATCAAAGCTTACAGCAGCGTACTGCTTTTGAAAACCGCCGATAAGCTTGGCAAGTACCTCTGTGGCCTGGTATTCGCCTGCGCCCATAGCAATGCTGCCAGCGAGGTTTTGTTCCTGTTCCTGAATGTCGAGCGTAGTTTTTTCCACCATATTCAGGATTTCGCGGGCGCGTTCAACGAGGAACTGCCCCGATGGCGTGAACGCAATTTTATGCTTGTCACGGTCGAAAAGCTTGACACCCAGCTCTGTTTCCAGCTGCATGAGCTGCCTGCTTAAAGTAGGCTGCGTGATGTGCAGGATTTCTGCGGCCTTGGTAATATTCTTTTCGTGGACGACGGTGAGAAAATAGTTCAGGATACGAAGATTCATGCTGCATGCCTCCTTTGCAGTGAGTTTTCGAGAATATTATAGCGCAGAAGCTTTGGTTATGCAAAAAAAGCATGAAGAGCGAGTTGTTATAGGTATTGGACGTGTGAGCAGTAGGGTTATTATAATTTAGATGAGACTAGAGCAGTATGGCTTGACTTGTAGTCAGCTTTAAGGTGTATATTTTAAGAAAAACGTAGAAGGTAGTACGTATATCATGAAAAAGATGCTTATTTTGGGTGTGCTGGCGTTGGCGTTGGCGATTTCCGGCTGTGGGGAAAAAGACGCAGCAGCAACGAATGGAGAGGCTGCATCTGCCCAACCGCAGCAGACGGCAGCTTCTGCGCCGAAGACTGAACAGACGGCAGATGCTAAGCTTTCCATGCAGCTGGCAGATAGAAAGGTTACTGTTACACTTGCTGATAATGCAGCGACGCAAAGACTGCTAGGTATGCTGCCGACGGAGCTGAGCTTCACTGATTTTAATAGTACGGAGAAAATCGCCTATCCGCCGAGCAAGCTGAGCGTCAGCGGTGCGCCGAAGGGACATGCGCCTAAGGCTGGCGATATGTGCATCTATGTTCCGTGGGGTAATATCTGTATTTTCTACCATGATTATAAATTCAGCAGCGACCTTGTTTATCTTGGACATGTAGATGAGGGCTTAGATACTCTGAGCAGCCAGAAGACAGACTTCAAGGTACAGGCTGCAGTGGCAAAGTAAGAAAGAGGGCATAATAATGGATTACAAAAAATTAGGTACGAGTGATTTACTGGTTTCGCCAGTGTGCGTCGGCTGCATGAGCTTTGGCGAACGCTTTGCAGATTTTCATGAATGGACGCTGAATCAGGACGAGACTATGGCGGTGGTTAAGCACGCGCTGGATTTAGGTATTAACTTCTTTGATACCGCTAACTGTTATGCGCACGGTACGAGCGAGGAGTTTTTGGGCAGAGCGATTAAGGCGAGCGGCGTTGCCCGTGACAAGGTAGTCATTGCGACAAAGGTTTATTTCAACGAGGGTTGCCTGAGTAAAGCAGCTATTGAGCGTGAAATTGACGGCTCACTAAAGCGTTTAGGCATGGATTATGTTGATTTATATATTATCCACCGCTTTGATTACAACACGCCGATTGCAGAAACAATGGAAGCACTGAGCAGCCTTGTGGATAAGGGCAAGGTGCGTGCATTGGGAGCTTCGGCCATGTATGGCTATCAGCTCATGAAAATGCAGCAAGCTGCAAAAGATAACGGCTGGCACCAGTTCGTTTCTATGCAGAATCATTATAATCTGCTCTATCGTGAGGATGAGCGTGAGCTGATTCCTGTGTGCCGCGAATGGGGTATGGCGCTGGCGCCGTATAGCCCATTGGCAGCAGGGCATTTGTGCAGAAAGCAGTGGGACAGCGATTCCGAGCGCAGCAGGACGGACAAAATAGCACGTGAAAAATATGATAGCGCAGAGGTTACTGACCTACTGATTATTGGACGCGTCGCAGAGCTGGCAGAGAAGTACGGCGTGAAAATGTCGCAGCTTGCTTTAGCTTGGCTGTGGGCGAAGGGCGTCACTGCTCCGCTTATCGGTGCGACGAAGGCGAGTCATTATGATGACGCAGTGAAGGCGCTGGATATCAGGCTCACGGCTGAGGACGTAAAATATCTCGAAGAGCTTTATACGCCGCATAAAATTGTGGGTGCGCTCTAACAAAACAAGGCTGGGACAAAACCCACCCTCTCAAACTAAAGAAGGAATAAGTGAGGCTATCACTAGAGTGTGTGATAGCCTCACTTTTTTTATGAATCTGCCGGGAGAACCGATACGAGAGGGAAATCAGGGTTTTACAGTTGCGCGGTAAGCCTGTTTGCCATCTTTGAATTCGATGATGGTTACGCTCTTTACTGCGTCATGCTTTTCGTTTAGGCCAAGAGAGCCGGTAACAGCACTGAAGAATTTTGTTTCAGCCAGCGCCTTAGCAACCTTAGCCGGTTCGACAGAGCATGCGCGTTTGATAGCGTCAGCTAAAAGTTTGATGCCGTCATAGCCGAGTACTGCGGGAGCGTCAGGCTTTTGGCTGTATTCTTTCTATAATTTGGGTACTTATATTTTAATACCTGAAGTATACTCTAAGTCAAGAGGAAAATGGAATTTTAGTGGTGAATGTTAACTTCCAACTCATACTAAAAAAACGGGGCAGCACTTGTTTTATATATTCTTGCCTTGAAACAATAAGAACTGGGATTTTCACGCTGGCGTGCGTTGGAACTTCTAAAGAAGTCACAAAGACTTCACAATATAAATCCTAGAAATTTAGTATACTTTAAATATGGTTTAACTTTTCACATTGAAGGAGGTTTATCTCATGAAAAAATTAACAGCTATTATTACTGGCGCACTGACTGTTTTGGCAATTTCTGCTACAGCATTTGCTGCTAATCTGATTAGTGCGGACGAAGCTCGTGCAATTGCGCAAAAGCAAGTTCCAACAGGTAGTACTTACCTGCATACTGAAGCAGAACTGCAAAAACTGCAACCATATTATGAAGTGAAGTTTTTTGATACTGCTACTCAGACAAAATATGAAATTGATATATATCAGGTAAATGGTAAAATCAAAGAATACAATATGGAAAGAAAAGCGTTGGGCGGTAGCGCTAATGTAATCTTGTCCAAAGATGATGTAAAAGCAATTGTTGCTAAAGAAGTTGGTGACGTGTCGATTTATGAACTGAAATTGGACAGAGAACATGGATTATATGAATATGAAGTGAAATTCAGTGCATCTGGTTTGCGTGGTGAGATGAATATTAATCCGGAAACTGGTGTAGTGCTGGATAAAGAGGTAAAATACAGCCTTTAAGAATAAATTTTTTAGAGCGGTGCGAAAGCATCGCTCTGTTTTTGTAATTTATATTCTTGGTTTTGAGTTAAATTCAAATGCTGTTAAAAAGCTACAAGGAGACAATAAGGAGCTGTTGATTATTTCTGGTGGTGTGCATCGGATTTGTACTACAAGATGGATGCATTTCATTTTGATAAAATAGAAGCTTTCTATATGAAATATCTGAAATAAAAAGTGGAGGCTATCACTAGAGTGATATGATAGCCTCACTTTTTTCCACAAATCGGTTGGGAAGACCGATATTGAGAGGGGAATCATGGTTTTACAGTTGTGCGGTAAGCCTGCTTGCCATCTTTGAATTCGATGATGGTTACGCTCTTTACTGCGTCATGCTGCTATACAAAAGGAGCGGGCAGTGCATGTTTTTTCAACAATTATCTAAATATATAAATACATCACCATCGGTATCTTCTAGCGGAAAGCTTTGAAAACTTCGCTTAAAGATGATATAATAAGCTATTATACTATGACTGGAGTACGCTATGCGCAGGAAAATATTATTTGGTGTTGATTATACGGACAGCGAGCTGATTAAGCTCTTGCTGTATCTGTTTGTCGGCGGCACGGCGGCCTTGGTGGAGTGGGCCTTGTTCTACATTTTCTTCCACTATCTTTTAACTGGCTTGAGCCTTACACTGCTGACTATGCTGGCAACAGCCTTGTCCTTTTGCCTGGCAACACTGTATCATTATTTCTTGGGCAATGTCCTGGTTTTTGACAGCGGCAGCCGTTACAAACGCGGCAAGGAGCTTAGCCTGGTGTTTTTGGTAAGCTGTATAGGCTTGGCCTTTAACCTGCTGCTGATGTATATTTTTGTCAGCCTGCTTGACTGGCAGCCGATGCTGTCTAAAGTGTTGACAAGCTGTATTGTTGTTGTATGGAACTATCTCTCACGTAAAAAATGGATTTTTAGGAGTTAGATATGCCTGGAGAATATGTAGACGTAAAAAAATTTAAAAAGGTTGTGCTTTTGTATAACCGTAATTCCGGTAAGCAGCTTTTTGCCAGTATGATGGCTAAGGTGAATGAAACCTATAAGCTGGTGAAGGAATTAGTAGGACCTAAAAATGCAGAAATGCGAGATATTCGCTTCTTTGACCAGATACCGCAGATTGCTGCGGAAATAGTTGAGGAAAAGGTTGATTGGGTGATAATTGCCGGCGGTGACGGCACAATCAGAGCGATGATTGAACAGCTGGCTAATCGCAAGTATGTGCCTTACATCAGCGTTTTTCCTGCCGGTACGGTAAATCTGGTGGCTAAGGAGCTGCTGCTGAAGGCGGACCCGCATAAGTGGTTTAAACGAGTATCCAAAGGTATAGAGGTGCCTGTTTATCTGGGACGCGCCAACGGCAACGTCTTTTTGACGGTTGCCGGTATAGGCTTTGATTCCCTTGTAGTAGACAAGGTGACCGAAAAGGAGAAAAAGCTGCTCAACAAGCTTGCTTATGTTTGGCAGGGAACAGAGATTATGCGTAAGGAATTTCTGTTTAACAACTGGCGTTACCGCTTTCAGGTACGCTTTGATGATGAAGCCGAGTGGTATGATGCAACTTCTGTTATTGTAGGCAAGAGCCGTTATTATGCCGGACGTTACAACCTCTTTAACGGTGCGTCGCTTTCGTCACCTCTTTTACATGCGGCGCTGTTTACCGGTGATAAGCGTGGGGATTTTATACGTTATGCGGCCTGCATTGCTATGGAGGCGCTGACGCTGGATAATGATATTATTATCCGTGCAGCGAAAAAAATGGAAATACGCTGCAATGAAGAGAATTTTGCAGCAGAGCTTGACGGAGATGCTGTAACAACTGCTCCGCTTTTAATTGAGATGGAGTCCGAGCCGATTAAGTTTTTGGCGTAAGCAAGGAAATGGTGTAAGGTGAGTAGGATAAGCAGAAAAATGGGCTGGCTGATTTTTATTATCGCGGCCTGCATAGTAGAAGGATTTTTTGCCTGGCAAAGCTTCGGCGGAACGCACCCCTTTCCGCTGAATGAGTTTGGCTTTCAGATTTTTGATCATGTATTGCGTGACAGCGTTTTGGCAGAGATAGCATATGTACTGTATTACCGGCGTAAGCGTGTGCCGGACAGATTGCAGCGCTATTTTCCCGTTATTGTTATCGGTATTCTTTATCTGGGCGAAGCCTTTTTTATGGTAAACCAGCTTAGTCTTGATAAAGGTTTGCAGACAAGCCTTTCCGTGCTGGCCGGTATTAACAATAACATTTTTGTTGTGCTGCTGATGGCAATGTGCTACCATAAATGGCCTAATATCGGGATGAAAATCCTTTATTTTGCCGTTTATGTATTTTCTGCTTTGGCAGTGGTTTTTGACGGCTTCTATTTTTGGCAGACCTCCATGCACGTGGAGAGCGTTCTCTTCCAAAATCTGAATATCTATGCTGTTAAAGGTATTTTTGCGACGATGAGCAATACGATGATTGCCGGTATTGTTATCAGCATAGTTGTGATTTTACTGCTTTTTTATGTACCGAAGCCGCAAAAGCGTAAGCCGAACTTTGCCTGGTCACTGCTGTGCGTGGCCATGTTTACCTTGGGCTTGAATCTTACCGACAGATTGCTTGGCTATGCCGGCATGTACGGCGTGGAAAATGTTATCGGTATGTATGCTGAGGTAGAGAACGAAAAGACGCGTATGAACTACCGCAATATGCTTTCCGTACCGGTTAACGTGAACTTCGTCAGCAAGGCAATTTTTGATACGGATAAAATTGCCGGCGGCAAGCATGTGGAGCAGCGCGAGCTGACTGCCAAGGATAAAACACGTCTGACGGAAATGGGTATAGATGAGCCTAAAGCAAAGATTGCCAAAATCAAACCGCAGTATGACCGAGTTGTTCTGCTGATTCTGGAATCCATGCACCGTGATTACATTAACTACTATAACAAGGATATTCCCGAAGAGGCTACTCCGTTCTTAAACAGTCTGGTTATCCGCTATCCGCATATTAACAGGTACTATTCTTCTGCTGTGCCTACAACGCAAGGATTGAATGCTACCTTCCGTTCGCATCTGATTATGGATAAGGATCTTCCCGGTAAAAATACGCCATCGCTGTTCCGCAGTGTGCAGGCAGCGGGAATGCGCGGTGTTTTCATGAATGCTTCCAGCCAGTATTATGCCAACGAGCTGCGCGAGTATCCGACACAGTTCGGCATGAACGAATACTATGCAAAAGAATATTTGGAAAAGCAGGGCTATACAGGTGCCAGCGGCTGGGGCTTCCATAATGACGTAATGTATGAGGAAACACTGAAGCTGTTGGAAAAGGCAAAGGCGAAGAATGACCGTCTGGTGATGGTTACCAAAACGCTGGATATGCATCAGCCTTATCCTTACACCGGCTTCAGCTGGAACGAAATGCCGGACAATGTGCGCAGCAATCACTTTATTACAGTGCGTGGCGTATATTGGGTTGATAAAACGCTGGAGCATTTCTTTAAGGAAGCGCAAAAGCGCGGACTGATGGATGACAGAACGCTGTTCATCATTACGAGTGACCATAATCCGCACAGCGGCGGCGAGTATACGAAGCTCGTCACCAAGGCTGAGGATAAGCAGAGCATTGCGCCGATTCCGCTGATTTTTGTGGCGAAGAACTTAGCGCCGCTCAATAATCTGCGCACGAATGAATATGCTTCGCAGATTGATCTGGCGCCGACGCTTTTGTATCTGCTGGGCATTGATGTGCCGGACAAATTTATGGGCCGCAATCTTTTGCAGTCTACGGATATTCCCTATGCCTTAGGCTACTTTGGCGGTAAGGCGTTCTACTGGTCGGATGAGCGTCACTTTGTCGACCAGATGGATAAGCCTGTACCGGATACAGAATATGAGGATGCTTTAACAAACTATATTATTCATTATTATGGATTGTGGCATCAATAAAGTTATTAAAAAATACCGTTCCGCAGAAATGTGGGACGGTATTTATACTTTTGCTATATAAACTTAGCTGAAGAAAGCAAGTATTATGTATACAATTGATAATACACTTTTCAAAAGCATTTCTATCACATATAATATTAATGCAAAAAAATAATTTTATGGAGGGAATGAAGATGTTTCTGATAATAGGTGCACTCGTTGTTATCGGTGTAATTTATCTTTTGTTGAAACGACATGAATCCAGAATGGTATTGATTGCCGCTGGTATTCTGATGTGCTGTATTGCCGGCAAGCCAATGGCTTCTCTTGATGCTTTTGCCAAGAGTATGACTAATGCCGGTTTGATTACGTCTGTTTGTTCCTGCATGGGCTTTGCCTGGTGCATGAAGTATACAGGCTGCGACAAGCATTTGGTTGTCGCTATCGGTAAGGTTTTGAAAAAAATGGGCTTTTTGCTCATTCCCGGTGCTACGCTGGCAACCTTTGTTGTTAATATTGCTATCCCCAGTGCTGCAGGCTGCAGTGCTGCGGTAGGCGTAATTTTTATTCCGATTATGATGTCTGCAGGCATTCATCCGGCAATGGCCGCAGCTGCCGTTAAATCCGGTACCTATGGCAGTATGCTGAACCCCGGTCTGGTACATAACGCAGTTATCGCTAAGCTGGCAGGCGTGCAGATTACCGATGTAATTGCCAATCATATGCTGGCAACTGTAGCCGGTGTAATCGTTGCTGCAGCTGTATTGACCGTTCTGGCTGTTGTTTTGAAGGAAAACAGGGGCTTTGCGCCGGAAGGTGAAGCCGGTGTTGACGAGAACTTCGGTATCAATCCGCTTTTCGCTATCATGCCGCTGGTTCCGGTTATCATTCTGCTGCTGGGCAGCACCAAGCTGGTGCCTGCGCTGAAAATGGGCGTACCCCACGCTATGGTTATCGGCGCAATCCTGTCCTTGGCAGTAACCCGTAAAAATCCTGTTGAGATGACTAAGAGCTTTTTTGACGGCATGGGCGATGCTTATGCCAACATCATCGGTATCATCATTTCCGTTGGCGTTTTCGTAGCAGGCCTGAATGCTTTGGGACTGATTAAAGCGCTGATTAACTGGATGCTGAATTCTACCGGTATTGTTAAAATTGCTGCTACCTTCGGTCCGTTTGTACTGGCACTTATTTCCGGTTCCGGCGACGCTGCAACCGTTGCGTTTAACGAAGCTGTTACTCCGCATGCGGCACAGTTTGGTCTGGAAACCATGAACATGGGCTCTATTGCAGCTTTGGGCGGTACTCTCGGCCGTACTATTTCCCCGATTGCCGGCGCTACTATTATCTGCGCAGGCATTGCCAGTGTAGATCCGATGGAGGTTTGCAAGCGTAATGCGTTGGGTATTACCTTGGCGCTGGTAGTGGGAATGATCCTGCTGTTGTTCTAAAATCAGATATTTTTTAAAGTATAAAATGGATGCGGAACTATTGTTTCGCATCCATTTTTATTGCTACGACTTGCCTTCATGCGGTATAATAATGCATGGAGGGAATTATGGAGATTAATACTTTTCTTGATAAATTACAAAGCTATCACAGCGAGCAGGTTTTTAATCCCTGGCGTGATTTTGATACAAGCTGTGATATAGGCCCGCAGGCTCCCGTTATCCGCAGTGCCAATCTGCGCCGTTATCTGGAGCTGCGTCCGGATGCACATTATTTGTTTATTGCCGAGGCCTTGGGCTATCAGGGCGGTCATTTCAGCGGCATTGCTATTACTTCGGAGCGTATTCTGCTGGGCCATCATCTTGATGTGGAGCCGAAAAGCGTTTTGGGCGAATGGGATTACCGCCGCACGAGTGATGAAAGCAGCGCAATGCTGAACAATACGCAGCGCCTGAAGGGCTTTAACGAGCCTACGGATACTGTTGTCTGGAACGCGCTGAACAGCCATGGCCTTGCGTCCTTTGATGTTATTCTTTGGAATATTTTTCCGTTTCATCCGTATAAAGCAGGCAATCTGCTGACTAACCGTACGCCCTCACCGAGCGAGCTTGATGCAGGCATTGAGTACGCGCGGATGCTGCTGGAGCTGCGTCCGGGGATGAAGATTGTCGCAATAGGTCAGAAGGCGGCGACAACGCTGTCGCGTTACGGTGTTGAATGTATGGCTGTGCCGCATCCTTCTATGGGCGGTGCCAACCGCTTCCGTGCGGCAGTGGCGCAGCTGTTAGGCGGTGAGGCATAATGGGACTGGAAGCTGCTCCTTTAAGCCGTGAGCAGACCTTGCATATTGCTCTTGGCATGGGCAAGGCACTTTTGAAAAACGGTGCGGAAACCTCCCGAGTAGAGGATACTATTTCCCGCTTCTGTCATACGCACGGCTATCACGATATTCATGTTTTTGTTACGCCGACGGTTATTATTTTAGGCGATGAGGAAAGCGAGGGTGCTACGATTATCAGCCGTATCCGTTATCGCAGCACCAATTTGAGCGTTATCAGTGCGGTGAACGATTTTTCCTATAATCTGAAACGCTGGCCGCTGAATTATGAAAAAACGCTGGCATATCTGGAAGAGCTGCGTCACAAGGCACCGCCCTATGGCAAATGGCGTGTCTGCATGGCTTCGGCAATCAGCTCGGCAGCCTTTGCGGCAATGCTTGGCGGCAACAGCCATGACTTTATCGCGGCCTTTATTACCGGCGGCCTTTCCATGGTGCTGTTAAAGCAGCTGGGCGGTTATCGCCCCAGTGCCTTTTGGGAAAATGCGCTTTCCGGTGCGGCAATCGGAGCTTTGGCTATTTTTTGCTGTGAGATTGACGGCGAATGCACGCGTACCAATATCATCGTAGGTGCGCTGATGCCGTTCCTGCCGGGTGTAGCCTTTACCAACGGTTTGCGCGATTATATGGCCGGAGATTTGATTTCCGGCAATTCGCGTATCGCCGAGGCGATGCTCTTTGCTACATCCATTGCGATTGGCCTGGCATTCAGCCTGCTTGTATGGTATCACTGGGGGTGGAAGCTATGGGCATAAATTATTTTACAGCCTTTGGCTTTGCGTTTATCGCTACGGCTGCCTTCGGTATTCTGTTTCAGGCACCGCGTAAAAGCCTGCCTGTCAGCGGCTTTATCGGTGCTGTAGGCTGGGTAGTTTATTGCTATATCCGCAAGGATATGGCGTATGATTCTTTTTATGCCATGTTTTTTGCCACGGTTGCGCTTTCGCTTTTGAGCGAGCTGGCGGCGCGCATCTTTAAGCAGCCGGTAACGATTTTTGTTATTCCCGGTATTATCCCGATTGTGCCGGGACTCGGCATGTATCGCGGTATGGCGGCGATTATAGAAAATAATTACGACACGGGCATGAACATTCTCATAACCACCGGCATGGATGCCAGTGCTATTGCCTTGGGAATGATGCTTATGACGAGCGTGTTCCGTGTAATTAAGATAAGCAAGGATCATGAACGCTTGCTGCAGCTGCTGCATAAGGAAAATAAAGAATAGATTTGTTTACAGTGAGTGAGGGAAAGAAAATATGAGTTTAGCAGAACTGTTGCTGTTGGCGGTTGGCTTGGCGATGGATGCCTTTGCCGTTTCCGTTTGCGGCAGTATGGTGCTGACACCGGATAACAGACTACGCGGAGCTTTGCGCTTCGGCAGCTGGTTCGGAGCATTTCAGTTTTTGATGCCGGTGCTGGGCTATTACAGCGCTGTATCCTTCCGGGATTATATTACGGAATATGATCATTGGCTTGCCTTTTTCTTATTGCTTTATCTGGGAATCAACATGATTCGTGAAGCAAACGAGGCCTGTCATGTCAAAAAAGATTATAGCGTGAAGGAGATGGCGGTGCTGGCGATTGCCACCAGTATTGATGCTCTGGCAGTTGGTATCAGCCTGGCCTTTTTGAATACCGATATCTGGTCCGCTTCCATACTGATTGGCGTGGTGACCTTTGCTATCGCAGCCTTTGGCGGTCTGGCTGGCTTTAAGCTGGGAGCTATGGCCGGCAAGAGAGCTGACGTGGCCGGCGGCCTGGTGCTGATTTTTATCGGTATCAAAATTTTGCTGGAACATACCGGAATAATTTAAGAAATAAAAGTTTAGCGAATTTGCTGCCCCTTTAGGCACCGCTGAACTTAATTTATATCATAGAAAGGAAGATATACATGACGCAAGTAAATAAGGAGCGTATGCTCGCAGAATTTAAGGAAATTGTTGCTCTGCCTTGTCACAGCCTGCAGGAGCGTCCGGTATTCGAACTGCTCAAAGGCAAATTGGAGGCACTCGGATTTACGGTGGAAGAGGATGACGCCGGTGAAAAGCTGGGCGGCAACTGCGGTAATCTGTGGGCATTTTTGCCTGCCAGCGCAGGAGTTGAAGGTGCTGTACGCGTACTGCTTTCTGCACATATGGACGGTGTTGAGCCCTGCGGCGGCACTACCGTTATCCAAAAGGACGGCGTTTTATACAGCGACGGCACCACTATTCTCGGCGGTGATGACAAATCCGGCGTTGAGGGTATTTTAGAGGGTATTCGTCTGCTGCTGGAGGAAGGTGCTCCGCATGGCGATATCCAGATTCTCCTGACTGTTTGCGAGGAGGGCGGCGTTAACGGCTCCCGTTGCCTCGACCGCTCCAAGCTGCGTTCCGACGTTGGCTATGCACTGGATGGTGAAGGCGCTCCGGGCGAGATTGTTGTCGGCGCTCCCGGCCAGAAGAAATATAAAATCGACATTATCGGCAGAACCGCGCATGGCGGACTGGAGCCGGAAAAGGGCATTAACTCCATTATGATTGCTGCCAAGGCTCTTGCCGATGTTAAACGCTATGGCCGTATTGATGAGGAAACTACCTGCAATATCGGCATTATCGGCGGCGGCAAGGCAACCAATATTGTGCCTGATCTGGTAACGATTGAGGGCGATGCGCGCAGCCGTAACAAGGAAAAGCTGGAGGCTATCTGCAAGGAAATCGTAGAAACCATTGCAACCAGTGCTGAAAAATACGGCGCTAAGGCAGAAGTCTTTGTGGATAATAAGTATGATTCCTTTGCTGTTGCCGAGGACAGCGATGTTGTAACGCTGGCAAAGGCTGCCTGCGCAATGCATGGCTTTACTCCTGATATTACGGTTACCGGCGGCGGCAGTGATGCAAACTTCCTGAATGCTTACGGACTGCCAAGCGTAATTTTGGGCACCGGTATGGCTAATGTGCATACTGTTGACGAATACATCAAGGAAGAGGATTTGTATAATACCGCGTTGATGGTACATGGTATTCTGAAGGCTGCGGTAAAATAAAAAGCTATTATTTTGGCGGAGGTTTATTCTGATGGATATGGAAACTGATGAACAACAAAAAGCTCGCATGGAATTGTATAATGCCTTGCTAGAAGGCTTAAGTGATATTGAAGCAGGAAGGGTAATTCCTGCCGAAGAAGCTATAAAAATGTTTATGGAAAAATATCCTGAACTAAATATATAGGAATGATAAACCACTAAACATAGAAAATTTTATAATGCTGTCTTGAGGTCTGTATACTTATGCGTATGCAGACCTTTTTTTGTCCTAACTTTGAAGCAGATAGAAGAGAAAATTCTTTTTATATGTACATATGGTTGACGGGGGGGACAACGTAGTATAATGAGCGCAAGGACTAAAAATTTTCAGCTCGTAGCGAAAGTTTATGAAAGGGTGTGGACTTTATGAGTAACGAAGCTCATGAGATAAAAGTAATCATGGATTGCCTTAAGGCACTTGAAAAAAATACTATTGGTGGCTTACCGGAAAAAATACAGGGTGATATTACGACTCATGCATTTATTGCTGCAGGAAGTTCTTTTATACCTGTCCCTGGTGCAAGTGCGGCAGCTAATGTTGCTAATATTTGGGCAATGTATGCGAGAATTAATTCTGACATAGGAATAACATTTTCTAAAAATATTTTAAAAACTGTTGCGTCTGGAGTAGTAGCCAACTTGGGAGGATATGTAGTTTTGCTAGGTGCTGGCGAGCTTTTAAAATTTATACCTGTATTTGGCTCTTTTGTTGGTGCTGCTATTGAAAGTGGGATTGCATATGCTATTACAATAGTATCAGCTTATGTGTATATAAAGGCTATTACTTTAATGGCTAGAAAAAGAATAGATTTTAATAATGAGGAAAAATTACAACATGAAGTTGATGAAATTTTACGTAATGATAAAGAAGAAATAAAGGCTATGCTTAAAGAAGCGAAAAATTCTTATAAACCTCAAAAATAATATTACTAATGAAATAAAAACAGCAGCCTTGGCATACGCATGCGTATACTGAGGCTGCTTTGCTTTATTATTCTTCTTCTGTCGCCAGCTGCACCTTCAGCTCTACGCCGAAGGTCTTTTTGAACCATGAAAGATGCTCCTGAATCTGATGCATTTCAATACTGGGAATACCTTGAGCATAGAGCTTTAAGGTAGCATTCTTTTTGTTGATGCCAGGTTCAATAACGTGAATCTGGGAGGTTTCCGTATAATCAAGGCTTTCGGCTAAGGCCAGCAGCAGTGCCAGCTTGTTGATTGTTTTCCAGTTGGCGTCGCTAAGCAGTTCCTTGTAGAAACGGTCCTTGAAATAGTTTTTGGAAACGCCGTTGTGCCAGCCGGCGATAGCTGCCGTGATGACCTGCTCTTTGTGCGTCAGACCAAAGAGCTTGGCATTTAAAATCATATAGGCACTATGACGTGCGTGACTGTAGAAGTTGATGGTGATGCCGATGTCATGCAGCAGCGCAGCGGTTTCCAGCAGGCGGCGGTAATTTTTGCGTAAGCCGTGCAGCTCGCTCCAGCCGTCAAACATTGATAACACCAAATGGGTGATGTGTCTGGAATGCTGCTGGTCGGGTTCATATAAGTTTAACACATTTTCCCTGCTCATTTTAAGGATATCCTTCGCTATAATGGGCACGTGGTTTTCCTTAGAATAATAATCGAAGAACAGGCCTTCGCGCAGGCCGCAGCCGGAGGTGATGAGCTTTTTGGCACCGGTGGCCTCCAAAAGGCAGCTGATAATGCTGCTGCCGGCCAGAATGATATCACTGCGCTCGCTGCTGAGACCGGAAATCTTTTTGCGCTGATCCAGATTTGTGTTGCGCAGTCTGTTGAAAAAGCTGCGATAGGTTTGCGCTGTATAGGAATAATTATGGATTTTAGTCGCGGGGTACTTCTTTTCGCGCTGGATGATTTTGGCTACGGTACGCGCTGTACCGCCAACGCCGATAAGCGGCAGTCCGTTTTGCTTAAGCCAGGGGTACTTTTCCAAACGGCTCATGATAAAAAAGCTGACATCACTGAAGACATTGGCGGGCATGACGTTACGGGTATTGAACATGGAGGTGGTATTGACTGCACCGATGGGCAAGGACACGCTTTCTAAAATTTTACGGTTCTTGAACAGAATCAGCTCGGTACTGCCGCCGCCCAAGTCGAAGATGATGCCGTCCTTGACGTTGAGGGTGTTAATAACGCCAAGATAGCTGATGTAGGCTTCGGTATTGCCGGAGATGATGTGCAGCTGAATGCCTGTTTCCTCGGCAACGCGTGCGACAAGCTCCGCACCGTTGGCAGCGTTGCGGATGGCTGCGGTGGCAACGGCAATGGTCTTGTCAGCCTGATAAATTTTGCACATATAGGCAAAGCTTTTCATGGTTTCGATGGTGCTGCTGAAGGCTACTTCTGTAAGCATGTTTTTTTCGTCGACCTTCTGACTGAGGCGCAGGGCTTCTTTTTGGTTATAGACCATATTATAAGCACCATTCTTATAAATATGGCTGATAACAAGCCGGGCCGAGTTGGAGCCGATGTCAATAATTGCGATTCGTTGCATTTTCCTTTTCTCCTTGTGGGGTGTTTCTATAAACTCCGATTATTCTATTTTAACGATATATTTATTATAGGCTCATTGTATAATGAAATTGCACACCTGAAAAATCGAATAAAAAATAGTCCAT
>OGYW01000051.1_pt1 | contig 82085 bp, 73 predicted proteins | sample 1576621 | NCBI WGS metagenome assembly OGYW01 (sample SAMEA3541528, study PRJEB24748) | human gut metagenome | biome: human gut; feature: human-associated habitat; material: faeces | place: China | collected 2012 | reverse complement strand
TGCCGGTTAGAAAAAAAGAACCATACCAAAAGGTATGGTTCTTTTTTTCTATCTGTGTAATTATGCATACGAGCAGACCGCAGGCCTGGCTGCCCAGCCGCCACGTCTAAAGGAGCTATGCGACGCATAGACGTGTAAGCGGCGAGGCGTATCGACAAGCTGATGTAATCAGCTTGTCGATTGAGGATAGATTATACAATTATGGAATCAAGTCGGCGGCGGGAGCTTCTTAATGAAGTATTGCTGGTCGCGAGAGATATATCGTTTCAGTCAGCAGCAATTTCTTAACGCAAATTTCGCATGGAACCAGGACGAAGTGCCGCAAAACTCGCGCTATGCAAAGAGATTTTACTATAGTAGATAGCTTAGCGCTCAGAGCGGTTCGTGTCAAACCAATCAGCTGCGCTCTTCGAGCTTGCTTTTTGGGACACTATCGCATGGCGCGCATGAGCCAATCAGCGTCGTCCTGCGGACTAGCTTCTTGGATGCGCCCGCAACAATTGCGACACTTCTATGGTTCCAAATGCTCATTTGCTAAAATTGCTATTCCCTACACGATATACCTCTCGCTCAATTTACCAGAGTTCTATGTGTGATAGTCAATCAGCATGAGCATGATAGATACGCCCGCATATGATTCCAGACACTCATTTGCTAAAATTGCTATTCCTTGCACGATATACCCCTCGCTCAATTTACCAAGGTTCTATGTGTGACAGCCAATCAGCGTCGTCCTGCGGACTCGCTTCTTCGATTTACATTGCTGCAATATACTATTATGACGCATTTCTTCGATTCCCTTATAAAATCCAAATATCCTCATACAGTAGACGAATATTCGCATAAATCAAACGAGCGAAAAACATTGACAGTTTTGAGAAGAAATAGTATCATTATTGTTAACTGTTCGGCAGAAAATATATAAATGAACAGAATTTGTTTTTTATGAAGGGAAAGAAAACTATGAAAATGACAAACTTCAGATGGAAGGTAGCGTGGCTGATCTTTGCTATCAGCTTTGTATCCTACATGGACCGCGTTAACCTTTCTGTTGCAACACCTGTAATCATGAAGGAATTTGGCTTTACTAAAATTGATATGGGCCTCATTCAATCCTTCTTCTTCGCTGGTTATGCTTTGATGCAGGTTCCCGGTGGTATGCTGGCTGAGAAATTCGGCCATCGCTTTACCGGTTCTATTGCCTGCGGCTGGTGGTCTGTATTTACTGCCTTGACTGCTGTGGCAAGCGGTAAGTATACCTTTGCAATTGTACGTTTGATGTTTGGCTTGGGCGAAGCACCTATTTATCCTGCGTTCGCAATGGCGGAACACAAATGGTTTAATAAAGACGAAAAGGGCAAGGCAAGCTCCTTTATTCTTAATGGTTGCTTCTTTGGTCCTGTAGTCGGTCCTGCTGTTGTAGTATGGCTTATGACAACCTTTGGCTGGCATCATGTATTCCTCAGCTTTGGTGTAGTTGGTCTGATTTTGGCTTGGGCATGGCATAAATATGTTACAGATGATCCGAAGGACAGTCCTTATGTTAATGAAGTAGAACTGGCTCATATTAACGAAGGCCGTGTGGAAGCAACCGGTGAAAAACAGATTGCTCCGTGGGGTAAGCTGCTGCGTTCATCCCAATTTTGGGCTTTGGGCATTCAGTTCCTGATTACTGACTATATCATGTACGTATTCCTGGCTTGGCTGCCGATGTACCTCATGGAGGTGCACAAATTCTCCTTAGCAAAAATGGGCATCTGGGCAGCTGCTCCCTGGATTTCTCTGATGGCTGTGGTTACTCTTTGCGGTCACTATTCCGATAAACTGCTGCGCAGCGGCATGTCTCAGAACATGGTTAAGACTGCAACCGGTGCTGCAGGTATTCTTCTTTGTGCAGGTGCGCTGTACATTTCCACCCGTACTGCCGATCCGATGATGAATGTTCTCTGGCTTTCCGTATCCTTAGGTTCTCTCGGTCTGACCATGAGTGCTTCCTGGTCCAGCGTTATCAGCATGGGCGGTAAATTTGCCGGTTCCGTATCCGGTTGGATGAACTTCTGGGGCAACATCGGCGGCGTCCTGGCTCCGACCGTTACTGCCTGGTTTGCAACCAACTATGGCTGGCAGGCTGCTTTGGCAGCAACTGCTGTAACCGGTATCTGCGGTGCTATTGCCTGGTTCTTTGTAAAGCCTGATAAAGCGATTGTATAATAAGAGATAAGCTGTAATGCTTTTAAGACAGACACCTCGACATGCTGTAAGTATGTCGGCGGTGTCTGTTTTTGATTGGGCTATTTTCTTACGCTGGACAAATAACGCGATATGCTGTATAATATCTTAGAAGTTCATAACAGACAGTTCGTAACCATCCTGTCTATAAATAAAACTACGGGCGATGTACTGGCGCCGGCCGGTATTTTTTATGTATGCAAGGATTTCGTCTGTAGATGACGGAATCCTTTTATATTTTGTGGACTTTGCCCGCTCATTAATTGGGAGGAGAAATGAAGGTTTTAGTATTATTAAGCGGTGGCGTAGACAGCTCAACCTGTCTGGCACTGGCAAAAGAAAAATACGGCGATAATGTTCTGGCTTTGTCGATGTCTTATGGTCAGAAGCATGCCAAGGAGCTTGCAGCAGCGCAGGCTATTGCCGATTATTATCATGTAGAGCTGCTGCATATGGATTTGTCGAAGATTTTTGCGCACAGCAAATGCTCCCTGTTGCAGGGCTCGGAAGAAAGTGTTCCGCACGCATCCTATGCAGAGCAGCTGAAGGAAAGCAAGGGTGAGCCTGTAAGCACTTATGTGCCGTTCCGCAATGGTTTATTCCTGTCTGCTGCGGCAAGCATTGCCCTGGAATATGAATGCAATGAGATTTACTACGGTCCCCATGCCGATGATGCTGCAGGCAACGCTTATCCTGATTGCAGCGTCGAATTTAACGAGTCGATGAATTTGGCAGTATATCTGGGAAGCGGTCGTAAGGTGCGTCTGGTTGCTCCCTTTGTTGATAAAACGAAGAAGGATATCGTTGCTGAGGGCTTGCGCTTAGGTGTTCCCTATGAGCTGACCTGGAGCTGTTATGACGGCGGCGAAAAGCCTTGTCATAAGTGTGGCACCTGTATTGACCGCGAGGCAGCCTTTGCTGCCAACGGTGTTGTTGATCCCTTAGCAGAGGTTTGAAGGAGGTAAGGATAATGAAGAGTTTAAGTAACCAAAAATTAGTATTTTCCGCATTATGCATTGCTTTATATATTGTTGTGATGATGTGCACCCAGAGCTTTGCCTTTGGTCAGTATCAGATTCGTATTGCTACTGCGCTGTATGGTCTGAGCGCTATTTTCCCGTTTTTGATTTTACCGTTTGGCTTGGCAAACGTTGTCAGCAATACGGTGATGGGCGGTCTTGGTCTGCCGGATATTATCGGTGGTTTCATTGTCGGCATTGTAACGACAAGTATTATTGTTTTTGCTAAGCGTCGCGGCTGCGGCAACTGGATTATTTGGGCGGCAGTTACCTTTGTACCAGGACTTGGTGTTCCTGTATGGCTGAGCGTACTGCTGGATATTCCGTATCTGGTACTGGCAAGCAGTCTGCTGATTGGTCAGTGCATCTGCGGTATTGCGAGTGTAATGCTGGTTACCGCTTTGGAACGTGTGGGAGCAGGCAAGCTGTTTGCATTTGATGGAGGTAAGCAATAATGACAAGTGGCAGAAGTAAAGAAGAATTGCAGGGCGTAAGCCTGTTAGGCAATAAAACTGCTTATAAAAGCGATTATGCGCCGGAGGTTTTGGAATCTTTCCCAAATAAGCACCCGCAAAATGATTACTGGGTTAAATTTAATTGCCCGGAATTCACCAGCCTTTGTCCGATGACGGGACAGCCTGATTTTGCGACCATCTACATTTCTTATGTACCGGACGAACGTCTGGTAGAAAGCAAATCTCTGAAGCTGTACCTGTTCAGCTTCCGTAATCACGGTGATTTCCATGAAGACTGCGTAAATATCATTATGAAGGATCTTATCAAGCTGATGGAGCCTAAATATATTGAGGTTTGGGGCAAATTCCTGCCGCGCGGCGGTCTGTCCATTGATCCGTATGCCAACTACGGCAAGCCGGGAACCGAATGGGAGCAGGCTGCAAAGAAGCGTCTTTTCATGCATGATATGTATCCCGAAACAGTTAATAACAGATAAAAAAATTTTGAGCTGTTGCGTAAGCGGCAGCTCTTTTTTTGTGCTTGCGAAACACCTCTGCTGATGAAAAGTATTTTCAGACAGCATAAGTTAGCAGAAGCTAATCAAAGACTGGTTTTAACAAATTTTTTTCGATAAACACTAATACAGCACTTTATTTCTTAATTAGAGTATGCTATAATGAGCTATAGACAAATAATTCACTTATTTGTATTGAATCCGTGGGACACGAAAAGTACCACGAGGGACAAAACGCGTCAAGGGATGTAACTGGTTATGGATAGTATTATTAATCTGCAAAAGAAAATTGTACCGGAGCTGACAGATCTGCTCGTACAGCGTTACCAGATTCTGCGTCAGGTGAGCCACGAAGCGCCGATAGGCCGACGTGCTCTGGCTGCAAGACTGGGACTCAGCGAAAGAGTGCTGCGTGCTCAGGTTGATTTTCTCAAGAAAAGCGGCCTGCTGGATTTTTCCTCCAGCGGCATGAGCGTGACTGATGAGGGAGCGGATATTCTTAAGGAGCTGGCGGATTATGTACGCAAGCTGCAGGATATTTCGTTTTTGGAAAGTACTCTCAGTGATACGCTGAAGATTGGCAAGGTTGTCATTCTCCCCGGTGATTCGGACCAAGAGGATGTTGTCAAACGTGAAATCGGCCGTACTGCAGCGCATATTCTCAGCAAGCTGCTGAGCGATGGCAAAAAGCATATAGTTGCTGTCAGCGGCGGAACTACTATGGCAGCGATGGCAGCCAATGTTTCCGGCTCGCAGCCTAATACGGTGGTTGTACCGGCACGCGGCGGCTTGGGTGATAATGTAGAACTGCAGGCCAATACGATTGCAACTGTCTTGGCGCAAAAGCTTGGAGCATCCTACCGTCAGCTTTACGTTCCCGACTGTGTAAGCGAGGATATCTTAAACAGTATTCTTAAAGAGGATATCGGTGTGCGCGCTGTCGTTGATATTATCAAGCAGGCAGACATTCTTGTCCACGGTGTAGGCCGCGCCAGTGTTATGGCAAGACACAGACGCTTAGGCAGCGAGGTAATTGCCAAGCTGGAGGAAGACGGTGCTGTAGGCGAGGCGTTCGGTCAGTATTGTGCTTTAGACGGCAGACAGGTTTATATGACTAATAATGCCGGACTGATGCTGCAGGATTTGCAGCACATCGGCACAATTATCGGTATTGCCGGGGGTAAATCGAAGGCTGCCGCAATTTTATCGGTTATCCGTGCTTCCAGACAGGATATTCTGATTACCGATGAGGCTGCAGCGCATGAAATCCTTAAAATGGCCAAGGAGTAATAAGCAAGCGCCGTTCTTTAAGTATTAATTTGTTACTGAGCACATTTGTGCAAAATTTAGATTCTCTTAAAATTAAGGAGGAAATTATTATGACAAAAGTAGGTATTAATGGTTTTGGCCGCATTGGCCGCGAGGTTTTCCGTGTTGCATTCAACAATCCTGAGGTTGAGGTTGTTGCAATAAACGATCTTGGCGACATCAAGACTCTGGCTCACCTGCTGAAATATGATTCTATCCATGGCATTTTCGATCATGAAATCAGCATCGAAGGCAACTTCATTATTGTTGATGGTCACAAAATCGAAGTATTCTCCTGCATGGATCCGGCAAAGATTCCTTGGGGCGAAGCTGGTGCGGAAATCGTTGTAGAATCCACCGGTCGTTTCACTGAAGGCGAAAAGGCTGCTGCTCACCTGCATGACACTGTTAAAAAGGTTATCATCTCCGCTCCGGCTAAAGGCGAAGATATCACCATCGTTATGGGTGTTAACGAAGACAAATATGATCCTGCAAAACATAACATCATTTCCAACGCTTCCTGCACCACAAACTGCCTGGCTCCGTTCACCAAAGTATTGCTGAACAAATTCGGTATTGAAAGCGGTCTGATGACCACTGTTCACTCCTACACCAATGACCAGAGAATCCTGGACCTGCCGCATAAAGACCTGCGCCGTGCCCGCGCTGCTGCTTGCTCCATCATCCCGACCACTACCGGTGCTGCAAAAGCAGTTGCTCTGGTTCTGCCGGAACTGAAGGGTAAACTGAACGGCTTCGCAATGCGCGTTCCGACTCCGAACGTTTCCATCACCGACCTGACCGTACTGCTGCAAAAAGACACTACTGCCGAAGAAATCAACGCAGTGCTGAAGGAAGCTGCTGAAGGCGAACTCAAAGGTATCATGGGCTACAGCGACGAACCGCTGGTATCCCGCGATTACAACGGCTGCCCGCTGAGCTCCATTATCGACGGCCTGTCCACCATGATGGTTGGCCCGCGTATGGCTAAGGTTGTAAGCTGGTACGACAACGAATGGGGTTATTCCAACCGTGTAGTTGACCTGGCTGCATATATTGCTAAAAAAGGTCTGTAATAAAGGAGATTCTTATCCGTGGATAAAAAAACTGTACGTGATTTAGACGTTGCCGGTAAAAAAGTACTGGTACGCGTAGATTTTAACGTTCCTCTGAATGATAAAGGCGAGATTACCGATGATACTCGTATCACCGCATCTCTGCCGACCATTCAATATCTGCTGGAGCAAAAGGCTGCTGTTATTTTAATGGCACATCTCGGCCGTCCTAAAGGACAGGTTAAACCGGAATTGTCTTTGGCTCCCGTAGCTAAGCATTTGGGCAAGCTGCTGGGCAAAAAGATTCTGTTTGCTCCGGACTGCGTTGGCGAGGCTGCACAGGCTGCTGCCAGCAAGCTAAAGCCGGGCCACATCCTGCTGCTGGAAAACCTGCGTTTCCATAAGGAAGAGGAAAAGAACGACATGGAATTTGCCGAGAAGCTGGCTTCTTTGGCAGATTTGTATGTCAATGACGGCTTCGGTGTATCTCACCGCGCACATGCTTCTGTAGAAGGCGTAACCCACTTCCTGCCTGCAGCTGCAGGCTTCCTGCTGGAAAAGGAAATCCAATATGTAGGTCAGGCTGTAACCAACCCGCTACATCCTTTCGTTGCTATCATCGGCGGTGCTAAGGTAAGCGACAAAATTGGCGTTATCAGCAACCTGCTTGATAAGGTTGATACCCTGCTTATCGGCGGCGGTATGGCTAACACCTTCCTGGCTGCACAGGGCTACAAAATGGGCAAATCCTTAGTCGAAGAGGATAAGCTGGACCTGGCTAAAGAGCTTTTGGCTAAGGCTAAGAAAAATAAAGTAAATATGCTGCTGCCTACCGATTTGGTAATGGCTGCTGCATTTGCTCCCGACGCTGAGCATGTAACCGAAAAGGTGAAAAACCTGAACCAGGCTTACATGGCTCTGGATATCGGTGCGGAAACCAGCAAGGCTTATGCCGAAGCTCTGGCTGACGCTAAGATGATTGTCTGGAACGGACCGATGGGCGTTTTTGAAATGGACGCATTCTGCAAGGGTACCGAGGCTGTAGCGAAGGCTGTAGCTAAGAGCCGTGCTACCAGCATTGTCGGCGGCGGAGACAGCGTTGCTGCTATCGAAAAGCTGGGCCTGGCTAAACGCATTACCCACATTTCCACCGGTGGCGGTGCTTCGCTGGAATATCTGGAAGGCAAGGTACTGCCCGGCGTTGCTGCGCTGGATGACCTGCGCCGCAAAATGATTGCCGGCAACTGGAAAATGCACAAAACCGTAAGCGAGGCTGTAGAGCTTGCTGAGGATATTGTTATGGAAACTAACGGTACCTTGAACGAGGTTGTTATTTTCCCGCCGTTCACCGCACTGGAAACTGTTGCGGATGCTATTGACGGTAAGCACGTAGGCTACGGCGCACAGGATTTGCATTGGGAAGACAAGGGTGCCTTCACCGGCGCTGTTTCCGGTGCGATGATTGCCGATATCTGCGCTGAATATGTTCTCGTTGGTCATAGCGAACGCCGTACCATTTTCGGTGAGAACGAAAAAATTGTTGCCAGCAAGATTATTGCCGCTTACCGCAACGGTCTGAAGCCGATGCTGTGCGTTGGTGAAAATCTGGCTGAGCGTGAAGCAGGCAAAACTGCCCGCAAAATCAATATGCAGCTGAAGAGCGCTCTGCGTGTAATTTCCGCAGAGGATGCGGAAAACCTTGTTGTTGCTTATGAGCCTATCTGGGCTATCGGCAGCGGTAAGGCTGCTACTCCGGAGGATGCTTTGGAAGTATGCACTCTGATTCGTGAAAAAATAGGCAAAATCTTTACACCTGATATTGCCCGCAAGGTTCGTATTCTTTACGGCGGCAGTGTTAATGAAAAGAACGCTGCTTCCTTCAACCTCAGCGGTATTGACGGTGTGCTGGTAGGCGGTGCAAGCCTGAAGGCTGACACCTTTGCCGCAATCGTAAGAAGCTTTTAATAAGACCTCGGAGAAAGCACTTGTTGCTTTCTCCTTCGTCTTTAGGAATTTGATAATGAAAAAACCAGTTTTACTAATGATTCTTGATGGTTGGGGCATTGCTCCCGCAGATAAAACAAACGCTGCGGCTATGGCAAAAACTCCTAACCTGGACAGTTATTTTGCAAATTATCCTCATACAACCTTGGAAGCAAGCGGCAAGGCTGTAGGTCTGCCGGCAGGCCAAATCGGTAATTCGGAGGTAGGTCATCTGAATATCGGTGCCGGCCGCATTATCTACCAGAGCCTGACACGCATTGACAAGGCGATTGAGGATGGCGATTTGTATAAGAACGAAGAGCTCAGCAGGGTGATGGACGAAACGAAGCAGGCAGGCAAGGCGCTGCATCTTCTGGGACTGTTATCCGACGGCGGCGTCCATAGCCACATTGAGCATCTTCTGGCACTTATATGCATGGCGAAGGTTAAAGGCCTGACCGATGTTTATGTGCATGCCTTTCTTGACGGCCGTGATGTAGGCCCGAAAACAGCGCTGGAATATATCCATGAGCTGGAAGAGGGCATGGCGCAGATTGGCGTAGGCAAAATTGCTACTGTTAGCGGACGCTATTATGCAATGGACCGCGACAAGCGCTGGGAGCGCGTGGAGCGTGCCTATAAAGCACTGGTGCTGGGCGAGGGCGGCAAAGCTGCAAGCGCTGCTGCCGGCGTAGAGGCATCCTATGCCGCAGGCGTAACGGATGAGTTTGTTGAACCCTTCACTGTTGATGGCGTAGATGGAAAAATCACTGCCGGTGACGGTGTTATTTTCTTCAACTTCCGTCCGGACAGAGCGCGTGAGATTACCCGTGCGCTGCATGATGAGGACTTCCCGTATTTTGCACGTCCCGAGGGCGCACGCCCTGTAAATTATGTGTGCATGACGCAGTATGATGCAACAATTACCGCACCGGTAGCCTTTCCTCCGGAGGAGATTAAGGATACCCTGGGTGAGGTGTTGGCACAGCATGGACTGCACCAGTTGCGCATTGCGGAAACCGAAAAATATGCGCATGTAACCTTCTTCTTCAACGGTGGTGTAGAAGCTCCGAATGCTAATGAGGAGCGTATTCTGATTCCTTCGCCGAAGGTTGCAACCTATGATTTGCAGCCGGAAATGAGCGCCGAAGAGGTTACGCAGGCACTGCTTACAGAGCTGGATAAGGATAAATTTGATGCGATTATCCTGAACTTTGCAAATCCGGATATGGTTGGCCATACCGGTGTGCTCAGCGCTGCGATTACCGCTATGGAAAAGGTTGATGACTGTGCTGGCCGTATTGTACGTAAGGTGCTGTCCCTTGGCGGAAGCGTGTGCATTACTGCGGACCACGGCAACTTGGAAAAGATGGCCGAAAGCGACGGTTCGCCGAACACCGCGCATACCACTAACCCTGTACCGTTTATTTTAGTAAGCGAAGAGCAGCACAAGCTGCATAACGGCATTTTGGCCGATATTGCGCCGACACTGCTGCAGCTGCTTAATATTAAACAGCCTGCCGCTATGACAGGTAAAACTTTGATAGACTAATCATGAGGTGATAAGAAATGGCAATGATTACTGAAGTTTACGCTCGCGAGATTCTGGATTCCCGCGGCAATCCGACCGTAGAAGTTGAAGTATGCCTGGAAGACGGCGCAATGGGACGCGCTGCTGTTCCTTCTGGCGCATCTACCGGCGTACACGAGGCTGTAGAGCTGCGTGACGGCGACAAAGAGCGTTACCTGGGCAAGGGCGTTACTAAAGCAGTTGATAATGTTAACGACATTATTGCCGAAGCAATTATCGGCTTGGACGCAACCCGCCAAACTGAAATTGATGAGCTGCTGGTTCGCTTGGACGGCACTCCGAACAAAGGCCGCCTCGGCGCTAACGCTATCCTCGGCGTTTCCATGGCTGTAGCTAAGGCTGCCGCTGCTTCCGTAGGTCTGCCTCTGTACCTGTACTTAGGCGGTGTTGCTGCCAAAGAACTGCCTGTTCCGATGATGAACATCTTAAACGGCGGCGAGCATGCTGACAACAACGTTGATATTCAGGAATTCATGATTATGCCGGTTGGCGCTAAATCCTTCAGCGAAGCACTGCGCATGAACGCTGAGATTTATCATAACCTGAAGGCACTGCTGAAGGAAAAAGGCCTGAGCACTGCTTTGGGTGATGAAGGCGGTTTTGCACCGAACCTGAAATGCAACGCAGATGCTATCGAGGTTATTCTCGAAGCAACCGAGCGTGCAGGCTATAAACCCGGTAAAGACATCGTTATGGCAATGGACGTTGCTTCCAGCGAATTCTATGTAGACGGCAAATACAAAATGACCGGCGAAGGCGTAGAAATGACCAGCGAAGAAATGGTTGATTATCTGGCAGGTCTGTGCGAGAAATATCCTATTATCTCCATCGAAGACGGTATGGCAGAGGATGACTGGGACGGCTGGAAGAAGCTCACCAAAAAGCTGGGCAAAAAAGTACAGCTGGTTGGCGATGACCTGTTCGTTACCAACGAAGAGCGTCTGGTTCAGGGCATTGAAAAGGGCGTAGCAAACGCTATTCTGATTAAGGTAAACCAAATCGGTACCTTAACCGAAACCTTCAATGCTATCGAAACCGCAAAACGCGCAGGCTATACCTGCATCATCTCTCACCGCAGCGGTGAAACCGAAGACACCACTCTGGCAGATATTGCTGTTGCTGTAAACGCTGGCCAGATTAAGACTGGTGCTCCGGCACGTACAGACCGTGTTGCCAAATACAACCAGCTGCTGCGTATCGAAGAGGATCTCGGCAAGGCTGCAAAATATAACGGCATGAAGGTTTTCTACAACATTAAAAAATAAGCAGACAAAGCTTTCTTGTTTGCTGTAAAAGATGAGGTGAGAGCGCTGACTCTCACCTTTTTCTTTATTTAGGGCGTTTTTGTAAAATATTTTGCAAAAGTAGATTGTAAGAGCACGTCTTTTATGGTAAAATACTATGGTACAAAAATATGAGGAGGTAAGCTCTGTGATTGAAACTGTCTTGATGGTTCTTGAAGTTATCGTTTGCATAGCACTCATTGGCGCAGTTCTGCTGCAGTCCGGAAAAGGCGGCGGTATGGGCAGTACTTTCGGCGGCAGTGACGGTGCTTTTTTTGGCAAGGGCAATGATCTGGATACACTCATGGCGAAGGCTACGATTTATTTAGGTGTTGCATTTGCTGTTATTACATTGGCGCTGGCAAAAATCAACGCTTAAGGCTGACGGGATTTTCCTGTTTGCCGCACTCATCATGTTACCAAGAGTGCAACCGCACTCTTAAAATTTTAAATTTTTTTATAAAAAGAAAGGGGTTTGGGTCTTGAATTTCTTAATGATCTCCATTGTTGTCGGCCTCATTGCACTCGCAGTTGCACTGATGCTGAGCAGCGCAATCGGTAAGGCTCCTGCTGGTACAGCACGTATGCAGGAAATTGCCGGTTACATCCACGAGGGCGCTATGGCGTTCCTGTTCCGCGAATACAAAGCACTGTCTGCTTTCGTAATCGTTGTTGCTATCGTAATTTCTATGTTCTTATCTCCGCTTACTGCAGTATGCTTCGTTGCAGGTGCAGTGTTCTCCGTATGTGCAGGCTACATCGGCATGACCGTTGCTACCAAAGCTAACGTTCGTACTGCTGCAGCTGCTCAACATGGCGGCATGCCGGAAGCTCTGAAAATTGCTTTCTCCGGCGGTGCTGTTATGGGTCTGGGCGTTGTTGGTCTGGGTATCGTTGGTGTTGCTGCTGCTTACATGCTGTTCGGCAACATTGATATCGTTACCGGCTTCGGTCTGGGCGCAAGCTCCATTGCATTGTTCGCTCGTGTTGGCGGCGGTATCTACACCAAAGCTGCTGACGTTGGCGCTGACCTGGTAGGTAAAGTAGAAGAAGGTCTGCCTGAGGATGACCCGCGTAACCCGGCTACCATCGCTGATAACGTAGGCGATAACGTAGGCGACGTTGCAGGCATGGGTGCTGACCTGTTCGAATCCTATGTTGGTGCTATCATCTCCGCTATTACCCTGGGTGCTGTTGCATATCCCGGCGGCGAAGGCATTATGTTCGTATTCGAGCTGGCTTTCGCTGGTATCATTGCTTCCCTGATCGGTGTATTCTATGCTCGTAGCAGCAAATCCACCAACCCGCAGGCTGCTCTGAACCATGGTACCTATGTTGGCGGCGTAATCGTAATTGCTGCTGCTTACTACCTGTCCACTTCCATCTTCGGTAACACTGCTGCATTCGTAGCTATTGCTTCCGGTCTGGTAGTTGGTCTGTTAATCGGTAAAATCACCGAAATCTACACCTCTGCTGATTATGCTTCCGTTAAGAAGATTGCTGAGCAATCCGAAACCGGTCCGGCAACCACCATCATCTCCGGTCTGGCTGTTGGCATGTATTCCACCTTCCTGCCGATGATCTTCATCTGCGTTGGTGTAATCCTGGCATTCTTCACCATGGGCGGTGCTAAAGATGCAGGCATGGGCCTGTTCGGTATCTCCCTGGCTGCAGTTGGCATGCTGTCCACCACTGGTCTGACCGTAGCAGTTGACGCTTATGGTCCTATCGCTGATAACGCTGGTGGTATCGCAGAAATGTCCGAGCTGCCTCCTGAAGTACGTGAAATCACCGATACTCTGGACTCCGTTGGTAACACCACCGCTGCTATCGGTAAAGGCTTCGCTATCGGTTCCGCTGCTCTGACTGCTCTGGCTCTGTTCTCTGCTTATGCACACACTGTAGGCCTGAAAGCAATCGACCTGCTGAACCCTGTAACCCTGATCGGTCTGTTCATCGGTGCAACCCTGCCGTTCGTATTCGGTGCTATGACCATGGAATCTGTTGGTAAAGCTGCTTACCAGATGATCGAGGAAGTTCGTCGTCAATTCCACGAAATCCCCGGCCTGCTGGAAGGCAAAGCTAAAGCTGACTACCAAAAATGCGTAGACATCTCCACTGCAGCTGCTCTGCACGAGATGATTATGCCTGGTGTTATCGCTATCGTTGCTCCTCTGCTGGTTGGCTTCCTGTTCGGTACTGAAGCTCTGGGCGGCCTGATTGGCGGCTCTCTGGCTTCCGGCGTACTGGTTGCAATCCTGATGGCTAACGCTGGCGGTGCATGGGATAACGCGAAGAAATTCGTAGAAGCTTCCGGCCGTAAACACACTCCGGTTCATGATGCAACCGTAGTAGGCGATACTGTAGGTGACCCGTTCAAAGATACTTCCGGACCTGCAATGAACATCCTGATTAAACTGATGACCATTGTATCCCTGGTATTTGCTCCTGTACTGGCAGCAAACGGCGGCATCCTGCTTGGCCTGTTCAAATAATTTTATAGTTAAACTATAATCCACGCTGCTGCAGCATTAGCTGCAGCAGCTTTTTTGTTTTGTCGCACAAATTTGAAGCTGCTTAATTTTCAAATATTGTACGCTTGTAGGCAGATTTTTTCTTTAAAAAAGAATAAGTGTAACATTAAAGTGAATTTTACGTTAATATTATAATTGATTTACAAAATTGACTTGCGTTCACTTTTGATGCATGGTATAATGCAATTATAGTTAAGAAGTGAAGATACTCTTCTTAATGACAACTATTGATTTATAAATCATTGTGAAGGAAAAACCGGCGAAGGATGACAGAGGAAACAAGGCAACTCTTGAGCGGAATTTGCGGGAGACTCCGGAAGGTGATTTGTAAAAATATAATTTCAGCAGTTTAAAAATACTGCTGCATCCTGAGGAGGAAACTACAATGAAAAAATCCTTAGTACTCGCAATGGCAATGGCTCTGGGCGTAACCGCTTCCGCTTACGCTGCTAACCCGTTCTCTGACGTTCCTGCTGGCCACTGGGCTTATGACAGCATCAACAAACTGGCTGCTGCCGGCGTAATCGAAGGCTACGGCGATTCCACCTTCGGTGGCGACAAACTGATGACCCGTTATGAAATGGCTCAAATCGTTGCTAAAGCAATGGCAAAAGGCGCTAACGTTGACAAACTGGCTGCTGAATTCGCTGACGAACTGGACAACCTGGGCGTTCGCGTTGCTAACATGGAGAAAAAAGCTGACAATGTAAAGATCACTGGTGAAGTTCGTTATCACTATGCTGATAATGATAAAGACGTAGCACCTGGTTATGCAACTGCTCTGCGTTCTCGTATTTGGATTAAAGGTGCAATCAATGATGATTGGACCTATACCGGTATGTTGGAAAATGTTCAAAATCTGAAAAATAATACTGGTGATGAAACTACTAAATTCCAACGTGCTTATGTAAATGGTAAGCTCGGTGGTCTAGCTGTTCAAGCTGGCCGTTATCACAAAAAATTAGCTGAAGGCAATGTATACGATCAACGTATGGACGCTGTTGAAGCTTCCTATGGCAAAGATGTAAAACTGACTGTTGGCTATGGTAAAGCAACTCCGTTGTCTGTTGCACGTTTGGATAATTCTGATGTTTGGTATGCTGATTTGTCTGGTAAAGTAGGCGCTTTGGCTCTGTCTGCTGGCTATGTTGATTTCCAAGATATTAGTGGTTCTGATGTTGATTCCAGTGTTTGGAATGTAGCTGCTAACTATGCTTTCGATAAGAACTTCAAACTGGGTGCTATGTACCTGAAAGGTGAAGACCATGATTTGGACATCGATGATGATGGCTTCGTAGTAACTGCATCCTATAAAGGTGCTAAAGCTGCTAAAGTTGGTTCTTGGGGCTTAGTTGCTAAATACTATGACCAAGGTGCTACCACTTATGCTGATCACACCATGAACGGTAAAGCTGATAAGATGTTGGGCTTCAAAGGTTACAGTGTAGCTGCTAACTATACCTTTGCTAAGAACATTGTTGGCCAGGTTGAATGGTATGATCTGGAAGATAAAGTTGCCAGCGATGTAAAATCTCAAACCCTGTGGTCTCAAGTTGTATTCACTTTCTAATTCCAACCACATACAACAACTTAACAATTAACACGCGCGTATAAGAAGACGGCCGCCCGGAAGGGCGGTCGTTTTTTGCATGGGTGGGGGCAACCCTCAGTCAAAATCACTGCGTGATTTTGCCAGCTCCCTTTCAGGGAGCATATAAAAGTTCGGTGAGCTTGCGAAAGTTAGCATTTGGCAAGAAGTTAATATCTCCCCTGAAAGGGGAGGTGGCTGCGAGCGAAGCGAGCAGACGGAAGGGTTGCGCATTTTAGTTGACATTTAACGCTTCATATAATAAAATAGAATAGAATAAAATTTCAGAAAATTACAAAATGAAGTATGACGATGAAATACAATAAGCGACTTTTTACCGGATATGATAAAAAGCTAAAATCACGAGCAGATGAATTAAGGAAAAATATGACACAACAAGAATGGAATTTATGGTATTTTTATTTAAGAAACCATAGATTAAAGTGGTACAGACAACGTATTATTGACAGATTCATCGTCGACTTCTACTGCCACGCAGCCAAACTTGTTATAGAAATAGATGGCAAGCAGAATTATACGGAACAGGGAATAGCCTATGATACGGAACGTACGCAGGTTTTACAGGGATATGGCTTAAAGGTATTGCGTTATACCAATCAGCAAGTGGTAGACAATTTTCAAGAGGTTTGTTGGGATATAGAACGCAATTTACAACAATGACTACCTAGTCAGAAAATTTTAAGCAAACACTGTATTTTTCCCTAAATTTATGCTAAAATATACCTATATTCTGCATTATACTAATGCGTCTGGAGGAATAAGAATGAAAAAAGTTTTACGTTATTTATTGATGACCGTTATGGCTATCTGCTTCAGCATCCCCTGCTTTGGTGCAGCTGAAGCTGCAAGCGTTGCCCTGCTGCCTTTGATTAACAACGTTGAAGGCGGAGACGAGCTGGCAAATCAGGTTTTCTACAAAAACGCTCTGTCTGTTCTGAACAGCAAAAAAGGCTTTGTAGTAGTAGAAAACGACAAGCTGACCGCTGTTATTGATGCTGCTAAGATTGGCAACAAGGTTCCCAGTGCTGCAACTCTGGAAAAGATTGCTAAAGATGGTGATGTTGACATCGTTATCGCTGTTCAGCTGGACAAACTGGATGACAAAGCTATTGATTCCAGCGAAGAGCGCAGACTGCAAATCGACCTGCAAGGCTATGCAGTTGCTTACAACAAGCTCACCGGTAAAGCTTACGAGCATCGCATTTACAGCGACAAAACCATTCCTGAAGCTCTGACCAGCCGTTGGGATTGGACTCATGAAGAATTCGGCCGTGCAGTACGCATCGAAGTAGACCGTGCTCTGCGTGTTAAATAATTCTTATACTGAGTTAGTTTAAACATCGAACCGCCTCGGCAACTATTGCAGAGGCGGTTTTTATTGCGAGCAAATAGCTGCAAAGAAAAGCTATTATATAAATGATTATTTGAGAAGGAGAGTTTCTTTATTTGGTGAATTTAAGAAAAATTTGTGAAGCCCTTGTGTGATTCTTTTAGAAGTGGTACAATAGAGCTATGAAAAATTTGCTTATGCTAACTGCTGAGGGCAGCGAAAAATGCAGACTGCAAGGAGTATGGTAGAGGAAACAAGGCAACTCTTACTGAAAGCTGTGGCGAGCCGAGTATCAAAGCCAAGGCGAAGAAGCGTAGCAGAATTTTTCAAATGTATTTTCCTAAAGGAGGAAATTAAAATGAAAAAATCTTTAGTATTAGCTATGGCTATGGCTCTGGGCGTAACTGCTTCCGCATACGCTGCTAACCCGTTCTCTGATGTTCCTGCTGGTCACTGGGCTTATGACAGCATCAACAAACTGGCTGCTGCTGGCGTAATCGAAGGCTACGGCGACTCCACCTTCGGTGGCGACAAGCTGATGACCCGTTATGAAATGGCTCAAATCGTTGCTAAAGCAATGGCTAAAGGCGCTAACGTTGATAAACTGGCTGCTGAATTCGCTGATGAACTGGACAACCTGGGCGTTCGCGTTGCTAACCTGGAGAAAAAAGCTGACAATGTAAAAGTAACCGGCGAACTGCGTTACAAATACATGAGCAAACAAGGCGATGCTAACGTTGATCATAGCAGTGATTCCGAAAATTCTTTTGAAAATGACCTGCGTTCCCGTATTTGGGTAACCGGTCAAATCAATGATGACTGGTCCTACACCGGCATGATTGAAAACACTCAAGATTTCTATGGTGAAAACGCCAACAAAGGTGATGAAGATACTTCCTTCCAACGCGCATATGTTGAAGGCAAACTGGGCGGCATGGCTGTAACTGCTGGTCGTTACAATGCATTCTTTGCAAACGGCAACATCTATGATGCACGTGTTGATGGTGTTGAAGCTTCCTATGGCGACAAAGTTAAAGTAACTGGCTTTGCTGGTAAAGCTTCCGATGGTTTGACTTTAGGTGACGATTGGGAAGGTGGCAACTATGCTGGTGGCGAACTATCTGCTAACTTCGATAAACTGAATGTAGCTGCTGGCTATGTAAACTTTAAAGATATTGCTGAAGATGCTATTACCGAAGGTCTTGATGACGCTATCTGGTATGTTGGCGCAGATTACACCATGGGTGATGTAAACCTGTCTGCTATGTACCTGAAAGGTGATGCAAGCTTTAAAGATGTAGATCTTGACAAATTTGTTGCTGGTGGCTATGATGACGATGGCTGGACTGTTGGCCTGACCTATAAAGGCGCAGAAGCTTCCGAAGCTGGTTCCTGGGGCCTGTTCGCTAACTACTATGATCTTGGCATGGGCACTTATGTTGCTCACACCACTGATGCAAATGTATTCAAAGGCACTGGCTTCAAAGGCTATGGCGTTGGCGCTAACTACACCTTCGCTAAAAACATCGTTGGTACTGTAGCTTACTATGATACTGAAGCTAAACTGGACAGCGATCTCAATGACCAACGCGTTTGGGCTGACGTAACCTTCACTTTCTAATTTAACGATTAGCAAGTAACACAAAATAATACACGCGCGTATAAAGGCCCCCTCGCCGAAAGGTGAGGGGGCTTTGTTTTACAAAAACATTTGAATTTGGTATAATAAAAATAGAAAGACAACCGCCCACAAGGTGGGTTGCCGATTCATAGAGTAAAGAAAATCCACCCCGCGACCGGCAAGTTTTGGGGTGGTTTTCTTATGTCTGGGTTATTTGCTGAACTGAAATATAAATGTCAGTAACGCCAGAATAAATACGCCAAAGGCCATAAGATCTTTGAAGTCGTAATTTTTCATAAGCATCACCTCCATTCCAACGGAATTTCGGCAACGCCACCCTGCAGTGGTTCGTGTCAATCCAATCGGCTACGCCTCTTGGGACACTATCACATGGCGCGCATATACCAATCAGCATCGTCCTATGGACTTGCTTCTTGGATGCGCCCGCAACACGGTTGTCTGTAATATTGTATCATGCAAACAAAATTTTAGCAAGGAAGAAAAAACTACCGCCCTCGCAGCTTTGCTGCGTAGGACGGTAGTTTTGCTTTGTTAAATTACAGGCCTGCCTGCTCAATACCGCTGAACAGGAAGCCTAAATGATTGGTGGAGTTCAGCAGCACTAAGCGCCAAATACCTTCGTTATATTCCAGCACATTAATGCAGGTGTTATCCTGCTTAATCTGCCAGAAGTGCGACATATCAAGGCCAAGCAAACCGCAGATAATCGCTTTGTTCACTGCGTCATGCGCAGCAACCAGCACTGTTTTGCCGGCGTATTTTGCTGCATAGTCGTCAAAGGCAGCGCGCGCACGCTTGCGCACATCCTCCAGGCTTTCGCCGCCGTCAGGCATCTGGACCAGGTGCGGTTGGGTGTGCCACAGGGCGAACTCCTGCGGAAATTGCTTGGCAATTTCCGGCGCCAGCACGCCTTCCCAGCTACCGTGATTTATTTCCAGCAGACGTTCATCTGTTGCTACCGGCAGCTTGTGCAAATCAGCGCAGAACTTGCAGGTCTGGTAGGAGCGTTGCAGAGGGCTGGAGATGCACACATCAATAGGGATGTGGTGCAAGCCCTCGGCTAACAGGTGGCCTTGGCGCAGGCCACGCTCGCTCAGCGGCGTATCCTCCTGCCCTTGGTATCTGCCTTCTATATTCCAGGTTGTTTCGCCATGTCGGACTAAAATTATTCTCATAAAATTTCCTCACTGTAATTTATTTAGATAAAAGTCTTAGCCTTCGCAGTTGATGAGCTTAACGTCGATAATGCCTTCAACACCGCGCAACTGTAGCATAATGTCGTTCGGAATGTCATCGCCGACAGCAATTGCCATAATGTTGGTGTCGGATTTAGGAGTGCTGCCAACCTGCATGCCGTTGATGTTGATGCCGGCGCTGCCCAAAATAGTTGCCATCTGGCCGATCATATTAGGCTTGTTGACGTGCGGTGCCAGCAGCAGATAGCCTTCTGGATTGAAGTCAACATGATATTGGTCGATTTGTACAATCTTAGGCTGCTTGCCGTCGAACAGGGTGCCTTCAATTTTATGTGTGCCTTTGGCAGTAGCAATTTTTACATTGATAGCAGTAGTGAAGTAACCGGGCTTGTTGGCCTTAACCTCTTTAACCTCCAGATTGCGTTTTTTAGCAATGCCGGGAGCATTGACGAAGTTAACGCTGTCCTGCAGAATCGGGTTCAGCAGGCCTTTGAGGAAAGCAGTGGTAAGAGCCTGAGTTTCGGTTTCGGCAAGCGCACCGGTGTATTCAACTTCAACACTCTTAATCGGGCCGTCTGCTAAATAGATGCCAACGGTACCCATACGTTCTGCCAGTTTAAAGTAAGGTTGGATAACTGTTGCCACGCTTTTCGGAATGGGAGCCATATTAACGGCGGTCATAACCGGACGGCCTTCGAGAGCATCAATTACGCCGTAAGCAACGTCAACAGCTACGCCAATTTGCGCTTCAATGGTGGAAGCACCGAGGTGCGGAGTTTGTACAACGTTGAACAGGCCCAAGAAGGGGTTATTTTCTTTGGTAAGTGGTTCCGTCGGATAAACGTCGATAGCGGCGCCGGCAATTTTACCGGATTTTACGCCTTCAGCAATTGCTTCGGGATCCATGCAGCCGCCGCGGGCGCAGTTGACGATGCGCACACCGTCCTTCATTTTGGCAATAGCGTCTGCGTTCAGCATTTTTTCGGTTTCCTTGGTGAGCGGAGTGTGGATGGTGATATAGTCGGATTTCGCCAGCAGGGTGTCAAAATCAACCAGCTCAACGCCAACCTGATGCGCACGTTCTTCGGTAATATACGGGTCATAACCAATGGTGGTCATTTCCATAGCCTGCATACGTTTGGCAACGCGGCTGCCGATACGGCCTACGCCGATGATACCTAAGGTTTTGCCCTGTACCTGAATGCCGTCGAAGGATTTGCGGTCCCATTTGCCTTCCTGAATGGATTGATGGGCCTGCGGAATGTGACGAGTCATAGCCATCATCATAGCAACAGTGTGCTCGGTAGCAGCCATGGTGTTGCCTTCCGGGGTGTTGAGTACGACAATGCCTTTAGCGGTAGCGGCGGGGATATCAATGTTATCAACGCCAACACCGGCGCGGCCGATAACCTTCAGACGGGTGGAGGCTTCGATAACCTCTTTGGTTACCTTGGTCATGCTGCGGGTTACCAGGCCATCGTAATTGTTAATAACCTTGATAAGCTCCTCCGGCTTCATGTTGGGCATTACATCTACATCAAAGTGTTCGCGCAGCAGAGCTACGCCTTTTTCGCTGATATCGTTGCTGACAAAAATTTTCATGGTGATTATCTCCTTTATGTATAATTTGTAGGTTTTTAGAATGAAGTAAGCAATTAATATATCGTGTAGTGAATAAAAATTTTAGCAAATGAGTGCTTGGAACCATAGAAGCAAGGGTACGTAACTAACTTTTAATGTCTGGCAAATTTTACCGAAGCTTCGTTCTGGTTCCGCACGAAATTTGCGTTGTGTCCTTAAGACACGGGAAAATTTTTCCTGAGCGGAACGATATATTAATTGTGCCGCATATATTCAAAAGTATTATTTATTTGCTTTCATGTACTCTTCCATAAACTCTGCCAACGCCTTGCAGGCCTCCAGGGGCACAGCGTTATAGGCACTGGCGCGACAGCCGCCGACAAGACGGTGACCGCCGATGCCGACAAAGCCTGCAGCCTTGCCCTTAGCTACGAAATCCTTCTCCATTTCTGGCGTAGCCAGATTGAAGGTAATGTTCATATTGCTGCGAGCTTCGGGAGCGGCGTGGCCCTTGTAAAAACCGTTGCTGTTATCGATAACGTCATAAATGATCTTAGCCTTTGCTGCATTATTTTTGGCAATAGCGTTTACGCCACCCTGCTTTTTAATCCAGTGCAGAGTTTTGTTAACCATATAAATGGCAAAGACAGGCGGTGTGTTGTACAAAGAATCGTTATTGGCAAAGGTACTGTATTTCAGCATTGTAGGCAGGTCCTCGCGCGCTGTTGCCAAAAAGCTTTTTTTGGCAATGATGATGACTACGCCTGCAGGACCAAGATTTTTCTGCGCTCCTGCGTAGATAAGATCAAAATCCTTAACGTTCACCTTGCGCGAAAGAATGTCGCTGGACATATCGCAGATAACGGGAACATCAAACTTGGGGAAATCCTTGTACTCGGTGCCGTAAATCGTGTTGTTGGCAGTGAGGTGTACATAAGAAGTATCGGGGCGGAGCGTGAATTCCTGCGGAATGTAGCTGTGGTTTTTGTCGGCGCTGGTAGCAGCCTCATAAACCTCGCCGTAGAATTTGCCTTCTGCCATAGCCTTTTTGGCCCAGACGCCGGTATTGACATAAGCGGCGTATTTTTTAGTGTGGAAGTTAGCAGCTGTCATCAAAAACTGGGTGCTGCCGCCGCCCTGGATAAACATAATCTCGTAATCCTCGGGGATTTCCATCAGCTCGCGCAATAGCTGTTTTGTTTCTGCGTGCAGGGCAGCGTATTCGTTGCTGCGGTGGCTCATTTCAATGATGCTCATGCCGGTGTTTTGGTAGTTTAAGAACTCCTCCTGTGCTTCCAGCAGTACCTCGAGCGGCATAGCGGAGGGACCGGCGTTAAAGTTATATGCTCTTTTCATGTATTCTTTCCTTCTTCCTGAAAATAAATAAGGCAAGCGCATCCCTTTGGGACGAGCTTGCCTTTATCTCGCGGTACCACCCAAATTGCCATTGCATAATTGCTTCACCTAAAAAAATAAGCCCATCATCCCTATCTTGGGACGAGGACTGCTCGCGGTGCCACCCAATTTGCCTATGGCCAACTTTGAACGCTATATCGGGCGCACCCGTCAAATTCGTCATTTGCCGCTTCGGAGCGGAACTAGTGTGCTTCGCTGCTGCCTTGCATCAACCGCCAGCTTTCTGAAAAGACCTGCACATTGCTTCTCCATCATTGCGTTGCGTAATGTGATTTGTAGATGATTATAACATGCCTGCTTTTAGAGTCAAGTGTTTTTGTAAAGATTTTTTATGTATACAATTTTTTAAGCTGTTTTGTAACGTAGGTTACAGAGTGTTGCTAAAAATATGTTTATGTGATAAAATGATTTTGACAACCGTGTTGCGGGGTGGCGTTGCCTTTCATTTCTTTTATAGAATGGAGGTGATGCTTATGAAAAAGTACGATTTTAAAGACCTTATGGCTTTTGGCGTATTTATTCTGGCGTTACTGACATTTATATTTCAGTTTAACAAATAATCCAGACATAAGAAAACCACCCCAAAACTTGCCGGTAGCGGGGTGGCTTTCAATCCACAAAAACTACTAAAGGCAACCCACCTTGTTGTGGGTGCATCCAAGAAGCTAGTCCGTAGGACGACGCTGATTGGTTCATGCACGCCATGCGATAGTGCCCCAAGAGGCGTAAGCCGATTGGATTGGCACGAACCGCTTAGGCGGTTGTCTTTTCTATTTATAATATAGCACACTGCCAGTTTTTTTGCAAGTTGTGCATATTTAACTTGCGTATTTTCGCTGTTCATGTTAAAGTAAGCATGTAAACAAAATAACGTAACCGCTAGGGGCGCAATTTGCTGAGAGGACTGACATCCGACCCTTTGAACCTGAATCTGGTTAAAACCAGCGTAGGAAAGCGAGCAGATTTCTGCAAAAAGATAATTCAGCCGCTTTCCAACAGGAAAGCGGTCTTTTAATTATAAGGAGGCAAAAATATGGCAACACAAATGCAATTAGCACGCCAAGGTGTGATTACCGAAGCAATGAAAATTGTAGCAGAGCAGGAGCATGTAACTGCGGAGTTTATTCGTGAAGGCGTAGCAAACGGTACTATTGCTATTCCCTGTAACATCAATCATAAAAATATTATTCCGCGCGGTGTAGGCACCGGTCTTACCGTAAAGGTTAACGCTAACATCGGTACTTCCAGCAGCTATCCTGATCCGGAACCGGAGCTGGCAAAACTGCAGGCTGCTATTGACGCAGGTGCGGATTCTGTTATGGACCTTTCCACCGGCAACAATATCAGCGCCTCTCGTCAGGCAATTATTGCTGCATCTACCGTAATGGTTGGCACTGTGCCGATGTATCAGGTAACTGTAGAAACCATTAAGAAGCGTGGCGCAGTGGTTGAGATGACTAAGGAAGATATTTTCGATGTTATCCGCCAGCAGGCTGCAGATGGCGCCGACTTCATGACCATTCATTGCGGCATTAACAAAAATGTGCTGAAAGCACTCATTGACGAAGGCCGTGAGATGGATGTTGTCAGCCGCGGCGGCAGCTTTATTACCGGCTGGATGCTGCACAATGACGCTGAAAACCCACTGTATGAATACTATGATGAAATTCTTGATATCTGTGCTGAATATGATGTAACCATCAGCCTTGGCGATGGCCTGCGTCCCGGCTGCATTGCTGACGCTACCGACAGAGCGCAGATTCAGGAGCTGCTGAACCTGGGCGAATTAACACAGCGCGCTTGGGATAAGGGCGTACAGGTTATGGTAGAAGGCCCCGGCCACGTGCCCTACAACCAGATTGCTGCGAACATGCAGCTGCAAAAACGCCTGTGCCACGGTGCACCGTTCTATGTGCTCGGACCTCTCGTAACCGACGTTGCTCCCGGCTATGACCATATTACCAGCGCTATCGGCGGCACTCTTGCTGCTGTCAGCGGTGCTAACTTCCTTTGCTACGTAACTCCGGCAGAGCATTTGGGCCTGCCTGACTTAAATGACGTGCGCGAGGGTGTAATCGCTACCCGTATCGCTGCTCATGCCGCTGATTTGGCTAACGGCAACAAGCAGGCATGGGAGTGGGACCTGAAGATGGCAAGAGCACGTAAGGTTCTGGATTGGCCGGCTCAACTTGATCTGGCTATCGACCCGGTGAAGGCTAAGGAATATCGTCGCCGCAAGAACAAATCCGATGACGAAGCTTGCTCCATGTGCGGTGATTACTGTGCAGTTAAAATTGTCGGTCAGTATCTCGAAGAGCATATGAGAAAGCACTAAGTCATTACTTGAAAAAATAGTATGAATGTGATATATTAAATATAGAAAAAGACAACCGCCCGCAAAGGTGGGTTGCCAGTTGAATTGACTTGAAAAGCCGCCTCGGAATCTGGTAAATTACAGAGGCGGTTTTTCTATGTGCGATTTACTTTCTGTTCTGAAAAATGAACGTCAGCAATGCCAGTATAAACATACCGAAAATCATAAGATCCTGGAATGTAAAATATACCATAGACATCACCGCCATTCTTAAGTGAATGAAGGCAATCCACCCTGTAAAACGGTTGTCATAAAGATTTTAACACATAAACATATTTTTAGCAAGAATGCTTAATGCTTATCATTCTGAACTATGCTATAATATAGATAATTATAATATTTCTAGAGGTAACTGATGGACAAGAATATTTTAGAATATGTCGGTAAAAGCTTATATCAGACACATATTTTGAAGGAAATGAAGCGTTATGTTGTTTTCCGTGCGCGTTGTGCTATGCATAGCAGCTCGGTTGATAGCTTACTGAATTTTTTTGATGCTAACAGCAAGCGACAGGCTTGGCTGCAGGGAGCACCTGCGCTTTTGGAACAGACCACCAGAGCGTTTTTCTACAAAGGCTCAACCTGGGATGAACGTGTAGAGCTGGTGCAAAATCATCTGCTGATTATGGAAGAGCTGTTTAAGCCGGAGCTTATGGATAGATTATACAGCAAGGGTGAGATGGTACAGCTGTGGGAGGATTCCTATGATGACAGACCGCTGACGCTGCAGCTGTGGTTTCATGCAGGTCAGCGCAAGGAAGGCTGCTTGTCAATGGCATTGTTTTACGAAGGTGAACCCTTATACCAGATTATGTTCTGGCTGGCTAAAAATAAAACAGATGGCAAGAACGTTATTTATATCGGTGCCCTGCAGGGACCGCAGAACGGCAGCGAGCTGATTAAAGGCATGACGAAGGCTTTCTTTGGCTATCGCACCAAAAATCTGATGTTCTATGCTCTGCGCTGCTTTGCTAAGGCTATAGGCATTGAAAATATTTTCGCTGTTACTAATGACGGCTATTACGCTATGAACCATGTACGTGTAGACCGTAAGCTGAAGACAGATTTTGGCGCCTTTTGGCAGGAATGCGAGGGTGTTATCTGCTCAGATCGCCGCTTCTACATTATGCCGACCGCGGAACACCGCAAATCTATGGAGGAGCTGAAGCCGTCCAAAAGAGCACAGCACCGTCGTCGCTTTGCTAAAATGGATGAAATGAAGGCTGCTGTTAAGGCTGCTGTTGACAGCTATAAAAAATAAAATATTACTTGTTTGGTTTGTAATATAGGCACAAAAGCTGTCTGCAATATTAATTATAGTAACAAACTGTACAAATTTTACATTGGATAAAGCAGAGGTTCAGAATAGAACCTCTGTTTTTTTTAGGTAAAACATGCTATAATGAAAATATATAGCTCTGATTGGAGGTAAGAAAATTGAAAAAACAGCTTGCAACTTTATTGTTGACCTTTATCTTTTGCTTTACTACAGTAATTCCAGGTTTTGCTGCTGATTCTGCTGTCCCGATGGCAGATAAAATTGGCGCGATGGAAAAAATGCTCTATGGCACGGAGCAGAGCGGTTCCTTGCTGCAACGTATGGATAGTCTGGAAGATGATGTTTACGGAACTATTACCAGCGATGCTATTATAAACCGCGTTGATAATATGTACGATTATCTTGAGGGTACTCCTGATAACGGTGAAGCTTCCTTTGCTACTAAGCTGAATGTTGTAGAATGGAAAATGAACGAAAGCATGTCCGGCGGTGCTGCCAAAAACCGTATTGAAGCTACGGAAAAGCTGCTTTATGGTCAGAACCAGACAGGTTCTTTGAGCGGTCGTCTGGAAAGTCTGCTGAAGCTCGCTTCTTATACTGATGGCAATGTGCCTGTACAGCAGGTTGTGCTTCCGAAGGATTCTGTTTTTAAAATTGCTTTTACCTCTGAGCTGAGCACTAAAATGAGCCGTAAGGGTGATGTAGTTCATTTTAAGGCAGCGGATAACCTGTATGTAAACGACGTACTGGTGCTGCCGAAGGGGGCAACCGGTATCGGTGAGGTTAAGAAGGTTGTTCAGCCCGGTATTTTCGGTAAGGATGGCCGCATCGATATTGACTTTACCTGCATCTATGGTGTAGACGGAACCAAGATTCCTATTACTGTAGGCGAGCTAGCTAAACAAAAGGCCGAAAGCATTGCCGGTGCAGCCGGTGCTGCTATCGGCGGTATGATTATCCTTGGTCCTGTGGGCCTGGTTGGCGGTGCTTTTGTCAAGGGCAACAGCGTAACTATTCCGGTTGGTTGCGAAACCTTTGTCCAGACTGCTGAAGATACTTCTCTGCAAGGCGTTGTATATCAGGAATAAAATCGAAAATTATACGTGAAAAGCTCACTCTTTCGAGTGAGCTTTTGCTTTTTTTATGGTATAATGTTAAGTGGATTATTATGAAATTTTTTCTTCATCAATATAGAAAAAAGGAGTTTTTTATATGCATAAGACTTTTATAGCTACAGCTTTGGCACTGGGCATGTGCCTGCCTGTTTATGCGGAACAGTTCAGCAACAGCAACAGCGACAGCATGTTAAGCCCGGTATCTGTTGAAGAGCCGAATGCTGCGGTACCGCATCGCGAAAAGCTGGATACAGAAAAGCAGCAGGTGCTGCCGATTCGTCTGACCGGTGAACATGCCGAATATGATACTGTCAGCGGTGATTTTCATGCCGAGGGCAATATCAAGGTATCGCAGAACGGTCAGGATATTTATACAACGCAGGTCAAGGGCAACATGAAAACCGGCGATATCTGGCTGCTGGAGGGTGGCAAGCTGGTAGAGGGTGCCAGCGAAACACAGGCTGCTTGGGGCCATTATAACTTTAACAATAAAACCGGTGAAATGAAAAAATTGACCGGTAAGAACGGCAAGGATTTCTTCGCTGCGCCTCATGCCGAAATTTATCCCGATAAGATGATTTTGGACGAGGGCGGTTCTACGAGCCGTTGTCCGGCAGTAAAGCATCCCAAGTGCCTGGAAATCAAGGCAAAGACCTTTGAAATTTATCCTCATGATAAAATGGTAGCGCGCGACGTAAAGGTTTATGTACGCGGCAAGCATATCTATTCCCGTGATTATTGGGAAAATAGCCTGACGGAAAAATCCAAGGAACGTATTCTGCCGCATATCGGCTTTAAGGACAGCGACAAGGGTACCTATGTAAATCTTTCCTACGAGCGTCCTTTGGGAGATAAAGACACAATTTATGCCGATTTGAATTATTACAGCAAGGTCGGCTATAAGCCTGTTTACGGCTTGGAGCATAACGAGCGTAACTTTAAGGTTACCTATGAAAACGGCTGGTATGAGGATGATGATGAATGGGTAGAGAAGCAGAACAATATCCGCTTTGACTATAAAAATCATCATATTGCACCAGGTCTTCCCTTATCATACAGTGCTTACTTTGAACGAGGTTTGTGGAAGAATGATGATAGCGGACGTAAGAGCTGGCATACAGAATACGGTGCCTTCCTTAACCATGACCGCATTTATCTGTTCAACAGCAAAAATACCTCTTTGGATTTGACAATCGGTAAGAAATGGACACGTGAGAGTGCAGAGGATACTTTGCAGTCTACCAATGTTTATTATGCAACCTTAGGTCAGAAAATCAGCCAGAAGTGGAATACCTGGGTTGGCTATTATCGTGAAGATTTTACGACAGATGTATTTACCTACGATCAGCCTGATATGGCAAAAGAGCTGCGTAATGGTCTGCAATACATTATGGATGACAAGAACAGCTTTACCATTGTCAACCGTTATGATTTAGACCAAAAGGAAAACTATGAAACAAGATACAGCTGGACGCATAAGTTCTGCTGCTGGCAGCTTTCCTTGATTTACAAGCATAGAGATACAAATGATAAAGACAGTGCATTTGAAGCTAAGTTTGATTTTGTAAACTGGTAATGAGGTAGAAAATGAGAGAGATTATTAAGCAACGCTTTCTGGACCATCTGCAGGTGGCAAATGCTGTGATGAACAGCGATATCCTGGCACAGATTGAGCGTATTGCTGTAGAAGTAAAAAAGGCGCTGGCCAATGGCAACAAGGTTTTGTTCTGCGGCAACGGCGGCAGTGCCGCTGACAGCCAGCATCTGGCTGCTGAATTTGTCGGCCGCTTCCAAAAGGAACGTGCAGGTCTGCCTGCTATCGCACTGACGGTGGATACCTCCATTTTAACTGCTGTCGGCAACGATTACGGCTATGATAAGGTTTTCGTACGTCAGGTACAGGCGCTTGCACGTCCCGGTGATGTGCTGGTAGGCATTTCTACTAGCGGCAACAGCGCTAATGTTGTGGAAGCTGTTGAGCTGGCCAAGAGCATGGGTGTTTTCTGCGTAGGCATGACGGCTGAGGGCGGCGGTAAAATGAAGCTGCTGTGCGATGAGTGCATTGCTGTACCGGCGAAGGTTACTGCTCGTGCACAGGAAATGCATATTTTGATAGGCCACATTTTATGTGAGCTGGTGGATGGTGAATAATTTGGCTGATTTAGCTGTAACAACTTTTTTAGCGGAACAGATTAAAAATGTACGCATTGCTGTTATCGGCGATGTGATGCTGGACAGATATTTTCAGGGTGAGGTTAAACGCATTTCTCCGGAAGCACCTGTACCGGTAACACGTATTACAAAGATAAATTCTGTGTTGGGTGGTGCGGCAAACGTTGCTGCCAATCTGGCACATCTGGAATGTCAGGTTTTTATGGGCGGTGTGACAGGTGATGATGAAAACCGTCTGCTGCTGGAAAAGCTGATGGATGATGCAGGCATCAATCATCAGGGGCTGGTGAAAAGCAAACGCCGCAAGACTATTACCAAGCTGCGTGTTTTGGGTGGCAATCAGCAGATGCTGCGACTTGATTTTGAAGAAACCGGCGATTTATTCCCCGAAGAAATTATTGAGCTGCGTCATTGGTTGGCAGGACTACTTGATGAAGGCTTGGATGGTATTATTGTTTCCGATTATGCCAAGGGTGTCTGCTCGGATGATTTTTGCCAATGGGTGATTGCTCAGGGCAAGGCCTATGATATACCGGTGTTGATTGATCCTAAGGGAGCAGACTGGTCCAAATATGATGGCTGTGATTTTATTACGCCTAATTTAAAGGAAATGTGTGAGGCTGCAGGCTGTCAGCGTGAAAACTCTGACGAAGCTGTTGTCAGTATGGCGCAGGCTGCGCGTGAAAAATTTCATATAAAGAATGTTGTTGTTACCCGCAGTGAGCGCGGCATGAGCCTGGTTAATGCTGAGCAGGTGCTGCACAGCCCTGCTACCGCCATTGAGGTGTTTGATGTTTCCGGTGCTGGTGATACGGTGGCGGCTACGCTTCTGGCAGGTGTTGCCGGCAAGCTTTCACTGTCTGATGCTGTTTATATGGCGAACCGCGCTGCAGGCATTGTTGTAGCGAAGGTTGGCACTTATCCGGTGCACCGTGACGAGCTGCTGAAAGATTTGCTGACGGAGGAACGCAAGCAGGGCCGTGGCTATCGCACGCTGAGCTGGCAGGAGATTGCTTCTCTGGCAGCAACCTGGAGAGCATGCGGCGAAAAGATTGTGTTCACCAACGGCTGTTTCGATATTCTGCATGTAGGCCATGTAACATATCTGGAGAAGGCGCGCAACCTTGGCAAGCACCTGATTGTCGGCCTGAATACGGACGCCTCCGTACGCCGTCTGAAGGGTGAAACAAGACCTTTGGTGCATGAACTGGACCGTGCGCGTGTACTTGCAGCGCTGGCCTGCGTAGATGCGGTAGTGCTGTTTGACCAGGATACTCCGACTGAGCTTATTGAAAAAATTCGTCCCGACATTCTCGTCAAGGGCGGTGATTACAAGCCTGAGGAGGTTGCCGGACGTGAATATGCCGGTGAAGTGCGCATTATAGAATTTGAAGATGGTTATTCCACAACCGGTGTGGTGGGAAAAATTGCCAAAATGGTTAAGGAGAGCAAATTATGATTATTGTAACTGGTGGTGCCGGTTTTATCGGCAGTAATATTGTTAAAGGCTTAAATGACCGTGGTATTGATGACATTCTTGTTGTTGATAACCTGACCAACATGGTTAAATTCAAAAATATCCAAGGCCTGAAGGTTAAGGATTATATGGATAAGTATGCTTTCATGGATGCACTGAAGGCAGGTAAATTCAATCATGAAAAAATCGACGTTATCTTCCATGAGGGCGCTTGCTCCGATACTATGGAATATAATGGCAAATACATGATGGAGAACAACTTTGAGTATACCAAAAATGTGCTGCATTTCTGCCTCGACAGAAAGATTCAGATGATGTATGCTTCTTCTGCTTCCACTTATGGCAGCGGTGCTCATGGCTTCCGTGAAGAGCCTGCCTGTGAGGAAGCACTGAATGTATATGCTTTCTCCAAGCTGTTCTTCGACAACTATCTGCGCCGTCTGCTGCCGCAGGCACAAAGCCAGGTAGTAGGCCTGCGTTATTTTAACGTATACGGTCCGCAGGAGAATCATAAGGGCAAAATGGCTTCTATGATTTATCAAATGTATAACCAATGGAAAGCAGAACATAAAGTTCGCCTGTTCGGTGAGTACGCCGGTTATGGACCGGGTGAGCATACTCGTGACTTTGTGTATGTAAAAGACGTTGTTAAGGTAAACTTCTACTTCTGGGATCATCCGGAAATCAGCGGTATTTTCAACTGCGGTACCGGCAATGCGCATCAGTTCAATACTCTGGCTAAGGCTGTGCTGAACCATTTTGGCAGCGGCGAGCTGGAATATGTACCGTTCCCTGAAGTACTGAAGGGTAAATACCAGAGCTTTACCGAAGCAGATGACACCAACCTTTTGGCAGCAGGCTATGACGGAGGCTTTACTCCGATTGAAGAAGCTGCAGAGGAATATTGCCAGCTTCTCGACAAGACCGGCGGTTATTACGTTTATGAAGGCTAAGGCGGTATTTTTTGACAGAGATGGCGTGCTCAATGTTGATGTAGCCTATCTCTACAAAATTGAGGACCTGCGCTGGATTGACGGTGCACGCGATGCTGTGGCGTATCTGACGCAGCTTGGCTATAAAATTTTTATTGTAACAAACCAGAGCGGTATTGCGCGCGGTTATTATACGGTAGAGCAGATGAATGAGCTGCATGCTTATATGCAGCGTGAAATTACTGCAGCTGGTGGCAAAATAGAAAAAATCTATTACTGCCCACATCATCCCGAGGGCAGCGTGCCGGAATATACCGGTGTGTGCGATTGTCGCAAACCTAAACCGGGAATGCTGCTGCAGGCGCTGGCAGAATATGATATCGACAAGGAGCAGAGCTTCTTAGTTGGTGACGGTAAGCGCGATGTGGAAGCAGCGGAGGCTGCTGGTGTCAAAGGCTATCTTTACACAGGCGGTAATCTGCTGGATTTCGTAAAAAATATTGTAAGCGAGAGATGATAATGGAGTATCAGAACATATTACTAATCAAAATGAGTGCGTTAGGTGATGTAATGCATGCTTTACCATGTGCAGCTGCTTTAAGAGAGTTATATCCTAAAGCAAAAATCACCTGGATAGTACATCCGCAGTTCAGTACATTTATTCCGGAATCTCCGATTGTTGATGAAGTCATTTATTTTGATAAAAAGGCTTTTTCCAAAATGTCTTTAAGAGATAAGCTGCGAGAGATTTTTCATATGCGTAATATGCTTAGATCGAAAAAGTTTGATTTAGTCCTTGATTTGCAGGGATTATTCAAAAGTGCTGTCATTGCTTGGCTTACCGGATGTCCTAACCGTTATGGTTATAATGATATGCGTGAAGGCAGCTGGGTTGTTAGTAAACCTGTACATGGTAATAATGATCATGGGCATATTGTACAGCAATACTTAGATGTTATTCGCTTCTTAGGCAGCAAGGTTAAAGAACCTGATTTTCCTATGCCTGCTCTTAATGAAGAAAAGAAAAAAATGCAAGAACTTTTATTGTCTGCATTCGGTGATAAAGATAACGAAAAGTTTGTAGCTATAGTTCCCGGCGCTGGATGGATAACTAAAGAATGGCCCGTAGAATATTTCATTGATTTATCTGAGAGATTAATTGAAAAAGGCAAGTATATTGTTTTGATTGGTAGCACAGCTGAGATTGATAAGGGAGAAAAAATTTCTGCTGCTTTACCAAAGGAAAGAGTTCTGAACTTAATTAATAAGACGAATTTAAAAGAGTTAGCTGCCTTGATGGGAAATGTTGGTTTGTGTATTGGTGGAGATACGGGTCCGGTACACATTGCAGCTGCTATGGGAACGCGGATAATTGCATTATTTGGTGCTTCTAGCGGACATAGAGCTGGACCATATGGTAAACGTGTTACGATTATTAGTACGGATGAAAAGTGTGCTCCTTGCTTTAAACGTAAATGTCCTTTGCATAAGAATTGCATGGAGAGAATTCAAGTTGCACAGATAATGCAATATGTCTAGGAGATATAATTATGGTAGAATTAAATGGCAAAAAAATATTGGTAACATTTTTGATGCATCTGGGAGACCTGACGCTGACCACGCCCTTTATCCATGCGCTGCGTAAGGCAGCACCGGATGCGCATATTACCTTTTTGGCAGATGAAAAGCTGAAGGATGTAGTGCTGCACAATCCGTATCTGGATGAGGTTATCACGATTGACAAGAAGGGCAAGGACAACAGCCTGTTGGCTCTGATGGCCTGCGCCCGCCGTCTGAGCAAGATGGATTTTGATGTGCTGATTAACCTGCATCCGAATGAGCGTTGCAGCTTTATTGACGCTTTCACCAAAGTGAAATTGCGTTGTGGTACAACACACACCATGTTCAAACCGCTTTGGGATGTGTTTACACCGCTCAACCGCAAAATTCATGCGGCGGATATGTATCTTGATGTACTTACACAACTTGGTGTGCAGAAGCTGGAGCATAACGGTCTGGAGATTTTCCCGAGCGAGGAATATCAGCAGCATGCAGAGGAATTCTGGCGTGAGCACGGCGTGTTCGCTACCGATAAGCTGGTAGGCTTTAATATCGGCAGTGCTGTTGTTACAAAGCGCTGGGCGCCGGAGCGCTTTGCCAAGGTAGCAGATATTCTTGCGGAAAAGGGCTATAAGCCTGTATTCTTCGGCGGTACGATGGACGAAGAAATGGTGCAGGAGGCAGTCAGCTTTATGAAGACGACTCCTGTGGTAGCAACTGGCAGCTTCCGTATTGGCGAGCTGGCGGCGGCAATGCGCCGCTGCAGCCTGATTATCACCAACGACAGCGGCCCGATGCACGTAGCAATCAGCCAGAAGGTGCCAATCGTGGCAATGTACGGTCCGTCTAGTCCGAAGCTGTACGGTCCTTATACCAAGGATGCAACTATTGTGACAGCGTTGCCGCCCTGCCCTGGTTGTGCAGGTGGCATGAAGCACAAGTGTGATGATATGCAATGTATGACACGTCTGACGGTAGAGCAGGTTGTACAGGCTGCTGAACAGATGCTGCAGCAAAAGGAGAAATAATTTTGAGTAAGCAAAGCATTATTACCGGAGAGGTTTTATTGCTGTGTGAAAGAGTGGAGATGGCGCAGTTTATGCACGCTTATCTCCGGCATTTATTTAAGCAGGGTATCAGCTTGCCTAACATGCAGATTGTAAATTATCAGAGTATCGATAAGTTAGACTTGCTGACTAAACGCCTTATACAGCTGGAAGGCAGAGAAATAGTGCAGAAGGCAGTATTCTTTGCTGACGCGGCTGATGAGCGCGAACGCCGAATGCAGAAATTTTTTGCAGTGCGTGACAATACTTTCTTTAGAGGAGTGGAGTATTGCACGCACTTTTTCTTTCCCGGCAAAAAAGCTACTAAACGTTGGCAAAAGGGTTATCTTGAGGATATGCTGCTGCAGTCGCTGCGGCTGGAAAGCTCGGAGTGCAGTGATTATTATAATCTGTATAATATGAGTGCGGAGTATTTGCAGTCAGTAAATTGCTGCCGTGGGCGAGAAAACAGATTAGTGAATTATAGCAGGCATTTACTGTACACATATCTGGCAGGAACAGAAAGGTATGTGGGCATGCGCTTGGGAGAGGCGGCTCTGGCAGGAGCCTTTGATTTGGAGCATCCGTGCTATGCGAGTCTCAAGGAATGCTTGCAAGGCTTAAACTAGAGCAGCAGAATGCGAGGTTATCAAAATAACTTAATTGATTTATTATATTGTGCAAAAGTGTTAGCTTTGTTAGCTGTCGTCCTTTCTGAATTTTGGAAAAGCAAATAAATATGTTATAATTAACAAACAAACTAAAAAAGGGGGAGCAACATTTATGTTCGGAGAAATCATTGGCGCAATCAGCAATTTTATGTATAGTTATTTGCTGATTATTATGCTCATCGGTGTAGGCCTGTACTACACTTTGCGTACTCGTCTGGTGCAGGTACGTTTGTTTAAGGAAACTATTCGTGTTATTTTGGAGAAGCCTGTTGAATCAGGTGCGGTATCATCCTTCCAGGCTTTGATGGTATCTACTGCGTCCCGTGTAGGTACCGGTAATATTATCGGCATTTCCACAGCTATCTGCCTCGGCGGTTATGGTGCTGTGTTCTGGATGTGGGTTATTGCTGTTGTCGGCGGTGCTTCTGCTTTTATTGAAAGCACCCTGGCACAGATTTACAAGAAACGTGGTCCGCACGGCAGCTACGGCGGCCCTGCATACTACATCGAAGCTGCTTTGGGCAGCCGCGGTCTGGCAGTACTCTTTGCTGTGGCCCTGATTGTAACCTATGGCTGCGGCTTTAACATGCTGTGCTCCTACAATCTGCAGTCCACCTTTGCTGCTTTAAGCTTCTATAATCCGGATACAACTCCTTGGATTATCGGTGCTGTAGAGGCTGTGCTCGTAGGCTATTGCCTGCTGGGCGGTGGCAAGCGTGTTATCAAAGCAACCTCTACTCTGGTTCCTTTGATGGGCGTTATCTACATTTCTGTAGCATTTATCCTGACCATTATGCATATCAACCTGGTTCCCGGTGTTGTAGGAAGAATTTTTGCTGAAGCATTTGACTTCACTGCAATTTTCGGTGGCTTTGCCGGCAGCTGCATGATGTTCGGTATCAAACGCGGTCTGTACAGCAACGAAGCAGGTGTTGGTTCTGCGCCGAACGCTGCTGCTGCAGCTGACGTTTCTCACCCGGTTAAGCAAGGCCTGGTTCAGATGCTGTCCGTATTTATTGATACTCTGCTGATTTGCACAGCTACCGCTTTCATGTGCCTGAGCTCCGGCATCGAGCCGACTAAGGAGCTTGCCGGTGCGCCTTATGTACAGGCAGCTCTGGCAGCAAGCATGGGCGATTATGCTAAGCTGTTTATCACTGTATCTATGGTACTGTTTGCATTCACTACTCTGTTGGGCAACCTGTATTATGTAGATAATGCTTTTGCTTATGTTCTGAAGCATGTTCCGGGCAAAACCTTTACTCTGTGCTACCGCATTCTGGCCTGCGTGCTGATTTTCATCGGTGCCGGCTCCAGCATGGGCACTATGTGGGATCTGGCAGATGTTACCATGGGCTTCATGGCAATTATCAACTTGCCGGTTATCTGCATTCTGGGCGGTCCTGCTTTGCGTGCGCTGGATGATTACACCGAGCAGCGCGATGCCGGTAAGAATCCTGAGTTTAAGGCCAGCAAGATTGGTCTGACTCAAAAGCTGGACTACTGGCAGGATTAAAAAATGTTTCTTTGAGCTGCTGCGAATTTTCGCAGCAGCTCTTTTTGTATGTTTATTATAAAAAGGCAATACAGCTGCTTAGCAATTAACATACCGTTTCGCTCAAGAAAAATTTTCCCGTGTCCGCAGGACACAACGCAATTTTCGTGTGGAACCATGGACGAAACATGCGGCGCCGATTTTGTTCGAGGGTAAATGTTTGGCTTGTGCTGCCTTGTTTCGATGGTTCCGGACACTCAATTGCTAAAATTTTTATTCACTGCACGGCATGTCAATTGCCGGTTTAGCAGTACTTATTTAGAAGGGGTATTCTGCAGGTTAATTGTTTTCTTATAACCAAGAAAATTTTCTTTTCCTACTAGCAGTATTTTCTGAATTAATGTAGAATAAATACATAATAAAGCAATTTTTTGGTCAAGGTTGTTTTATGTCCTTTGCGAAGGAGGGAAAGACGATGATTTATAATTATTATCCTGGCTGTACGCTGTCAACGAAGGCGAAGCAGCTGGATATAGCGGCACGACGCTGTGCTGAGGTGCTTGGCTTTCCGCTGGTGGAGCTGCCGGAATGGCAGTGCTGCGGTGCGGTTTACCCGATGGCGCCTGATGCTATTGCCGAGCGTCTGAGTGCGGTGCGTGCGCTTGTGGCGGCGCGTGAAAACGGCGGCGTATTAGTGACGCTGTGCAGTGCGTGCTACCATGTCATCAAACGTGTGAATTACGATATGGCGACGAATGCGGAGATTCGCCAAAAGGTGAATAATTATCTGCAACTTGAAGAGCCTTACGCCGGTGAAATACGGGTTTTGCATTACCTGGAGGTTTTGCGTGATGAAATCGGTTGGGAAAAACTGGCGCAGCTTGTGAGCTATCCTTTAAAGGAACGTAGGGTTGGCGCATATTATGGCTGTTTGCTGCTTAGACCGGGAGCGGTTTTGGCCCTCGATGACGTAGAGAGTCCAACTGTTATGGAAGCCTTTATTAAAGCGCTTGGTGCAGAGCCTGTTATTTACAGCATGCGCAATGAATGCTGCGGCGGTTATCTGGCACTGAAGGATAAGGCGCAGTGCGAGCAGCTCGTCAGCGAAATTAAGAATAATGCTGCAAGCTGTGGTGCGCAGGAGCTGGTTACTGCTTGCCCGCTGTGTGCGTATAACCTGACGGCCAATGGTGCCGCAGGCAGCCTGCCGACACGCTACTTTACGGAGCTTCTTGCTGAAGCGCTTGGTGTTGCGGAGAGTGAAGGAGGTGCGGAATAATGGCTGTTGATGAAAAGCAATTGACAGAGGATATTTTGCGCCTTGCTGCTACCGACGTGCGTCGCTGCATGCAATGCGGCCGCTGCAGTGCGAACTGTGAAGCTGCGTCTAAAATGGATTTGCTGCCCCACCGCGTAGTTTGGGATTTAAACAGTGGTCATGCGTCCGAGCTGCTGGAGGCTGACGCACCGTGGCAATGTCTGTCCTGCATGGCGTGCGAGGAGCGCTGCCCGCGCGGCGTGAGTCCGGCGCGTATTATGGAGGCGCTGCGCCTGCTGCAGATTCGTCAGCAGGGCAAAAATAAGCTGCCTGCCGAAAGCGTGGAGCATTATCCTAGCGATATGCCGCAGCAGCTTTTGGTTGCAGCCTTTAGAAAATACAATAAATAGGGGGAAGCTACGTGCAAAAGATTGGTGTTTTTGTTTGTTGGTGTGGCAGCAACATCGCCGGCACGGTAGATGTTGCCCAGGTGGTAGAGGCAGTGCGCCAAATTTCTGACGTTGCCTATGCTATCGATTATAAATATATGTGCTCCGAGCAGGGCCAGGAGCTGATTCGCAAGGCTGTAGCAGATTATAAGCTGGACAGACTTGTTGTGTGCAGCTGCTCGCCGCGTATGCACGAGGCAACCTTCCGCAAATGTGCGGAGGGCGTTGGCATCAATCCCTACATGGTAGAGATTGCCAATATCCGCGAGCAATGCTCCTGGGTGCTGAAGGATAAGGACGAAGCGACAGCGAAGGCGATTAAATTAGCCAAGGCAGCAATTGCTAAGGTGCGCTTTAACGGAGCGCTGAAGCCCGGCGAAAGCCATGTAGTGAAGCGCGCACTGGTTATCGGCGGCGGTATTGCCGGGATTCAGACGGCGCTGGATATTGCGGAAGCAGGCTACAAGGTTGACATTGTGGAGAAGGAGCCGACAATCGGCGGCCGTATGGCGCAGCTCGACAAAACCTTCCCGACACTGGACTGCTCTGCCTGCATCCTGACACCGAAGATGGTGGATGCAGCAAACCATGAAAATATTACGCTTTATACTTATAGCGAGGTAGAAAGCGTAAGCGGTTTCGTGGGTAATTTCGATGTGACAATCCGCAAAAAGGCACGCAGCGTGAAGTCTGATATGTGCAGCGGCTGCGGCATCTGTACCGAAAAATGTCCGTCCCGCAAAACTCCGAGCGAATTCGATATGGGCCTGAAGAATCGCGGCGCAATCTATATTCCCTTTGCGCAGGCTATTCCTAAGGTGCCTGTTATCGACCGTGAGGCCTGCATCAAGTTTAAAACTGGTAAATGCGGAATCTGCTCCAAGCTCTGTCCGGCAGGAGCTATTGATTACACGCAGACCGATGAGCTGATTACGGAAAAATACGGCGCGATTGTACTGGCAACAGGCTTTAAAACGATTTCTCTCGACAAGTTCGGCGAATACGGCTACGGGGCCAGCAAGGATGTTATCACCTCACTGGAGCTGGAGCGTCTGACGAATGCGGCAGGTCCTACCGAAGGACATCTCGTTTGTCCGTCTACCGGTAAGGAGCCGAAGAAGGTTATTATCGTTTCCTGCGTAGGCTCGCGTGATGTGAGCGGTCGCGGCAAGAGCTACTGCAGTAAAATCTGCTGCATGTATAATGCCAAGCATGCGATGTATATCCGCGAAAAATACCCTGATGTGGATGTAACTGTATTTTATATAGATGTACGTACTCCGGGCAAGGGCTTTGACGAGTTCCAACGCCGTGCGGTAGAGGAGTACGGCGTGCATTATGTACGCGGTCAGGTAGGCAAGGTTGTTGTTGACGGCGATGGCAAGCTGACGGTTTTTGCCAGCGATTTGAACAGCGGTCGCAAGCTGATGCTGAATCCTGATTTAGTAGTGCTGGCAACGGCTGTACAGCCTTCTTCTGATGCGCGCAAGCTGGCGACGATGCTGACTGCCAGCATTGACAACGATGACTTTTACGTAGAGGCGCACCCGAAGCTGCGTCCTGTTGAAAGTCCGACGGCAGGCATTTTCCTCAGCGGCATGTGCCAGGGACCGAAGGATATTCCGGAAACTGTTTCACAGGCCGGTGCAGCGGCTGTTAAGGTGGTCGGCCTGCTGGCGAAGGATAAGCTGCTGACGAACCCCTGCACTGCGCAGTGCGATACAAGCATTTGCAGCGGCTGTCTGGCTTGCACGCATGTCTGCCCCTATGGTGCGATTACCGGCGAGAGCAAGCAGGTTATCACTAAGCTGGGCGTGCGCGAAACACGCACCGTTGCTGTGGTAAACAATGCGCTGTGCCAGGGATGCGGTGCCTGCACGGTAGCCTGCCCCTGCGGTGCTATGGATTTGCATGGCTTTACTAATCAACAAATTCTGGCAGAGGTGGATGCATTATGCTAGAGAAGAAAAATTTTGAACCGAAAATTGTGGCCTTCTGCTGCAACTGGTGCAGCTATGCCGGTGCTGACGGCGCCGGAACGGCCCGCAAGCATTATCCCGCTAATATCAAAATTATCAAGGTTCCCTGCTCCTGCAGAGTGAATCCGCTCTTTATCCTGCGCGCTTTTCAGCGTGGCGCAGACGGTGTAATCATGTGCGGCTGTCACCCCGGTGACTGCCATTATTCTACCGGCAACTATTATGCGCGTCGTCGTATGACGCTGCTGCTGAGTATGCTTGATTATCTGGGAGTGGCCGGTGAACGCTTCCGTGTGGAATGGGTTAGTGCGGCCGAGGGCGCACGCTTTGCACAGGTGATGAACGATTTTGCCGAGCATATTGCGGCATTGGGTGAGAATGTAAAGTTGAGGGATTTGCGATGCAAAAAATAGAAAAGCTGCTGCAGAAGCGTGCAGCTGAGCTGTTGGCAGAGGGCACAGTAGAGCGTGTGCTGGCATGGCAGGCAGGCGAATTCTTTTACGATAACACACCTGCAGCTGTAAGCAGTGCGGACGAATGCGACAAGCTTGTCTATAACGAGTTCTGCCCTGCCAATCTCTGCAAATATTTAATCGAAACAAGCCATGCAGGCAAGAAGACAGCAGTTTTCTTAAAGCCTTGTGATACATACGGAGTAAACCAGCTGCTTAAGGATAACCGCATTAAGCGTGAGCTTGTTTACGCCATCGGCACACCCTGCAGCGGTATGCTGGATATCAACAAGATTAAGGCTGCCGGCGCTAAGGGTATTATCAGCGTGAGCGTTGACGGCGACGAGGTTGTTGTCAACACTGCCTATGGCGAAAAGCGTCTGGCGAAGGCTGACGTGCTGCTGAACAAATGCCTGATGTGCAAGGGCGCTGACTATAAGCTGGCGGACGAGGAGCTGGCCGAGCCGCTGCCTGTACCGCAGTTCACCGGCGATAAATTCGCTAAGGTCAAGGAGATTGAAGCGATGAGCCCCGAGGAGCGCTTCGCCTTCTGGCAAAGCGAGCTTTCCAAGTGCATCCGCTGCAATGCCTGCCGTGATATCTGCCCGGCGTGCAGCTGTGAGCAATGCATTTTTGATAAGCCAGATACTCCGGTAGCAGGCAAGGCGCATGCCGACGAGGTTGAGGAGCAGATGTATCATATCATCCGCGCCTTCCACGTTGCAGGTCGCTGCACCGGCTGCGGCGAATGTGCGCGCGTTTGTCCGCAGGGAATTCATCTGGAGCTGCTGAACATGAAGTTTATGAAGGATATCAACAGCTTCTTCGGCCAGTATCAGGCCGGTGCGGACATCGAAACACCTGCACCTCAGGTAAGCTTTAAGCAGAATGATCCCGAGGCCAACAGTGCGGTAGAAGGGAGGGAGCAGCATGTATAAGATAGCAAAGGATAATTTTCCAAAGTTATATGCAGCCCTGCAAAATATCGGTACGCTGCTGCTGCCCTGCAAGAACAAGAGCGGTCATGCGGACTTTGCACCGTATCGCGAGGATGCGGAGGTTGCACTGGATGCGCCGCTGACGAATCGCAGCGCCAAGGACGTTTTCTTCCCACAGGTAGAAAATCTGCTGACCTTTAAGACGAGCGGCAAGGAGCTGGCGTTAGAGCAAAATATTCCGCCTGCCGGCGTGACAATTGTCATGGGCGTGCGTGCCTGTGATGCGCGCAGCTTTAAGATTTTGGATAAGGTGTTTTTAAAAGCGCCCGTTGATACATATTACAAGACAAGACGCGAGCAATGCGTGCTCATCGGCTTAGGCTGCAGTGCTCCCGAAGAAACCTGCTTCTGCCATGCCTTTGGCATTGACGCTAGAGCTCCGGAGACGGATGTACAGACCTGGCTGGCAGGCGAGGAGCTTTGCTGGCAGGCTGTGACTGCCAAGGGCGAGGAGCTGACAGCGAAGCTTGTCGAGGGCGGTGTGCTGGCTGAGGCGGAAGCTGCTTCTGCAAAAGCAGTCAGCGAACAAAAGGAGCAGACGCAGAAAATTTTGAGTGTACTGCCCTTGCATGATTTCAAGGTAAATGACGAGCTGACGAAGGATGAGTTGAAGGTCTTCCACAGTAAAATTTGGGAACAGCTGGCAGCAGGCTGCCTGTCCTGCTGCACCTGTACCTATGTGTGCCCGACCTGTCATTGCTATGATATCCGTGATTATCAGGAGACAGAAGAGCGCACGCAGCGCTATCGCTGCTGGGACAGCTGCATGGCGAAGGATTTTACGCTGATGGCGCATGGCAGCCCGCGTAAGACGAAGGTGGAGCGCTTCCGCCAGCGTTATATGCATAAGCTGGTATATTTCCCTGAAAACAATGAGGGTGAATATGCTTGCGTCGGCTGCGGACGCTGCCTGCAAAAGTGTCCGGTGCAGCTGAATATTGTCAAGGTTGCTAAGGCCTTGGAAAAAGCGGAGGTGAAGCAGGATGTGTAATTGTCAGGATACCTTGATTCCGCAGATTGGTGTGGTGACGGATATCTGCACGGAAACAGCTGATGTAAAAACCTTCCGCGTGGAGAAAATCGGTGGCGGTAAGCTGTTTGAGCATCTGCCGGGACAATGCGCTATTCTTTCTGTTCCCGGTAAGGGTGAGGCGATTTTTTCCATTACCTCCTCTCCGACGAATGAAAAATATATGGAGTTCAGTATTAAACGCTGCGGCTCGATTACGAACTTTTTGCATTTTGATATTGAACCTGGTCAGCAGATTGCGGTGCGCGGACCTTACGGCAATCATTTCCCTGTTGAGGATAAGTTAAAGGGCAAGGATTTGCTGTTTATTGCCGGTGGCATCGGTTTGGCGCCGCTGCGCAGTGTAATCAATTATATGCTGGATAAGCGTGACGATTACGGCAGTATTGATGTTGTTTACGGTGCACGCAGTAAGGAAGATTTTGTGCGTTACGATGAGCTGACGAATGTGTGGCCGTCGCAAAAGGATACGCGCGTGCATTTGACGATTGACCGTGCGCAGGAGGGCTGGACGGGCAATGTCGGCTTTGTGCCTAATTTCCTGAAGGACCTGAAGTTTACGCCGGATAAGACGGTGCTGCTGTGCGGTCCGCCGATTATGATTAAGCTGTGTCTGGCGGCGTTGATTGAGATGGGCTTTGAGAAGAAGCAGGTTTATACGACGCTGGAGCTGCGCATGAAGTGCGGCGTGGGCAAGTGTGGTCGCTGTAATATCGGCAAGAAGTATGTGTGCAAGGATGGACCGGTGTTTACCTGCGACGAGCTGGATGAGATGCCGGACGAATATTGATTCTTCGCAATTAAATATCGCTTAGCTCAGGAAAAATTTCTTAACGCAAATATCGTGTGGATTCAAGACGAAGTGCCGCAAAACTCGCGCTATGCTTACATATCTTTCTATATTAGTTTGCTTATCGCTCAAACAGTTGCGACACTTCTGTGAATCCAGACACTTATTTACTAAAATTTTTATTCGCATCACGATATTATAATTGCTTACGTTGTGAGTCCTCTAGAGTTCTGTTGCCTCATGCAAGGATGCTTGCATCGCCGCCGGCGATGACTGGGGGTGTCTTGTAGGCACTTCGCTTGTAGTTCTACAGAATTTAATTTACACATATACATTTTTTGGTGAAGAAAATATAAGGAGCAAAAATATGGAAGAAATGGTAACTGTTTACCTGCTGGGCAAAAAGTACAGTGTCCCGGCAACCCTGACCATTATGGATGCCATGGAATATGCAGGCTTTAAGCTGGTGCGCGGCTGCGGCTGCCGCAGCGGCTTTTGCGGAGCCTGTGCAGTAATTTATCGCCTGAAGGGCAGCACGGAGCTGAAGGTTGTGCTTTCCTGCCAGACGAAGGTTGAGGAAGGCATGTGCGTTGGCAAGATTGATTCCTTCCCGATTAACAAGCGCACCTTTAATATCGAAGAGATTAAGGTAAGCGATAACATTGTCGGTCAGCTGTATCCGGAAATTTTCAGCTGCATCGGCTGCAATGCCTGCACCAAGGGCTGTCCGCAGGGCCTGAATGTTATGCAGTATATTGCTTACGCTCAGCGCGGCGAATACGAAAAAGCAGCGCATGCTTCCTTCGACTGCGTTGGCTGCAATATCTGTGCATCCCGCTGCCCGGCGCAAATCAGCCACAGCGCTGTCGGCCTGCTGTGCCGTCGCCTGACCGGCAAATATATTGCGCCGAAGTGCGAGCATCTGGCTAAACGTGTTGCCGAAATCGAAAACGGCGATTATGTAACGCTGCTCGAAAAGCTGAAAAATATGCCTTTGGACGAAATCAAAGACCTGTATAACAAGCGTGAGATTGAAAAATAAGGAGGTGCGGCAAGGTGAGTGCATTTACTGAAGATATGTTAAAATCTATGGCTAAGGTTGAAGCTACCCGTGCCCAACGTCTGCATGCTTCTATCGAACGCTTTACGGCAGATGAAAAGGAAGAGCTGCTGAAGGAGTTCCATCCGGACTACAGCTCTAAGGGCTTCAAGGTTCTGGAGGTTGGTCCCAACAAGGGACAGAAGGTGCCGGTAGAATTGGCACAGCTGCTGGAGGGCAAAAGCCGTCTGCAGGATGTAGAGCTTGATTTGGAAAAAGTGGACTATGACGTTGATGTGCTGGTTATCGGTGGCGGCGGCGCTGGTGCTTCCGCTGCGTTGGAAGCGCATAACGGTGGTGCAAACGTCCTCGTAGTTACCAAGCTGCGTATGGGCGATGCCAACACGATGATGGCCGAGGGCGGTATTCAGGCTGCGGATAAGGGCAACGATTCCCCGGCGCAGCATTATCTGGATGCCTTTGGCGGCGGTCACTACAAAAATATTCCCGAGCTGCTGGAAGAACTGGTAACCAACGGACCGTTGGCGATTGATTGGCTGAGTAAGCTGGGCGTTATGTTTGACAAGGAGCAGGACGGCACTATGGTGACGACGCATGGCGGCGGCACAAGCCGTAAGCGTATGCATGCCTGCGCCGATTACACCGGTGCTGAAATCATGCGCGTGCTGCGCGACGAGGTGCAGAACCGCGGTATTCCAGTGCTGGAGTTTGCGCCCGCAGTCGAACTGCTGCTCGACGAGGAGGGCAAAACTGCCGGTGCGGTGCTGTGGGATTTTGATGCGCAGGAGTACAAGGTTGTACGCGCAAAATGCGTAATCATGGCAACCGGCGGTGCAGGACGCTTGCATTATCAGGGCTTCCCGACCTCTAACCATTACGGTGCGACTGCCGACGGTCTTGTTATGGCTTACCGTGCCGGTGCGCCGCTGATTTATGCGGATGCTATTCAATATCATCCGACGGGTGTTGCTTATCCGGCGCAGATTTATGGCGCGCTGGTTACCGAAAAGGTGCGCTCGATTGGTGCGCAGCTGGTAAATAGCGAAGGCGAAATCTTTATGCATCCGCTGGAAACCCGTGATGTGGCGGCTGCGTCTATCATTCGTGAGTGTACTGCCCGCGGCAAGGGCGTGAAGGCGCTCGATGGTGTAGCGCTGTGGCTCGATACGCCGCTGATTGAAATGCTGCACGGCGAAGGCACGATTGCCAAACGCATTCCGGGTATGCTGCGCATGTATGCTAAGTTCGGCATTGACCTGCGCAAGGAACCGATTTTGATTTATCCGACGCTGCATTACCAAAACGGCGGTATTCTTATTGACAAGGATGCGGAAACTAAGCTGCCGGGATTGTTTGTTGCCGGTGAAGCTGTTGGCGGTATTCACGGCACCAACCGTCTGATGGGCAACAGCCTGCTGGATATCATTGTCTTTGGCCGTATTGCGGGTACGAAGGCTGCCGAAGCAGCGAAGGCTGTTAAACTGGGCAAGCTGAGCCTGGAGCATGTACGTCGCTACGCTGAGGAAGAAAAGGCTGCAGGTGTGCAGGGCGAGCTGTCGCCGAAGCTGCTGCCGGTTTATACTCATGGCAGAGATGTAAGGTAAAAACAAGATATAAATAAAAAACATACAACGGCAAACTTCACAGCTTGTTCGTTGTATGTTTTTGTTTTACAATGATAAAATATATTTTAAGACAACCGTTTACGGGGTGGCATTGCCGAAATTCTCTAAGAGAATCGAGGTGATGTCTATGAGGAACTATGATTTCAAAGACCTGATGGCTTTTGGCATGTTCATTCTGGCATTGCTGACTTTTATCTTTCAGTACAGCAGATAGTCTAGACATAGAAAAACCGCCTCTGTAATTTGCAGCTACAAGGCGGTTTTTCAAACCAAATTCAAGCGGCAACCCACCTTGTGGGCGGTTGTCTTCTTTATCTATAATATAACATAAAGCATAGTTTTTTTCAAGAAATTACTTGTGAACTTTTGGGGGCGGCGTATTGGTAATGGTGCGCCAGTTTTGGCTATGTGATATAATGAGAACAGATGGGAGGGATAGGTTGTGAATAGTATAGATTGGAATAATGTAGTTATACGAGAAGATTGTCCTGTAAAATTTGAAGTTTTGCCGCGAGAAGCAGGCTGGGCTGACGTTAATTGTTGCATAAATACTATAGAGTTTACGTCATTTGTTGCTACAATTTGGCATACTAGTATTCCTACCGGCTTATTAGAGACAGCTTATTTTTTTCTTGATTATGATAACGAGCATGAAGAATTTTTGGTTGAAACAGAAGAATATGAAGGTGTATTTGTCGATAATGATGGTAATGAATGGGCTGATGTTCCTGAAAAAGTTCGCTTTGTGTGGGATGAGGAGCCTTCTATCTATGAATGGAATATAAGTTTTGATTTGCAGTATTTTCATAAGCCTGATGCTATGCTTAATATTACTGTTAAAAGATCTAGCGATAGTGAAATTAAGACATATAAATTCAATGTTTGGTTAAGTGATTTTGCGTATGCTGTAGCAAAATGTTTTACGGAGTGTTTAAAAAAATATGGAATAAATACCTATCATGTTTATACTTGGGATGATGATATAAATATACGGCAATTGTTAGTTGTTAAAGCATTTGCTTTAGGCTTATTATCTAAGGGTGATGAAGTGCTTAATTTGAATTTTGAGGATGAACTTAAGCTTTTGCAGTTGGATATGTAACGTATTAAGGGAGCGTTTTATGGCTAACAAGATAAACATGCCTGAATCTGATGATTATATCTTAATAGATGAGGATCGTATACCAATATATACTGGAGAATACGATGATCATTCTTATATGTGGTACGGAATATCTGACGGTAATAGTGGTGAAGTTAATTTTAAGGTTCATATTTCTATAGATGAAGATGATTCAGACTTTTTACTGGAGGATATTTTTGCACGTTACTTTGATGCAAAATATAATCAAGACACTTATATGCCTGCTGATGAATTTGAGCATTGGGGTGATAATTTTTATCCGTCAAGTGTTGTTAAGCAGATATTACAAGAGCTGGAAGAGCTTGTGATGTTGTTGGAAGGTAATCCTCATAGTTCACGAATACATGAGATTATTGATTTGAATCGTGCCATTAAGGCTTATCGTAATATCAGCTTACGAATATGCTTTGATGATACAATGCCTCTTGAAGAAAAATTAATATATATGCTTCCTAAAAAAGCCGTGCTTATAGATTTTTATAGTCGTTTTATTCATTATGTAAGAAAAATGATAGATGAAAATAAGAATGCGGAATTTTTTGTAGTATCGGGACCTTGAATGAAATATAAATAATATGGATTGAATAGGATGTGTTTGCTATGGAGAATGAGAACAAAAATATTGATAAAATTATTGATCGCTTGCAAAATGGCGTGAGAGAAATTTTTGAAGGGGACAATTTTAAACATTACTTGGAAGTAATGGCAAAGTTTCATACATTTTCCAGTTATAATTGGCAGCTTATTTATGAACAATGTCCTAATGCTACTAAATTAGCAGGTTATGTTCAATGGAAGAGAGATTTTAACAGGCATGTCAAAAAAGGAGAAAAGGCAATTCGCATTTTGGCGCCACGTTTCGGAGAAGGTGGAATGTGTGGCTTTAAAGAGGTTTGTATTTTTGACATAAGTCAGACTGAGGGTGCACCTTTGCCTCAAAATGGTATAGAAGTAAAAATCTTAGAAGGAAACTATGAAAGTTATGAAATTTTATTTAATGCGCTTACAAAAATTTCTCCATTGCCAATTGAATTTGGGAAATTAAAAGCTGGTGTAAGAGGAACCTGCTACATTGGAAGGAAAATAGTTATAAGTGTAGGCATGAGTCAGCTTCAGAATACTAAAACATTGATTCATGAGATTGCGCATGAGTTGCTTCATAATGGTACTGATAAAAATAAAAATACTAAAGAAGTAGAGGCAGAAAGTGTTGCTTATGCTGTTTGCAGTTATTTTAATCTTGATACGTCTGAGTATAGTTTTAACTATGTTGCGGATTGGAGTGAGGATAAGCAGCTTGATATCTTACGCTCTAGCTTGGAAACTATTACAGAAACAGCGAATAAGATTATCGGTGATATTCTAGAGTATTTGGGAGAAGATATTGAAGATATTGATTTTGATATAGGAGACGATGAGCAACGTGGTAAAGAGTTATATGAGCTTGGGATGTTATATTATAATGATTTACAATATGAACGTTCAACGGAATATTTTAAAGAAGCTGCTGAACTTGGTAACATAGACGCTATTAGAAATATAGCTGACTGCTATTATATAGGGGTAGGTGTAGATAATGATTTATGTGAAGCGTATAAGTGGTTTAAAAAATTGGCTAATTATAACGATGCTGATGCTTGTTATATATTAGGAAATATTTGTAATAATCCAACATATAAAGATGCAGATACTGATGAAGTATTTTATTGGTATGAAAAAGCAGCAAACTTAGGAAGTTCTTATGCTTGTTATGAACTAGGTAATTGCTATAAATTTGGATTGGGTGTGGAAGTTGATTATGAAAAGGCACAGGAATATTATTATGAAGCAGCTATATTAGGAAATAAGCAGGCAAGAAGTTGTATTGATGCTAAAATTATTTATAAAAAAGGTTTTGTGTTATATCGTAAGAAAAAGTATGCAGAAGCAATGAGATATTTGCACATGGCAGCTGAATTAGGAAATGTTGAGGCGAATTATTTACTAGGATGTTTTTATGACTTTGGATATGGAGTAAAAATTAATTATGAAAAAGCCTATGACTACTATTTATTTGCAGCAGAAAACGGACATGCTCATGCACAATATGATGTTGGCTTTGCTTTTAGGTATGCCAGAGGTATAGAAAGAAATCTTGAAAAGGCAATCTATTGGTTTAAAAAGTCAGCAGCATTAGAATGTAATGTTGGCCAATATGAATTAGCTAACTGCTATTGGAATGGGATTGGTGTTGAAAAAGACAGGAGATTAGCAACAGAATATTATTTGAAAGCATATGAGCAGGGATATATTAAGGCTGGTTATGGCTTAGTAAAGTGCTATTATTACGGATTAGGTGTTGATAATAACATCATTAAAGATTTTATCGAAGATTATATTGATTTGGATGAAGAAAATGATTATGATTTATTGTTTATCCTAGGAGAGCTTTATTATGCAGGTAATTTAATAAAACAGGATTACAGTAAAGCTGTTAAATGCTTTGAAAAAGCTAAAGATGGTTACGAATATGATATGTACTATCATCTGGCTGAATGCTATTTTTATGGTTTAGGAACTGAACGTAATTTGTCAAAAGCGTTTGAGTATTACCAAGAAGCTTCGTATAATCCTAATATATACAAGGAAAAAGCAAGTGAAAAGATGTATGCTTTATTGTTAAATGGATATTGGAAAGATGAAATCGATGATGAAGTATTCGAGAGTATTGCATATGATGCGGAAATAGGGGATTGCAAAGCGCAGTTTATATTAGGTAATTGTTATTACAATGGCTATGGTATAGATGTTGATTATGCAGAAGCACTATCGTGGCGTGAAAAAGCTGCTGAATCCGGAGAGGCTAAAGCACAATTTTTAGTGGCACAGCAATATTTTAGTGGTATCGGTACACTGATTGATGTCGAGAAAGCGAAACATTGGTATACATTGTCTGCCGAAAATGGTAATGTTGAAGCACAGTTTGAATTGGCTAAGCTATTAGAAAATGGTAAAGACAGAGTTAAAAAGAATCTGGCAGGAGCTTTTTATTGGTATAAGAAGGCTGCGGAAGCAGATGATATTTATGCAATTTTAAAAGTAGGGCAGATGTATGATTCAGGCATAGGTATAGGTAAAAATATAGAAAAAGCATTATATTGGTATGAAAAGGCTGCTGCGAAAAATAGTATAGATGCAATTTATTATTTAGCTAATATATCTTTATATATTCACAGAGATATCCCAAAATGTATTGCCGCTTATGAGAAAATTTTAAAACTAACTCAAAATAAAAAAATGAAAGGTTTGGTATTAACCCAATTAGGAATTTTTTACAGTCAGGGAATAGGTGTAAAAAAAGACTCATATAAAGCAATGTACTATTATCGTGATGCTGTTGCAAATGATTCTGCTAAAGCAGCATATTTATTAGGCAATATCTATTTGCAACAGAAAGATTACGGTGCTGCTAAACGTGCTGTTGAGGTTTTTATGCTAGGAGCAGATTGTGGCAGTATTGCTTGTCAGAAAAAGCTGGCTGATTTATATCTTAATGGTATTGTTGTACAAAAAAACAAAGATAATGCTATTAAATGGTTAGCTGAAGCAGCAAAAAGCGGAGATGTGGAAGCTGAAATTAAAATGTTTGAATTGCTGCAATCTGATGATGAGAGTCAGCATGATGAAGAAAAAGTACCGGAGAAAAAAGCGGATGGCTTAAATTCTAATCTGGCAGATAAATTAGCCGATATCTTTTCATAAAATATAGAATGAGAGGAAAACTTATGAAGTATGAAAGCATTATAAAAAAAGCAGAAAAATATCATCAATGTGCGAAGCAGGTAGATTCTTTAGCTTTTGCTAAATGGGAAGCTAATTTCGAATTAGAGTATACTCATGAATCTACAGCGATTGAAGGAAATACCTTATCACTTTTAGAAACGAAAGTGGTCTTAGAAGATGGTATTTCTATTGGCGGCAAGCATTTGCGCGAAATTTTTGAGGTTGTTAATCATAAAAAAGCATATGAATTTATAAAGCAGAAAATCGCTGATGGTTTCCCTTTAGACGAAGCAATGACAAAAGATATTCATAGCATTTTAATGGAAAATATTTTTGCCGGTGGATTCTATCGTAATGTGAATGTACGAATTACCGGCGCTAATCATATACCGCCTGAGCCTAATGAAGCATATAGGCAGGTAAAGAATTTTTTTGCGGATTTGACATGGAAATATAAAGATGATCCTATTACTTTAGCTGCTTGGACACATGCAGAATTTGTACGTATTCATCCATTCATTGACGGCAACGGACGTACAAGCAGATTGATAATGAATTACCAATTATTGGCTAACCGGCTTATACCTATATCTATTCCTAAAATTGACAGATTAGAGTATTTTAAACGCTTAGAAGAATATGCATTACATGGTAATGTTGAGCCGTTTGCTGATTACATAGCTTCATTAGAAGAAAAAAGATTGGATGAGTTTCTGGCTATGTATAATATGTAATCGCAAGAGCTTATAATGATGGTGGTTTTTAAGAAAGGAGCATACTTATGCAAAAACTTTTAGCGTTCTTCCTGGCAATGCTGCTCAGCGTCAGCATAATTGCCGGCTGCGGCAGTAACAGCCCCAAGACTAACGATAAGCAGACAACCCAGACAACAACTGTTAATACAACCAAGAGCAACAATGGCCAGAACACTGCGGCCAACGTCAAGGCCAATAGCGGCAAAATCAAAATCAGCGAAAGCGCTGCTTACACCGATAAAGAGCACGTTGCTGCCTATATCAACGAATATAAGCGCCTGCCGCACAACTATATCACGAAAAATGAAGCCAAAAAGCTTGGCTGGCAGACAAAAGGCACACTCGACAAGGTTGCACCCGGCAAATCCATCGGCGGTGACCGCTATGGCAATTACGAGGGCAAGCTGCCGAAGAAAAACGGCCGTAACTGGAAGGAATGCGACATTGATTATGTGAAGGGTAATCGTAACGCGAAGCGCATAGTCTTTTCCAACGATGGCCTGATTTACTACACCGGTGATCACTACAAGTCCTTCAGCAAGCTTTACGGGAAATAAGGAGATTATCATGAGAACAATCACATTAGATCTTGAGCGCATGATCTCCGTGCCTGCGCTGCATAAATATCTGCGCAGCGCGCTGACATTGCCTGCGCATTACGGTGCCAATTTAGACGCTCTGTATGACTGTCTTACAGAAATCGTTGAGCCAACGCAGATTATTGTGCCTGCCAACGTTGCGGATAATGAAAAGCTGGGTTGGTATGGCGAACAGCTGCTGCAGGTTTTGCAGGACGCAGCGGAAGAAAACGAAAATTTACAGGTAACAGTGAAATAACCATACGAAGGACGGGCCTTGCGCTTCGTCCTTTTTACTTTTATTCGCAGGCGTGTTATAATTTTAGAGTGTAAATTTTTCACAGGGAGATAAGTAAAATGATTTTAAGTGCAGAGGATTTGTCGTACAGCTATGGCGACAGATTGTTGTTTGAAAATATTACATTTAACGTAGAAGAGGGCGACAAGTATGGTATTATCGGTGTCAACGGCACCGGTAAAAGTACCTTGCTGCGCATGATTGCCAATCACGAGGCCGGTGACGGCAAGCTGACGATTCCCGGCGGCGTGGTGATGGAATATCTGCCGCAGGACCCGCCGTTTGAGGCAGACGCAACTGTTCTGGAGCAGGTTTTTAAAGGCGATTCGCCGCTGATGGTGCTCTTGCGCGATTACGAAACTGCGGTGGAGCAGGCTGCAGCTGAGCCTGATAACAAAAAGCTGCAAAAGCATTTGCTTGATTTGCAGCAGCAGATGGATGATAAATATGCCTGGCAGCTGGAAAGCGAAGCTAAGGCAGTGTTAACGCAGCTTGGCATTACTAATCTGCAGCAGCAGATGGGCGAGCTGAGCGGCGGCCAGCGCAAGCGTGTGGCCTTGGCCGGCGTGCTGGTGCGTCCGTCGGACCTGCTGATTTTGGACGAGCCTACCAACCATATGGATAACGCTACTGTTGCCTGGCTTGAGCAAAAGCTGTTGGCGCGCAAGGGCGCTTTGCTGATGGTAACCCATGACCGTTATTTCTTTGACCGTGTTGTTAACCGCACTTTGGAGATAGACGGCGGTAAGGGCTATGTTTATGTAGGCAACTACAGCTTGTTTTTGCAAAAGCGTGAGGAACGCCGCATTGCGGAAGCCTCTGCTGCACAAAAGCTGCGCAACATCTACCGCCGCGAGCTGGCGTGGATCAGCCGTGGTGCTGAAGCGCGCCGTACCAAAAAGAAGGACCGTGTAGAGCGCTTTGCTCAGATTGAAGCGGAAGTAAAGAACGTCAAGACGGAAGCAAATCTGGAGATGTCCTCCGTCAGCAGTCGTTTGGGCAAAACTATTATCGAGCTGGAAGATATAGGCATGGTGTGGGATGGCAAGGATTATATCAAGGATTTCAGCTATATTTTGCTGCGTAATGACCGCATCGGTATCGTCGGTCCTAATGGTGCAGGCAAATCAACGCTGATGGATATTATCGCCGGCAAGCTGCAGCCTACGAGCGGTGAAATGCGCGTAGGCCAGACTGTGAAGATTGGTTATTTTGCACAGCACAGCGAGTTTCCGGACAGCAATATGCGTGTGCTGGAATATATCAAGGAAGCGAATAATTACATTGAAACGGCCGACGGTCAGCGCATCAGTGCGGCACAGATGCTGGAACGCTTCCTCTTCCCGCCGGAGCTGCAATGGGTGCCGGTGTCCAAGCTCAGCGGCGGCGAAAAACGCCGTCTGTATCTGCTGCGTGTGCTGATGACGGCACCGAACGTACTGCTTTTGGACGAACCGACGAATGATCTGGATATCCCTACGCTTTCTGTTTTGGAGGATTATCTCGACAGCTTCGCCGGTGCGGTTATCGCCGTGTCCCATGACCGTTACTTCCTCGACCGCTTTGCGCAAAAGATTTTTGCGTTGGAGCAGGATGGCAGCATCAAGCCGTATATCGGCGGCTACAGCGATTATGCAGAAGCTCTGCAGGAGGAAAGCGCACAGCAGGCGCAGCCTGCAAAGGCTAAGCCGGTGGCTGCAGCAAAGCCTGCCGAAGAGCCTGCGAAGAAGAAAATGACTTATGGCGAGCGCCTGGAGCTGGAGCGTCTTGACCAGGAGATTGCACGCAGCGAAGCAGAGCTGAAAATGCTGGGCGCGGAAATCAACCAATGTGGCAGCGACTTTACCCGTCTGGCAGATTTGACGAAGCAGCAGGAGGCTGTGCAGCAAAAGCTGGATGAGATGGTGGATCGTTGGGCTTATCTTTCCGAATTGGCAGAAGCAGAAGGCTAAGCTTGACAAGCAGGCTGCTTATTGTTAAAATAAAATCTGAAAAATTGTTGTGGATTTTTTCTGATTCAATAGTCATCTTTTCGCCACACGACTGTGTTTGCAGCCGTGTGGCTTTTGCTATATTAGGGAAAATGGGAGTAAGGATATGCTAAAAATTTTACACAAGGATTATAAGGATAAGGTTAAGCGTCTGCTGAGCGTTATGTTGCCGATTATCGGCACGCAGATTGCGATTATGGGCATGAACTTTTTTGATGCCAGTATGTCCGGGCAGGCTGGCGATGCGGATTTGGCCGGCGCTGCCATCGGCGGTAATATTTGGATGCCGGTGCAGACCTGCTTTGCAGGCATTTTGCTGGCGGCGATGCCTTTGATTGCCAACCTTTTGGGTGCAGGCGAAAAGGAAAAAATATCTACGGTAGTACGGCATGGCATGCTGTTGGCTATAGCCTTTTCAGTGCTGATAATTGTCGGCGGTGTTATCTTTTTGCCGCCGTTTTTGCAGGGCATGGGCCTGGCGCCGGAGGTTTATCACATTGCGCTGTGGTATATGGCCGGTCTTGGCATAGGCGTGCTGCCGTTCTTTCTCATCACGCCGTTGCGCAGTCTTGTTGATACACTTGGCTATACCAAGCTGTCGATGAAGATTTATCTTTTGGCGCTGCCTGTCAACGCATTCCTGAACTATGTGCTGATTTTCGGCAAGCTGGGCTTACCGCGCCTGGGCGGCATTGGCGCCGGCGTAGCAACGGGTATCACATTTTGGCTGCTTTTGGTGATGTTCGCGGCGGTGGTGACGAAGCTGCAACCGTTTAAGCAGTATGATGTGCTGGGCTTTGTGCGCCCTGTTAAGCAACTGGTAGTGGAATATCTGCGCATTGGCGTGCCTATGGGCGTGGCCATTTTTATGGAAACGAGCATCTTTGGCGTTGTGGCGCTGTTTATTGCCAAATTCGGCACAGAGGTTATCGCTGCGCATCAGGCGGCACTTAACTTCTCCTCGCTCATTTATATGTTCCCCATGAGCTTCTCACTGGCGTTGACGATTGTGGTAGGCGTTGAATATGGTGCGAAAAACTATCAGGGAGCGCGCGATTACACGGCACTGGGTCTGGAGATGAGCCTTTTTATCGCGATGCTTTACATGATGCTGGAGCTGGTGGCGCGCGAGTATATTGCGCTCATTTATACAACGAATCCGCATGTTATTGAGCTGGTGAAGGTGTTTATTATCTACGCTATTATGTGGCAGGGAGGCGACGCAATCGCGGCGCCGATACAGGGAATTTTGCGTGGCTACAAGGACGTTAACGCTACATTTTGGTGCAGCATGCTGGCCTATTGGGCAATTTGCCTGCCGGTGGGCTTGCTTTTGGATTACAAGTTCAATAACGGTGCCTTTGCTTATTGGCAGAGCCTTGATATCGGCGTAATCTGCAGTGCTGTTGTTTTATCGTTGCGTCTTGTTTTGCTGCAGCGCAGGATAAAGAAGGATGAAGAATGATTGAGGAGCGGCCAAGCTGCTCCTTATTTTATGCTTTAAATGTAGTTGTATAGTAGAATAATGTACGCACATAATATTCGTTAGGAAAAATGTCAAAAATTGCATTTTTCTTGACGAATGGGTAGACAGATGAAACCTTTTCACTTGTAGTAGTTCTTAATATTTGATTGGTAAAAACGAAAAGTGATTTTTTGCAATCGTTTTTCGAATGCAGTTTCTTGATAATTACTAAATAGAGTTTTTATAATAATAGTCAACTTGTGAATGAAAAGTATGGTATAATATACCTACTAGCGTGAGTGTTTAGCAGGAAGATTGCTATTTGCTGATATGAGATATTCAGATAAAAAATCCAATATGAGGAAAATAAAAATGAGTAAAGTTACAGTAGTGGTTTTAACTAAAAACGAAGAAAAAAATATAGCTGCTGTTGTGCAGAATGCCAAGAAAGTTGCAGCAGAGGTGCTGATTGTTGATTCCGGCAGTACGGATAAAACAGTTCAGTTAGCAGAGGAGAATGGCGCAAGAGTTGTTTATCGTGCTTGGGACAATGACTTTGCGGCGCAGCGCAATTTTGCCTTGCAGCATGTAGAAACTGAATGGGTTCTGTATCTTGATGCAGATGAAAGAATGAATGATGAGCTTTTAGCTTCCGTAAAGAATGCTGTTGGACATGATAAAACATGCCAGTATTCAATAAAACGCAAATCTGTAGCTTTTGGGCAGGAATTTAATTATGGTGTTTTAAAGCCTGATTTTGTACCGCGCTTGTTTAAGACTAAAAATGTGCATTGGGTTAATAAAGTACATGAAAAGCCGATGTGCAAGGATGAATTAAAGGTGTTGGGCGGTTATATTGAGCATTATACGTATACCGGATGGCAGCAGTATTTTAATAAGTTTAACCAATATACGACTATTTGGGCGCAGAATGCTTACGAAAACGGGAAGAAAGTAGGCTATTTTACCGCATATGGTCATGCTTTTTTTTCGTTTATTCAGATGTTGTTACTAAAAAAAGGTATTCTGGATGGTAGATTAGGAATAACCTTATCTGTATATCATTTTATGTATACCTTGACTAAATATATTAAGCTTATAGATTTGCAAAGAGGTAAAGGAAAATGAAAATAGCGATTTTAGAAAGTATTATTATGCCGGCAGGTCATGAAGTTGAGTTTGACCGTATCTTGGTTGATGAGCTGAATAACCAAGGGCATGAACCGGTGATGCTGGTGCCGGAAAACTTTCCGTTTAAAATAAAATACAATGCTAAGGTTGATTACCTTGAAGGTGGAGAGGTTGTAACTTATGCAGGTGCTAATAAGTTTCAAAAGCTGTGGTTATCTGTAAAGCGTGAAAGCAGACGCAGGAAATGGTTTAATTCTGCTTATAAAAAAAGCATTGAAAATAATTATGATGCTATCATTATTCCTACAGCAACCTACAGATATTTGCGTGCAATTTTAGATACAGATTTAAAAAACAGCAAGATACCAGTATATATTATTTTTCATGGTATTAACCCTCAGGAAAAAGCTAACTTTGTGAAACAGGCAAAACGTTGTGAGCGTTATCCTAATATTCATTTGAAAGTCATTACTTTGCGCAATGATTTTGTAAATGATGGCTTGAAAAATGTAGACCTTATTGCTCCACCTGTATTTAAACCGCAGGATTTGCCTGTAGATAAAAATTTGACTTATATGGAGCCATTGACATTGGGATTTTTTGGTCAGTATCGCCGTGAAAAGAATGTACGATTCTTTTTAGATGCATTTAAGCAGGCTAAGTTTACTGTTCCTGTAAAGCTGATTATGCAGGGAGCAACGGCACGTACAGAGGACAGTGAAGAGTTTGAGAAGATTATCAGTGAATACAAGGATGTTCCCGGTATTGAATTTTGGCATAAAAATTTGATCGGTGAAGAGTGGCAGAAGGCATTGCTTGGGGTTGATGTTATAATAGCGCCTTATGCTGCGGAACGTTATAGATATCACTGGAGTGCTATGCTGTTTACTGCTATTGGCTTTTACAAGCCGATTTTGCAGTCACCGGAAATGAATCCGGAGGTTTTGGCAGCTTACAATGTTGGCGAGGCTGTCGCATTGGATAGTGTAGAGGCGTTTACTAAGCAGTTGGAAGCGTTTGTTAACAGCTATCCGGAAAAGCATGGTCAATATAAGCAAGGGTTGATAGAAGCTAATGAGGCTTATAGCCATGAGAATTTGATTAAAAATATAGTAAAAATATAAAGGAAATATAGGGGGAGCATTTTGTTTAACGAGGATAAGACTATTGCAGCAGCTCAAAAAGTTATGCTTGAGATATTACAGGAAATACACAAAATCTGTGTAGAAAATAATCTCACATACTGGCTGGAAGCAGGAACTCTTTTAGGTGCAGTCCGTCACAAAGGGTTTATTCCTTGGGATGATGATAGTGATGTATCTATGCCTAGAGAAGATTACGAGAAATTTTTAAAAATAGCTCAGAAAAAATTACCTGAAGACATGTTTTTGCAGACTCAGAATACCGATAAAGAGTACCCGCTGCCTTGGGCAAAAATTCGCAAAAATGGGATTTTACTTGTTGAAACCGGTGAAACCGGTAATGAAAAGTATCATCATGGTATTTTTGTTGATATTTTTCCTTATGATTATTATGAATCTGAAGAAGTTATAAAAAAACTGCAGTGGTCAAGAACAACTAAGGATGAAAAAAATAAATATCCCAAGGGAAGTTTGAAAAGAATTTTTGCCGGTTTGTATGCCAATGTTTTCTGTTTTGCTTCAATGCGTGCTATAGAAAAGAAACGCTTGTATTTGATAGAGCATCGCGATGAATACACTGCCGACAAATGTCAATTCTTTTCTTATGCTGCTGATGTAGGGTATGTTTATCCTAATACTGTGGACGAGATTTTACCTGTAAAACTTGCCGAAAATGTATTTGAAGGTTATTCTTTCTATATTCCGAATAAACCTGATAGACTTTTGGAAGCTACTTATGGGAGTGATTATATGCAATTACCGCCTGTTGAACAGCGCAAAACACATGCCAAAAAAATTGGAGTGAATTTTTAGTTGCTATGAATATACAAAGTTCGATAGACAAAAATAGTATTAAGGCTGCAAATAATTTAAATGCGTTATTGTGTATTTCTAAAGTATTAAATGAAGATATTGTTAACATAACTGATATTCATCTTATGAAAAAGGGAATGACTAATCGGTCTTTTTATTTTCAATGCCGTGGCAAAAAATATATAATGCGTATTCCAGGTGAAGGAACGGATAAGCTGATTAATCGTAAGGAAGAGGCTTCTGTTTATCATGCAATTGCCGGAAAAGATTTATCTGACAGGGTTTTGTATATAAATCCTGTAAATGGCTATAAAATAACAGAATTTTATCGCGGTGCTAGAGTGTGCGATGCTCATAATAAAATGGATGTAAAATGTTGTTTGGAACGATTGAGAGAATTTCATGAAATGAAATTGCAGGTTGAACATGAATTTGATCTTTTTGCTCAGATTGAATTTTATGAATCGCTTTGGCAAGGCACGCATTCCGGGTATATTGATTATGCAGAAACAAAGAGTAAAGTATTTTCTTTACAGCAGTATATAAATGAGTATAAAGAAGAGTATTGCTTAACGCATATAGACGCAGTACCGGATAATTTTCTTATTTTGAGCGATGGCAGCGTTAAACTTATTGATTGGGAGTATGCAGCAATGCAGGATCCTCATGTGGATATAGCGATGTTTGCTATATACTCTTTGTATGATAAGGATCAGGTGGATAGCTTAATTGATATTTATTTTGACGGTTATTGTCCTAAAGAAACAAGAATAAAAATCTACTGCTATATAGCCGTTTGTGGCTTACTGTGGAGCAATTGGTGCGAATATAAAGAAAAATTGGGTGTAAAGTTTTGTGAATATGCCTATAGGCAATATCAGTATGCTAAAGATTTCTTTGATATCGTCCAAAGGAATTTAATTAACTGATGAGGTGGGAAGATGTCAAAGATTGAAAGAGCGGTTATAATGGCTGCCGGATTAGGTAATAGATTGAGTCCGGTTACACTAACAACTCCTAAACCACTTATAAAAGTGAATGGTGCCAGAATGATTGATACTGCTATTTCTGCTTTGCATAAGAATGGAATTTTTGAGATATATGTAGTCGTTGGTTATATGAAAGAGCAGTTTTTGAGCCTGGAGAAAGATAATCCGGGCTTAGTTCTCATAGATAATCCGTATTATGCTGAATGTAATAATATTGCATCTTTATATGTTGCAAGAGACTATATAGAAAATGCAATCATAATGGACGGAGACCAGATAATTTATAATCCCGAAATTCTTTCTGCTGATTTTGCTTACTCCGGCTATTGTAGTGTATGGACTGATGCAAAAACCGATGAATGGTTGCAAACAGTCGAAGACGGAGTTGTAATATCATGCAGTAGAAATGGTGGAGAAAAGGGTTGGCAGCTCTATAGTGTTTCACGCTGGAATTCAGATGATGGGAAAAAATTAAAAAAACATTTGGAAATAGAGTTCGAACAGAAAAAAAACCATCAGATTTATTGGGATGATGTAGCTATGTTTTGCTATCCTGATGAATACAAGCTGGGAATTTACCCGATATCAAAAAAAGACATTGTGGAAATTGATAATTTACAGGAATTAGCCGCGTTGGATACGAACTACAAAAAATATCTGGAGGAGCACTAGATGGAACAAAATACCAAAGGAAAAATAGATTGGCTTATAACCTTGCTACCACTAAGCATTATATTATTCTTATGTATTTTGTTCTTTGTAATGCCGGAGCAATCTAATGTTGTGCTGGGTAAGATAAGGTATTCTTTTGGAGATGTTTTAGGAGTTTACTATTTAATTATTGGTTTGGGCATTTTTGTTTTATCGCTGTATTTAGCTGTATTTAAATATGGTGATATAGTATTAGGTGACAAAGGTGAGAAGCCGAGATATTCTTTTTTGAGCTGGGGTTCAATGATGTTTACCTGTGGCTTAGCAGCGGATATTTTGTTTTATTCCTTTTCTGAATGGGTGCTTTATGCAAGTGATCCTCATATAAAAGAGCTTGGCTCAATACAGGAATGGGCAGGCGTATTTCCGTTGTTTCATTGGAGTTTTATTCCTTGGGCGTTCTATTTGGTTTTGGCAGTATCCTTCGGGTTTATGCTCCATGTCAGAAAAAGAAAACGCCAGAAATATTCTGAAGCCTGCAGAGCTTTATTAGGTAAACATACTGACAGATTTATAGGCAGACTGATTGACTTACTGGCAGTTTTTGCTTTGCTGGCAGGTACAGCCACAACATTTAGTGTGGCTACTCCTTTGATGGCTGCGATAATTGATAATTTATTTGCAGTTGATATTAGCAGAACAGCTATTAATATTCTTATTCTTGTAATTACATGTTTTGTATATACTTACTCATTATTACATGGATTTAAAGGGATAAGTTTTTTGGCTAAAGCTTGCTTCTATATGTTTTTTGCTTTACTGGGCTTTGTTTTACTTTTCTCTGGAGAAACAAGATATATTATCGAAACAGGTTTTTCTTCCTTCGGTAAAATGATACAAAACTTTATAGAGTTAGCTACGTATACTGATCCGCTAAGAACTAACAATTTTCCTCAGAACTGGACTATTTACTATTGGGCTTATTGGATGGTTTGGTGCGTGGCAGCTCCTTTTTTTATAGGCAATATTTCACGTGGCCGAACGGTGCGACAAACTATTTTAGGTGGTTATGGTTTTGGTGTAGGCTCTACATTAATCAGCTTTATAGTTTTGGGAAATTATTCTATGGGAATGCAAGTTATGGGCAGTGCCGATTTTATGGCTATGTATGCCGGTAGTGGCGATTTATATAGTATGATCGTAGCAATCATTAATACTTTACCATGTGCAAAAGTTATTATGTTTGTTATTTTGCTTACGATGATAGCTTTTTATGCTACATCATTTGATTCTATTGCTTTAACGGCTTCCTGCTATAGCTATCATAAGTTAGGCGAGGATGAGATGCCGAGCAAAGTAATTCAGTTAATGTGGTGCATTTTACTGATATTGTTACCTATAGCGTTACTTTTTGCAGAAAGCTCTATGAGTAATTTACAGAGTGTAAGCATAATTGCTGCGCTGCCAATTGGTATCGTTATTGTGATGATAGCTATAAGTTTTTTGAAGGATGCTGAGCACTACATTAGCTGAAGCAGTAATATGCTATTGGTATGTTTGTTTTATAAACTTATGTCAGTAAAAGTTTTAAGTGTTTATTATTGGAGTTATCAAGCATTTGGCGAGTACGCTTTTGTAAGATTAATACTGTATAAACTGCCATGCAAATACTTTTTTCCATGGAGGCGTTCTTATTAACATTGTCGTAACCGGCGGTGCCGGTTTTATCGGAAGTAATTTTATATTTTACATGCTGGCAAAACATCCGGACTATCGCATTATTTGTTTGGATAAGCTGACTTATGCAGGCAACTTGTCTACATTAGTACCAATAATGGATGTGCCTAACTTTCGCTTTTTGCAGGCAGATATCTGCGATAGAGAAGCTGTATACAAGCTTTTTGAGGAAGAACATCCCGATATCCTGGTGAACTTTGCTGCAGAATCACATGTAGACCGCAGTATTGAAAACCCAGGAGTTTTCTTGCAGACTAATATCATGGGTACAGCAACCTTGATGGATGCCTGCCGTAAATATGGCATCAGGCGTTATCATCAGATATCTACGGACGAAGTATACGGTGATTTGACGTTTGCTGATGATGCCAAGCCTTTTTCAGAAAGCGCTTTAATCAGGCCGAACTCGCCTTACAGCAGTTCCAAGGCAAGCGCAGATTTGATTGTCATGGCTTATCACAGAACATATGGCTTGCCGGTATCAATTTCGCGCTGCAGCAATAACTATGGCCCTTATCAGTTTCCGGAAAAGCTGATTCCGCTGATGCTTGCGAATGCTTTGGCAGATAAGCCGTTACCTGTGTATGGCGAAGGCTTAAATGTACGCGATTGGCTGTATGTTGAGGATCACTGCAAGGCAATTGATTTGATTATACATAAGGGCAGAGTAGGCGAGGTATATAATATCGGCGGTCACAACGAGATGCGTAATATTGATATCGTCAAGCTGATTTGTAAAGAATTAGGCAAGCCGGAAAGCCTGATTACGCACGTAACCGACCGCAAAGGTCATGATATGCGTTACGCAATCAATCCGACGAAGATTCATAATGAGCTGGGTTGGCTGCCGGAAACGAAGTTTGCTGACGGCATCAAAAAGACCATTAAATGGTATGTTGAAAACCAAAAGTGGTGGAAGGATATCATTAATGGTGAGTATCAGAATTATTATGAGAAGATGTATGGGAATAGATAAAAAAGAGGTCAGCAGCGCTGACCTCTTTTGTACTATATTCTGGTTTGTCCGCAATTAGTTCTTAAATCTTCACGCTTATACTTAAATTTTTCTGATGCCAGTGAATTGGTTTCATCGAAGCGGTTAGATTTAACATCGAGTATACTGCATAATAACTCATAGGCTAAGTCATTAGTCCAATAAAAGTCTTCATGCTTCTTTAGTGTTTCAAATATTTCTTGGTGATGTGCGATATACTCATCTGCAAAATAAGTGAAGAACGGAATTCTTACGCTTGCCAGACCTTCAAAGTTTGGTGAGCGTCTTTTGTCCGGTACGGTTGCGTGGTCGGAGAAGTATACCATAGCTTGCAGATTTAGCTTTTCCTTAGCGTAGTTAAAAATTTGCTCAAGCACATAATCAGTATAAGCAATGGAATCCGCGTAATTTACTTCCAGGTCATATTTACCGGGAGTGCCAAACTTGGTAAAGCTTTCAGGGAAGCGGTTAAGGAAATTAAAATGATTACCTTTTAAATGTACAATGAGGAAATTATTTTTTTCCGGATTCAATTCATCAAGGTAAGGCAGAAGAGATTCGTCATATTGAACTTGGTTAAGCTCCTGCTTAGTCCATTTAGCAACATCTGCGGTGTTGGCAATTAAAGTAACAGGTGTATCGGCACAGCCGAGGTGTCCCTGATTGCTGTACCAATGGACTTTATAGCCTGCTGCATGTGCTATATCAACAACAGAGCATGATTCGTAAAACTTTTTGTCATTATACTGATTTATTTCTGTAAGTGCATTAGAAACAGCGATAACAGTATTTGCGTATATAGAGAAAGCGTTAGGAAAAAGGATAAAGTTTTTGCTTTGCGCCATTTTGTTTAGCCAGGGAGTAGTGTTGTATTTGTACTCTTTATTGAAGGCTTTCATATAATCGCGTGATTCCGATTCACCGATAACCAAAAGAATAGTGTGCGGTTTATCGTCTTTATTTAATGGCGTAACCTGTAATTTACTGATGCGTTCCTGCATATTTTGGCTGTATTGCAGATTAGTTGCCAGATATTCTTTTACATCCAAATAAAATTCTACAATAGCTGTGCGGATAAAAACGCCATGCTTTTTCTTCCAAAGATAGGTAGATAAAAAGATTGCTATAGCAGCGATTATTGCGAGATTAACGATAGGGGTATTCTTTTGGATTATCATTTCCTGATAATTTACGAAGAGAGCTGCGGCTGTGACGCAAATGCTGCCAAGGAAAGTAACGATGTTAAGCACAAGAGGCATGGATTTAATGAATTCAATGATTTCATTGTAGTGAGTTTCCTGAATCATTTCCATACCGTTTTCGTTGATACAGGCTTTGTAAAGACCATAGTAAATTAGTTGTGCTACAGGAATAGAAAGCATAATTAATTCTGCAACAGTAATAAGGATAGTGGCAGGAATAGCAAGCCAGCTAATCTGTTGTATGATAATTCCCAAAGAAGAAATCCAGGCGATGAAATAAAGGCCGAAGACTGCTTCAAAGTGAAATTCAAAGTCAGAAGATACCTTGTGATTGCTGATGAAGTAAAGAGTTGGGTATGTAACAATCCAAAGAATAGCTATAATCGTTGGGATGACGAATAAAGGTGAGGTTAATGGTAAGCCGGCTAAAGCAGCAGGCAGCACCGATAAAATGGCACAGGGGATAAAACGTCGCAGTTGCAGATATGTAGCTTTATTGCCTAATCCGTGTGAAATCTTAAGATAGTAAATATAGGAAAACAGGTAAAAGACGACAGCGGTTATAATATATGTTGCATCAATGTAGCTCATAATATCAAGACTCCTTTACAGACCAATATTCGTTTAGTTTGAAACATACTTATCATAGCAGAAAACTACTAGTGAGTCAATTTTCATAAGATCTATGCTAATATAGATGTGCTTAGATTTGTCGAAATGCTTGAGTATTGTTCACGCTATGCAATTATGTAAGAATACTATTGAAAATCTATAAGGCACAAGAAGAACTTTGATGCTTTGATTTACTCAAAGCCTGCTTAATGTTATAATATAAGCAGTTTGAAAGTAGTATGGTGCATTTAATGCTTATAATGGATTTAGAAAAGCTTTATATCAGCAATTAACTGGCTTGGTGCACCTCAATTTTAGGAGCGAATGAGATATGTTGACAATGTATAAGTGGGATGATCCTGCATTAAAGCAAATTTGGCAGAAATTGTATGCCAATAATTCCTATTTGTTTCCGTATTCTTCATGGGAATATAATGAGCAGATATATAAGTACATCAAGGTAAAACCTTCTTCAATGTTCCAAAAGAACTATTTTTTAGTATACGAAGAAGAGAAAAAACCTTTGGTGTTATTTCCGTTATATTTGAAGAAAAATAAGCTACGTCTTTTTGGCATATCTCCTTCAATTAGCTCACCATCAAGATTGAAGGTAGCATAATATCCTTGATATGATGCATGGAAATGAGGCGGATTGTGTTCACCGTTGTTGTACATCTTGATAATAATACCATAAAACATTGAAATGGCCGGCATACTGATTTCTCTCCTTTAATTATAATATTTGCTCCAGCAAAATACAACATAAGGTACTGAACAAAAAAGCAGTACACATAGCATCCGGAAGTTTCGGATACCATAGGTACTGCTAATTTACTAACGACGTGAGCCGCTAGGCCCTACTTATTTTGTTGTAAATGTGAAGCTAAGTATAAAGAAAAGGAAAAACAAAGCCAAGAGAAAATTCTGAAAAATCGCACAAAATATGACGATGTTGCGATAAGCCATCGCTATATAAAAAGACTTGAAAGATAGAATGTAGTTTGTTCAATAGAACAGCTGTCACTGAGCATGGTGTTCTTTATAAAATGAATCGTTGCTTCTGAAAAGCCTTTAACGTCTTTGGTAAAAAAGGCCGATTTTCCAAAAGACAGCTAACGTCTTTGGTAAAAAAGGCTGTTTTTCCAAAAGACAACTGAAATCTTGCGAATTGATGTACATACCGTAGAAAGAAGATATTAACGGCAGACTGATTTCTTTCCTTTAATTATAATGTCTGCTTCAATAAAATACATTTCGACCAAGGCTTCTTCTACAGAGCATTTACGTCTTTGGTAGCGTTGAATAATAGCAGACTCAAAAGTAAAACCTTTTAATTTAGGCACTTTTAAAGTAACGTCACTAGTTTGAGTAGAGAATGATCTTTCGTAATCTCCGGCACGATAACCTTTTATTGTACATGGTAGATTTGACAATTACTATGCTGTTGGTAAGAGCGTAGAAGACAGGAAATCCATTTCAAATGAAAACTACGCATTTAGTAAAATTCATTACTAATGCGTCGTATAAAAATATAAGGTCGCGTGTTGTTATCCTTTCGGAGGATAAGGATCATTACCGTAGAAATTACGCTCTCTAATTTGACTGTTCTTTCCGTGAACGATTAACTCAGATTTTTGTTTTATAGAAATTGTTCTGGCATAAGCTTCAGCCTGAGTATTAGTGTGTTTGGTGGCTTTGCTATTGCCAGCACCTTTTACATTCCAACCACCAGTTTTTTTGAACAAAGTTAACTGTTTTAGTAAAATCGACAGGATATCTTGAAGCAACTGTAGAATAGCGCTACGCAGACCGGACTTGGAGGATAAGTTCTTGGAGTATTTGAATGGGATAGTTGGGAGAGAAGCGAAGAATGCAAGCGTGCGCTTGGCGGTGTTTGTTGTTGGTGGGGGAGAGGTAGTCTTTGAAAGTGAGGAATTTTAGTGAAATAAATATTGACCATTTGACTTTTAAATAAGAGTAGAGTTATAATAATATCCTATGTGTAGATATAGGAGATGGGCTTATAGTCAAGTGCTTACTTACTAGATTTATTGCAAATAATGCAATGCATCCTTTGCAATAGTCGAACTGCGGTGCTACATTGGCATTGTCGAGGTATAACCAAAGACAGATTGCTAATGTCAGAATTACTGTTGCTGGCATTTGATTGTCCTCCCTTGCTATTATTATAACATGATAGTAAGTTGAGACTCATGGTGACTGTTATGTGACGTATATTTTATACTGCATATCGTTTAAGACTATATCCGTTAATTTGGGAATGGTCACCTCCGTGTTAACGGATACTTCTAAAAATACAGGTGAAGACATGAATGCAGATGAGTTCAAACAAAGATATCCTAAATATTTCGTTCCACAATATACCCATTTTGACAGAAAAATGAAACTTGATGATGCATTTAGTTACGTAACGAACAGTGAAAATATAAAAAAGCATAAATTTTTTCCGTTCATTTCCTACACTAAAAAAATTGTTAAGTTCAGTAAAGATAAAGGACAATACACTAAAGAGCGTGCATTGTGTTATGCAGCACATATGGATAGCTTAATATATAAGTATTACGGCATGCTTTTAAATGATGAATCTAGCGAATTTTTAGACAAAAATTCGCTAGATTATTGCGCGATTGCATATAGGTCTAACTTAAAAGGAGAATCTAATATCCATTTTTCAAAAAGAGCTTTTGATTTTATAAAAAAGCAAGAAAAAGCATATGTATTTATTGGAGACTTTAAGGATTTTTTTCCGTCACTAGATCATATTTATCTGAAAGAAAGAATGTGCAATCTATTGGGAGTTGAGCAGCTTAGTGAAGATTATTATGCTATTTTTAAAAATGTAACTAGATTTTCTATGGTAGAATTAGAAGAACTGTTATCTATAAACAGTTTGCCTAATAATTTAGCTGGTAAGCATAAATTTAATAAACTGAAAACGGCATTGCCTGACAATGAGACTTTGAATAGCTTAAAGAAGAAGAAATGTATTCACGTAAACCGAAATCTAGAGAATGGCATACCACAAGGTTCACCTATTAGTGGTGTTTTAGCTAATATCTATATGATGGAATTTGATTTAGCTATGAGGCAACTTATTGAAGAAGAAAACAACGGTCTTTATATGCGCTATTCTGATGATATAATCATAGTTTTACCTAATATTGAAGAAGGGGTTTTTAGGAAAATCTATGACTCTATTATAAACGAAATAAACGCTATACCGAATCTGATTTTAGAAGATAAGAAAAAGAATATTTTTTATTATGAACATCAAAAAGTTCTTAATATAAATAATTATTATCTAGAAAAGACAAGTAAAAATTCTAACATAATTAACTATTTGGGTTTTTCTTTCGATGGAGTAGATGTTACTATCAGACAGAAGACACAAGCAAAATATTACTATCGTGCATATGGAAAAATTAAAACCATTAAAAGAAATGCCTTTATGACAAAAAATAATAACAAAGTCAGCAAAAAAGAATTATACAGGAATTACTCTGAGAGACATGGTAATGCTGAAAATTCTAATGGTAATTATATTGATTATGTAAAAAGAGCAGAATCAGTATATGAAGGTGAAAAAAAGATAGCCAATATTAGAAAGCGACATATGTCCAAGATTGCGTTAAGGTTAAAGAAAAAAAGAAGCAAGCAAAGACAAGATAGTAGAATGTACTATACATAAATTAAGCAGAACACCGCCAAGCGAGCGCGTACAGCGTGCATGGCGGTGTTTGTTGTTGGTGAGGGAAAATTTGACGATAATTGTAATTGGGTGATACAATTAAAAAAGATGACGTATAATAAGTTGAGCAAATTCAATTCAATATGAAAAAATCAGGACCGCTTCTGCGGTCCTGGTCAAAATCTTCATTTCTTGAAATTTAAGCTACATTTAGCTGGTGTATTTTTTGTAGTAGCAAATCGACATTGTCCTTTTGTGACAGGCCTGTTTTTTTAGGTAGCTGAAGCCTACTGCTCCTTAGCTAACAGATCCTTGAAGTACTAGTGTTCTTCGGGTGGAGTTTTTAAAATATCCATGGTTTAGTCAATGGAGACATTCAGTGTAGACATAAGATTTTTGATGCTTTCAGCCTTGCCTTCAGCTCTTCTGTTATTAATTCCAGCTTCATAAATTTGCTTGCTGAAAATATCCATAGTTGCGAGTCCCTTCTTTTGATGGTACGGTAGGTACTGTGTTGTTGAAACTATACTGGCACGCTATTGTAATAAAGCTCGTCAGGACAAATATCCTGACCGTCAGGCCAGATGACAGTAAATCCGTCTGCCTTTGCTAAAGAAAAATAAGAAAAATTCTTAAGCTGGCTATACCACGAACCTTTGATATAAGGCTTTACGTCGAATATTTTAGTTTCACCATTATCAAAAATAACCTTTAGAGTATAATCCTTTTGTACAGTTACGCTGATAGCGGTTGGTCTAAGCATAATTTTCACCTCTAATAATTGTTAACGTAATGGTTCAATTTTAAAATAGCCGTCACCGGCAGATAACAAAATCCAATTTGCATTTAACTCATCTTCGTGTAAAGCTGTCCAGGCAGTTAAAAGCTTTAATTGTTTGGTAGGGAAAGAACCTTCCAAAATTTTTCCGGTAAAGTCCATAACTATTTCATGCTCATTGTAGATAGCATGTAAATGTGGTATGTTATGTTTTCCGCCTTTTTCACTTTGCATTCTAATAATAATACCATAAAACATTGAAATAGCCGGCATACTGTTTTCTCTCTTTTAATTATAATATTTGCTCCGCTAAAATACAACATAGGGTGCTGAACAAAAAAAGCAGTACACATAGCGTCCGGAAGCTCCGGATACCTTAGGTACTCTAAATTACTACCGACGTGAGCCGATAGGCACTGCTTATTTTGTTGTGAATGTGAAGCTGATTTAAGTATAATGAAAATAGCAAATAAAGTCAAACGAAAATTCTGAAAATACAAACAACAATCTCTTTCGTACCGATGATATTATGGATGCCATTTGGGTACTGCTGCTAATAAAATTATCTCAATTTCTGTAACCTACTTTACAAAAATTAGCATATCTTCTTTTTCTATGAGAAAACTGCAACTTTTTGTTGACAGTTACAAAGAATTACTGTATTATCATGCACATAACTTAATAACGGGCGATGAAGAGAAGAGTAAATGTACGAGCCTGGCAAAGAGAGCCTTCGTGACGGTGCAAGAGGGAGCAGGTGGTGACATTGAAGATGGTCTTGGAGCCGATGGGCTGAGATGCTGGCGCATTTAGGCCGTCCGGGTGCGCCCGTTACAGTGCTGGAGTATTAAAGGGTAAACAATCCCTGCGTACTTGATGAGGTCCGTGTGGTGACATATGGATGAATTAGGGTGGTATCACGAAGCAACGCTTTCGTCCCTGTATTTTTACAGGAACGGAAGCTTTTTTTATTGCTTATCCTCCTGTAGCAAGTCGAAAATCTAAGTTAGGAAATGTAGGAGGAACAAACAATGCCGATTAAAATCAATGACCATTTATCCGCTATCTGCCAACTGCAGGAGGAAGGAATTTTTACCATGACTGAGCAACGCGCGACAACGCAGCGTATTCGTCCGCTGAAGGTGTGCGTGCTGAACCTAATGCCGCTGAAGAAACCGACTGAAATTCAGCTGCTGCGTCTTTTGGGCAATTCTCCGCTGCAGATAGAGGTTGATTTCTGCCGTACCGTGAGCCGTGAAACTACGCACACCGATAATTCGTATCTCGACCGTGCTTATCTGGAGTTTGATGATGTTAAGGACCGCTATTACGATGCGTTCTTAATGACGGGAGCACCGGTAGAAACTATTCCCTTTGAGGCTGTAGATTACTGGAAGGAAATCGAAGCCTATCTTGATTGGGCGGAATACCACTGCTATTCTACGATGACGCTTTGCTGGGGCGCGCAGGCTGCTTTGTACCATTATTACGGTGTTAACAAAACGATTTTGCCGGCGAAGATGTTTGGCATCTTCCCCTACGGCCTGACGGTGAAAAATCATCCGCTGCTGCGTGGCTTTGATGACAGATACTTCATTCCGCAGTCCCGTCATACCGCGGTTGATGATGATGCGATTGATGCCTGCAAGGCGTTGCAGGTGCTGTCCCGTTCGGTAGAAAACGGTATCAACATCTGCGCTACCAAGGATTTACGCCGCATCTTCGTTTTAGGCCATTTCGAATATGATCGCTATACTTTGGCTAATGAATATTTCCGCGATAAGAAAAAGAATTTGCCGATTGATTTGCCGGAGTTTTACTTCCCCGATGGCGATACAACACAGGAGCCGGTATTTAAATGGCGCAGCTACGCGCATCTGTTCTATATGAACTGGCTGAACATCGTTTACCAGGATACGCCGTATGATTTGCACGAGCTGGCACCGGCAAGCGGTAACAAGCTGGATAAGGCTATAGGCGAATATAACAAAATTCTTTTGCAGCTGCAGCGCATGGGTGCCGCAATTCCTGCCAACCAATAATTTGAAGATGATAAATTTTTGAAGGAGCGATAGAAAATGAGTGAGTTAAAAATCAATACCAAATGTTTAGTAGGCGGTTATAAACCGGGCAACGGCGAACCGCGTCAGATTCCTATTATCCAATCCACTACATTTAAGTACGATACAAGTGAGGCAATGGGCAAGCTGTTCGACCTGGAGGCTACAGGCTATTTTTACTCCCGCCTGCAAAACCCGACCTGCGATTTCGTAGCAGCTAAGATTGCGGAGCTGGAGGGTGGCGCTGCAGCGATGCTCACTTCTTCCGGTCAGGCAGCTAACTTCTTTGCCCTGTTCAACATCTGCGAGGCGGGCAGCCATATTGTTGCTTCTTCTTCGATTTACGGCGGCAGCTATAATCTGATCGATGTAACGTTAGCGAAGATGGGCGTAACAGCGACCTTTGTTTCTCCCGATGCTACGGACGAGGAGCTGGACGCTGCTTTTCAGGAGAACACCAAGGCTGTGTTTGGCGAAATTATTGCTAACCCTGCATTGACGGTGCTGGATATTGAAAAATTTGCCAACGCTGCGCATCGTCATGGTGTGCCTCTGATCGTGGATAACACCTTCCCGACACCGATTAACTGCCGCCCGCTGGAATGGGGCGCAGACATTGTAACGCATTCTACTACTAAGTATATGGATGGTCATGCTGCCTGCCTGGGCGGTGCGATTATCGACGGCGGCAGGTTCGACTGGTTGGCGCATGCTGACAAGTTCCCCGGTCTGTGCGCACCGGATGAATCCTATCACGGAATTACCTACGCCGAAAAGTTTGGCAAGGAGGGTGCTTTTATTACCAAGGCTACGGCGCAGCTAATGCGTGATTTCGGCGCTATGCAGTCGCCGCAAAGTGCGTTCATCCTGAATCTTGGCTTGGAATCGCTGCATGTGCGTATGCCGCGCCATGTAGAAAACGCTCAGGCTATAGCGGAATTTTTGGAGCAGCAACCGCAGGTTGAATATGTCAATTACCCCGGACTGAAGTCCAATAAATATTATGCTCTTGCGCAAAAATATCTTGGCAACGGCGGCTGCGGCGTAGTTTCCTTCAACCTGAAGGGAGGACGCAAGGCAGCGGAAGCCTTTATGAAGCGCTTGCAGCTTGCGGCAATCGAAACACATGTTGCCGACGCGCGTACCTGCTGCCTGAACCCGGCAACTACAACGCATCGCCAGATGACGGATGAGCAGCTGGCGGTGGCCGGTATTCCTGCAGGCTTAGTGCGTCTGTCCTGCGGTCTGGAGGATAAGGAGGATTTGCTGGCAGATTTGCAGCAGGCTTTGGCAGGCATTGCAGAGTAAAGCGTGTTAGCACTAAATAAAGTTTGAAGGCTGGTCCTGTGGGCCGGTCTTCTTTTTTGCGTAGTTATGCTATACTATTTATTTACATCTTGCTTATTAAAGTGTACAATAAATGTAATCAAGTCTGGCAAAAAACAGATATTTTGCTTAGATAAAGCTGTAATAAATGGAGGAAGGGGCTATGTGTATGGATTTGTATAATGTACAAAAGCTGCTGCAGGCCAAGGTCCTGACCGGCAGCGAGCTGATGCACCGCCAAATTGAATCCTGCTGCGGCAGTGACATGATGAGCGATGTTCTGGCCTTTACCAAACGCAACACCTTGCTGTGCACGGGACTGACTAATATGCAGGTAGTGCGCACCGCCGATATGACGGAGCTGAGCGCGCTGGTATTTGTGCGTGGAAAGGTGCCTGATGCTGATATTGTGGCAGCGGCGGCGGAAAATAATCTGCCGGTTCTGGCTACCGATTATACCTTATTTGAAGCCTGCGGCATTCTTTACGGAGCAGGTATCCGTGGCTGCAGCAAAAAGGAGTAAGAAAAATGACAGACAGTAAATCAGTAAAATTAGCCTTTGACTGCGTTGGCGGAGATTTTGAACGCGCAGGCGAAGCCTCTTCTAAAATAAAAAAGATGCTGCAGCGCTTAGGCATTCCAGCAGATATTGTACGCCGTATTGCCATCGGCACTTATGAGGCGGAAATGAATGTTATCATTCACGCCGGCGGCGGCAATGTAGCGGCCGAGGTGTTTCCGGATGCTACGGTTATTACTGTAACCGACCACGGCCCCGGAATCCCTGATATCAATAAGGCCTTGCAGGAGGGCTGGTCTACTGCGCCTGATTATGTGCGTCAGATGGGCTTTGGCGCCGGCATGGGCCTGCCTAATATGGTAAAGTGCTCTGATAAGTTTGATATTCAGTCCAAGGTGGGTGAAGGAACCTGCATCACGATGCAGTTCAAGCACCAGAGCGAGGATTTATAAGAGATTTTAGGAAACGAGGTGATACGCAATGGCTCCTCAACCAACAACATATTTCCATTCGGTGGAATTGCAGCGGAATAAATGTCAGGGCTGCGTATCCTGCGTCAAGCTGTGTCCGACAGAGGCCATCCGCGTACGCAACGGCAAGGCGGAGATTTTGGGAGACCGCTGCATTGACTGCGGTGCCTGTGCTGCAGGCTGTCCCTATCATGCCTTTAACGTAAAAACCGACACGCTGGATGGATTGGCAGATTATGCTTATAATATTGTGCTGCCCGCACCTTCATTGTATGCGCAGTTCCCGGATAATATTCCGCTGGAAAGCATCTGGCAGGGTCTGCATAATATAGGCTTTGATGAAATTTTTGATGTTTCACTGGCTTCGGAGTATATCGCTCTTGAAATAGAAGAATATGTAAAAAAGAACAGCAACGGTCGTAAGCCGCTGATTTCTTCTACCTGTCCCGCAGTTATGCGTCTGATTCAGGTAAAGTTCCCCGAGCTGATTAAGCAGGTGGTGCCTGTACTGCCGCCGGCAGAAGCTGCCGCGATTTACGTAAAGCGTGAAGCAGCGGCGCGCAAGCAGCTGCCGAAGGAGCTGATAGGCGTATGGTTTATCTCGCCCTGTCCTTCCAAGGAAACTAATATCCGCCAGTCAGTAGATGTGCATCATACAGAGCTTACCGGCAGCTTCAGCCTGTCGGAGATTTACGGGCTGCTGCTGAAGAATCTTGGCGGCACGCATGAGCTGAATGTGCGCACCGGTTCCTCCTATGGCATGGCCTGGGGAACCTATGGCGGCGAAATTGAAAGCGCCGGTATTACCAACGGTCTGGCAATTCACGGCATTGATAATGTTTATGACCTGCTGGAGCAGGTTTCCATGAATAAAATGCCGCAGCTTGATTATGTGGAATGCAGTGCCTGCAAAGGTGGCTGTCTGGGCGGCCTTTTGGCAGCAGAAAACAAGTTCGTAGCCGAATGCAATCTGCGCAGACGCATTGCCGCTTTGCGGGAGCAGGAGCCGGCGGACAGGCGTGAAGCTATGGCGCGCACGATGGTACTGGAGGATTTCCCGCATTCGGAGGCCTATCGCAAGAAGCTGGTAGCGCGTCCGATGATGCAGCTTGATGATGACATCATGGAAGCGATGAAAAAGTTCGAGCGCATGGAAGAGGTGCTCTGCTCCTTGCCCGGTCTGGACTGCGGTGCCTGCGGTGCACCCAGCTGTCAGGGACTGGCGGAGGATATCGTGCAGGGCAAGGCGCACGAAATAGATTGTATTTTTAAATTGCGTGCCAGTGTACATAAATTGTCACAGGGCATGCTGGAGCTGGCTAAGCAGATTCCTATTTATCACGAGCCGGCAGAAATAAATAAAACGGAGGCAGACAACGATGAAGGTTAAAGAAATGATTGAGAAGCTTGATTTGAAGCTTCTGACTAAGGATGTAAGCGAAGACGCTTTATATGCAGAGGTAGAAGGCGGTTATGCTTCCGATTTACTGAGTAATGCAATGGGCCAGGGTCAGCCAGGTATGGTTTGGGTAACGATGCAGGGACATCAGAATGTTGCTGCCGTTGCTTCGCTGATTGGCTTTGCGGCAGTTATCGTAGCAGGCGATGGTCCGGTAGCAGACGACACACTGCATAAGGCAAATCTGAATGATGTTGTTGTTGCGGCAACCGAAGCACCTGCCTTTGAGGTTATCGGCAAGCTGCACGAATTGGGTGTTGGCAAGAAGGACTAAGCAATGCAGACAGTTCTGGCGGATTTACATGTACATACGCTGCTTTCGCCCTGCGCTGAGGTAGAAATGACACCGCAGCATATTGTGATGCGTGCTGCCGAGTATGGCATCGGTGCGGTTGCTATTACCGATCATAACGCCAGTGCCAACGTGCCGGCTGCGCTGGAGGCAGCGCAGCGCTACGGCGTGAAGGTGTTCCCCGGTATGGAAGTGGAAAGCAGTGAAGAGGCGCATATTGTGGCGCTGTTTGATACGCTGGAGCAGCTGCAGAGATGGCAGCTGCTGGTTGATGAGCATATGAACGGTATGCTGAATGATGTCGAACGTTTCGGTGCTCAGTATGTAGTAGATGCCGAGGACGAGTTTGTGCGTGAGGAGCAGCGTCTGCTGCATGCGCCGTTGTCGCTGACTGCGGCGCAGGTTGTGCAGCAGGTTGCAGCCTTGGGCGGCCTTACCATTGCCGCTCACATCGACCGTCCTTCCTACAGCATTTTGGGACAGCTGGGTTTTATTGAGCCGGACTTTGGCTTTGCTGCTGCCGAAATTTCTGCAGCAGGCTGGCAGCGTAAGCTGCAGTCGAAGCTGCAGCGTCTGGCAGGCTATCTGCCCTTTGTTACGGACTCCGATGCACATAATATTTATGATTTTGTGCAGGGACCGAAAAACCTGCTGCAGGTGGAGGAATTAACGATAGCAGAGCTGAAATTGGCGCTGGCAGGCAAAGGGATGCGCAAGGTCCTGGCGGGACAATTTTCAGATTTTTGTAAAGAATAACACAAATAGAGTATACTATATAGCAAAAATAACATAAATAGTATTGTGTATTTACTTGCAAAATGGTATACTGAGTTGGTAAGTTTACAAAAAATCCTTTAGAGGAGGGGTAGTATGAACAATAGTGAAAACCGTCTTGAGCGTAAATGCAGCTGCTGCGGCGGCGAAAATCCGGAAAAGCAGCGCATAGATGCCATTCTGGAAAAATACGCAGATGTTAAGGGACCGCTGATTCCTATTCTGCAGGAAGTGCAAAACCTGTACAACTATTTGCCGAAGGATGTACTGGAATATATTGCCGATAAAACAGGTACGCCTATTTCCGAAATTTACGGCGTTGTAACCTTTTATTCATTGTTCCATCTTAATCCGCGCGGACGCAACGTTATCCGTGTCTGCCAGGGAACTGCCTGCCATGTGCGTGGCGGCAAAACAATTCTGCAGGCTTTGGAAAAGCAGCTGGGTATTAAGGCCGGACATACGACCGATGACCTGCGTTTTACTTTGGAAACTGTAGCCTGCATCGGTGCCTGCGGGTTGGCGCCGGTTATGCAGATTAACGATGATACGCATGGACGCCTGACCACCGACAAGCTGGCAGGTATCTTGGCAAGGTATAAATAAAATGCGGGAGCTGGCATTACACATCTTGGATATAGCCCAAAATTCTGTGGCTGCCGGTGCTCGTCACATCTGGCTGACTGTCAGCGAAAATGAACAGGGGTACTTTGTTTTCAGCGTCCGCGATGACGGCAAGGGTATGGACAGCGAAATGCTACAGCGGGTGCGTGACCCCTTTGTTACCAGCCGTACTACAAGAAAGGTAGGCATGGGGATTCCCTTTATCGATATGGTTACGCAGCAATGCGGCGGACACTTGGAGCTGCAATCTGCTCCCGGAAAGGGAACCGAGCTGACTGCATATTTTGCGGCAGATAATATTGACAGACCGCCGCTGGGAGATATTGTGAGCAGCGTGCAGGTGCTGTTGGCGGGGGCGCCGCAGCTCGAGCTGGAATTTGCCTATAACGGTGCCAAGGGCTCGTTGGTGTTCAAAACGCAGGAGGTCAGAGAAATATTAGGCGAAGCGTGTGACTTTGCCAATCCTGAAATATATGCCTGGTTGGGAGCTTATTTAGAAGAGCAGCTGGCACAGGTGCAGGGCGAGGAGGTATAAACGAATGAAAAGCTTAGCGGATTTACACGCTTTGAGAGATAAACTGAAGGCAGATATCAAGCTGCGTCAGAGTTCTGGTACTAAAATTATTGTTGGCATGGGTACCTGCGGCATTGCTGCCGGTGCGCGCGAGGTTATGAGCGCTATCCTGCAGGAGCTGAACAAGCGTCATTTATTCGACGTGCAGGTACAGCAGACAGGCTGTATCGGCATGTGCGAAAAAGAGGTGCTCGTTGACGTAGTGCGTCCGGGTGAAGCGCGTATTACTTATGGCAAGGTAACTCCGGAGGCCGTTCCCAAAATTATCGCAGAGCATGTGGTAAACGGTCATATTGTGGAAGAGCTTGTCGTAGGCAGGCTGGATCAGGAATAAGCCGCAGGCAGGTACACAGTTGTTGGAGAAGCTGATGTATCATAGCTTGTAAACAAAACAGGTGGAGGAAAAATATTATGCAGCATATAAGAGCTCACGTTTTAGTGTGTGGCGGTACGGGCTGTAAGGCCAACGGCTCGAAGGAAATCCAGCTGACTTTTGCCAGAGAGCTGCAAAAGTTCGGTCTGCAGGATGAGGTTATGGTTGTCGAAACAGGCTGCCATGGCTTCTGCGAGCACGGACCGCTGGTTATCGTTTATCCGGAAGGCACCTTCTATTGCGGTGTAAAGCCGGAGGACGTTAAAACCATCGTTGAAGAACATTTATATAAAGGACGCATTGTGCAGCGTTTGCTTTATCGTGAACCCATCAATCAGGAGCAGGTTCCGCGTTATTCGGAAATCGGCTTCTACAAAAAGCAGCATCGCCTGGTATTGGCTAACTGCGGCGCTATCAATCCGGAAGCTATTGAAGAATATATCGCCGTAGGCGGTTATGAGGCATTGGCTAAGGCTGTTACGCAGATGACTCCGCAGGAGGTTGTGGACGAGGTAAAAAAATCCGGCCTGCGCGGTCGTGGCGGCGGCGGCTTCCCGACCGGTATGAAATGGCAGTTTGCCAAAAACTCCGAGAGCGATAAAAAGTATGTTATCTGTAATGCGGACGAGGGCGACCCGGGCGCATTTATGGACCGCAGCGTTCTGGAGGGCGACCCGCACCGTGTATTGGAAGGCATGGCTATCTGCGGCTATGCTATGGGTGCCGATGAAGGCTATATCTATGTACGTGCGGAATATCCGCTGGCTATCAAACGCTTGCGTACCGCAATTGCTCAGGCTGAAGAAATGGGCCTGTTAGGCGAGCATATTTTTGAAAGCGATTTCAGCTTTACTATTCATATTAAAGAGGGTGCCGGTGCCTTCGTTTGCGGCGAAGAAACTGCTCTGATGGCTTCTATCGAAGGCAAGCGCGGCATGCCGCGGCCGCGTCCGCCTTTCCCTGCGGTCAGCGGCCTGTGGGGCAAGCCGACGAATATCAACAACGTAGAAACCTTTGCCAATGTTGCGCAGATTATTGTTAACGGTGCAGACTGGTACTGCCAGCTGGGTACAGAAAAATCTAAGGGCACCAAGGTTTTCGCACTGACAGGCAAAATCAATAATACCGGTCTGGCAGAGGTGCCTATGGGTATTACCATGCGCGAGATTATCTATGATATCGGCGGCGGTATTACCAACGGCAAAAAGTTTAAGGCTGTACAGATCGGCGGTCCGTCCGGCGGCTGCTTGCCTGAAAGCATGCTGGATTTGCCTGTTGATTACGATTCTCTGATTGCTGCCGGTGCTATGATGGGCAGCGGCGGTCTGGTTGTTATGGATGAGGATACCTGCATGGTTGACGTTGCCAAGTTCTTCCTGAACTTTACGCAATCGGAATCCTGCGGCAAATGCACTCCCTGCCGCGAAGGCACGAAGCGTATGCTGGAAATCCTTACCCGTATTACGGAGGGCCAGGGACGTGAGGGCGATATCGAGCTGCTGGAAAACCTGGCCAAGAATATCAAGGAAACAGCTTTGTGCGGCTTAGGACAAACCGCTCCTAACCCTGTTTTGAGCACCTTGAAATATTTCAGAGATGAATATGAGGCGCATATCAAAGAGAAGCGCTGTCCTGCAGGCGTCTGCGAAAAGATGCTGCATTACGAAATCAGCGATGCCTGCCGCGGCTGCGGTCTGTGCGCACGTCAGTGCCCGGTACAGGCTATCAGCGGTTCTCCGAAAACAAAACATGTTATTGATCAGAATAAATGCATTAAATGCGGTGCCTGCATGACGGCGTGTCCGTTTAAGGCAATCAGCAAGGCATAAGGAGGGGACTGAAGATGCAGATGGTTAATTTGACAATAGATGGAAAACAGATTCAGGCCCCGGCAGGCTCCAGTGTACTGGAGGCTGCACGCAGCGCGGGTATTTATATTCCTACGCTGTGCTATCATCCGGACCTGCGTCCGGAGGGTGCCTGCCGCCTGTGTATGGTAGAGGCCAGCGGTGCGCGTACTCTGGTTGCCTCCTGCGTATATCCTGTAAGCGAGGGTATGGTAGTAAAAACTAATACATCCAAGGTACGCGAAGCGCGTAAAACAGTACTGGAGCTGCTTTTGACCAATCACCCGAAGGACTGCCTGTGCTGTCAGAAGAACGGTGACTGCGAGCTGCAGAAAATCGCTGCTGATCTGGGCGTGCGTAAGCTGCGCTTCGAGGGTGGCGAAACAAGGGCGCGTACTATTGATAACAGCAATCCGTCGCTGGTACGCGATCAGGAAAAATGCATTCTCTGCGGTCGCTGCATCCGTGTTTGCCGTGATGTGCAGGGTATGAGCGTTTACAGCTTTGCCGGCCGTGGATTCAACACCATGGTATCTACAGCCTTTGAGCATGATTTGCTCAACAGTGCCTGCACCTACTGCGGCCAGTGCGCCGATGTTTGCCCGACAGGTGCTATCGTGGAAAAGGATGATACAGACAAGGTTTGGGATGCAATCAACAATCCGGAAAAAATTGTCGTTGTACAGACTGCTCCGTCCGTGCGTGTAGCCTTGGGCGAGGAGCTTGGTATTCCTGCAGGTCAGGTTGTTACCGGCAAAATGGTTGCGGCATTGCGTCATTTAGGCTTTGACAAGATTTTCGATACAAACTTCTCTGCCGACCTGACTATTATGGAGGAAGGGCATGAGTTCCTGCAGCGTTTGCAGAACGGCGGCGTGCTGCCGATGATTACCTCTTGCAGCCCCGGCTGGGTAAATATGATTGAGCTGAAATATCCTGAGCTGCTGCCGCATCTTTCTACTGCCAAATCTCCGCAACAGATGTTCGGCGCCGTTGCCAAAACCTATTTTGCAGAACGCGCAGGCATTAACCCGGCTAAAATCGTCAGTGTATCGGTAATGCCCTGTACCGCGAAAAAAGCTGAGGCTGCGCGCGAAGAAATGTGCGCCAGCGGTTATCGTGATGTAGACGTAGTTATTACCACGCGTGAGCTTGGACGCATGATCCGCGAGGCAGGTATAGATTTTAATGCGCTGGAAGAAGCAGAATTTGATTCACCGCTGGGAACCGGTACCGGTGCCGCAGTTATCTTCGGTACTACAGGCGGCGTTATGGAAGCGGCTTTGCGTACTGTGGCCGAGGTTGTTGCCGGCAAGGAGCTGCTGAAGCTTGAATATAATGAGGTACGTGGCATGGAGCAGACACGTGAGGCTGTTATTGATGTAGCAGGCGTATCCGTGAAGGTTGCTGTAGTACATACACTTAAATCTGCTAAAATGATGCTGGAACGCATTAAAGAAGGTACCGCGGATTATCAGTTTATCGAGGTTATGGCTTGTCCCGGCGG
>OGYW01000040.1_pt1 | contig 84097 bp, 74 predicted proteins | sample 1576621 | NCBI WGS metagenome assembly OGYW01 (sample SAMEA3541528, study PRJEB24748) | human gut metagenome | biome: human gut; feature: human-associated habitat; material: faeces | place: China | collected 2012 | reverse complement strand
TGGATATAGGAGGTTAGCTGCCATAGAGGGAAGGGTATACACAAGGCCAGTAAAGCGAAAATCAATGACGTTTTATTTCGTATACCATTCAACCGCTATTTCAGTACCTGATACATCGAAATGCTCATAGCTGTGGCTTATTCACTGAAATATGAAAGGTTGAAAAACCTTGAATTTTCAATAAAAAACACTTGATTATATGAGGAGATGAGCAAAATGCGAGTTTTGCAAAGATGGGTCACAATATATAGGTTTCAAGCAAGTTGAATGGCACTATTTATTGTATAGTCTCATGAGCAAATCGGAGTTTTGCTCATTCCTATAAGCATTAATTATTAGGAGGTGATTTTATGCCGAAAATCATAACGGAAGATATGATTGAGCAAGCTGCTATTAAGGCTTTGCAGGAGCGGCATAATTATACTGTCCTGAATTGTATGACAGAAGAGCCGGATACACTTCCTGACGGAACCGGACGTAAAGATAAGAAACAAGTTGTTCTGCCAGATGTGATGTTGGAGAGCCTGTGCCAGATCAATCCGGATATTCCGGAACAGACCGTTCGCACGGTGGTGGACGAGTTGTGTCATACTCCTGTTTCCGGAGATTTAATGTTGACCAATTACCAGAACTATCAGAAGATCCGTAACGGTATCACTGTGGAATACAACAAGGACGGCAAGAAAACCTCCAATATCTTCCGCCTGTTGTCCTATAACGATGCTTTGAGCAATACATTTACGGTAGCTTCTCAAATGTGGATCAAAGGAGAAACGCATTGGCGCAGACCGGATCTGATTATCTTCATCAATGGATTTCCACTGGTTTTCATTGAACTGAAAAACAGCAATATCCCGGTGAAGAATGCCTATGACATCAATCTGAAGAATTATCTGAAGAATATACCGTATCTATTCAACTACAACCAGATTTGTGTTCTGTCTAACGGTATGGAAACTCGCTTAGGCAGCTTTGCCGCAGGGTATGAGTTTTTCTTTGAATGGCTGAAGGTGGAGAACGAAAAGGAAAACCCAGACAGAAAAGCCATCCGAGAGAACTGTACCAGTTTGGAGTATTTTATTGCCGGTCTTTGTGAACCGAAAAATCTGCTGGATTACATAGAAAACTTCATTCTTTACGATCGCCGCAGAACAAAGATCATTGCAAAGAACCACCAATTCTTTGGTGTAAACAACGCCTATGATGCTTTCCTGCATCGTGAAGAATTGAAGGGTAAGCTGGGTGTGTTCTGGCATACCCAGGGCAGCGGTAAGAGCTATTCTATGGTTATGCTTGCCCGTAAGATCAAGCATAAATGTATTGGTAATTTTACATTCCTTATCGTTACTGACCGTGAAGATCTGGATACGCAGATTTATAAGAACTTCTTGCGTACCGAATTTATTACCGATAAGGACAAGGTACAGCCTGCCAACAGCAAGCAGTTGCGTGAAGAACTGAAAACCAACAAATCTATTCTGTTCACTTTGATTCATAAGTTCAGATATGACAAGGGAAAGAAATATCCTGTCTTGTCTGAGCGTGATGACATCATTGTTATCGTTGATGAAGCCCATCGTACGCAGTATAAGGATTTGGCGGAGAATATGCGCACTGGCTTGCCGAACGCACAGTTCCTGGCATTTACAGGGACACCTCTGCTTGGAGCAAAGCGACTGACCAATGCGTGGTTTGGTGATTATGTCAGCGAATACAATTTCGCAGAATCTATCAAGGATAACGCTACCGTACCGCTCTACTATGTGAAGCGTGTACCAGAAGTAGAGTTGCAAAATGATTTTCTTGATTCTGATTTTGCAGAAATTCTGGAAGAAGAAAACCTGACTGATGCAGAACAGCGTCGCTTGGAAAACCATTACGCAAAGGAACTGGAAGTTATCAAGCGTGATGACCGTCTGGATGCTATTGCTCAGCACATTGTTTACCATTTCCCTCGCCGTGGTTTCCGAGGAAAGGGTATGGTTATTTCTGTAGACAAGTTTACTGCTGTGAAGATGTATGATAAAGTAAGCTACTACTGGAAAGAAGAAATCAAAAACCTAAATGCGCAGATAACCAAAACCAAAGATGCGGCTGAAAAGCTCCGCCTAAAAGATCTAGTAGATTATATGTGCAAAGTGGAAATGGCTGTTGTCATCAGTGAAGATGCTGATGAAGAAGCTAAATTTGCAGCGGAAGGATTGTCGATAAAACCGCATCGTGATCGCATGAACAAAGTTGATGAAAACGGTTTTGACATCGAGGATAACTTCAAAGACCCGAACAATCCGTTACAATTGGTTTTTGTCTGCGCTATGTGGCTAACAGGATTTGATGCACCGTCTGTCTCCACCTTGTATTTGGATAAGCCGATGAAAGGTCATACGCTGATGCAGACCATTGCCCGTGCCAACCGTGTATATAACGGCAAGGAATGTGGTTTAATCATCGACTATTTGGATGTGTTCAAGTATCTGAAACGTGTTCTGGCTGATTATGCGTCTGATGACGGTGGCTTAATGCCAGTAAGATCCTGCAGATATGTATAAACATTGATTCTGTTTGCTTTTGCTGTCTCGACAATGCTATATACGGCAGCAGATGCAGAAGCCCCTTAGGCGTATCTGCAAAGAGCCAATTCTTGCGGCCGACCGTGAACGGGTGGATCGCATTTTCGGCAGCATTGTTGGAAATGGAGCATCTGCCGTCAAGCAGATAGTTTTCCATATATTTTTTCTGATTCAGAGCGTATGTAACAGCTTTTCCTAAAGCAGAGCCTTTCAATACATTCAAATTTTCAAGCCAGCCCCAAAAAGCCTCAAGAACAGGTTTTTCCAGTTCAAGACGCTTGATCCTGCGTTCTTCAGGAGAAAGATCTTTCAGGTCTCTTTCGATCATAAAAAGCTGGTCGCAGTAATCTCTGCCAATCTCAGCATTTGTGAGAGTTTCTGTTCCTTTCTTCTGAGGGATGGCTTCAATGAATTTTCTTCTCAGATGCGCCCAGCACCCGCAACGAGTAATACCGGACAGTTTGTTATAACCGGAATAACCATCCGAATGGACATATCCCTTGAAGTCCTTCAGGAAGGTAACTGCATGATCATCATTTCTGGAAGGCTGATAATCATACAGGATCACCGGCTTCTCATCATTAATGCCGGTACGGTAGAGCCACATATAGGACTTCGTTTGAGGCTTTTTGCCTTCTTCCTTCAGCACCTGTACAGGCGTTTCATCGCAGTGGATGATATGTCGGGAAAGAAGCTGCTTCCGCATATGTTCCACCACAGGCATGAGATACGGATCACCCAGTTTGCCATAGTCGCTCTGGAAAGTGCAATCCCCATCTGCTCCCAAATCTTTTCCTGACGATACAGAGGAATGCTATTCACATACTTCTGGTACATCACATTTGCAACAGAACTGGGCGAAGCCAGAGAGTGGTTCATCAAAGATGTAGGCGTCAGAGCTTTTTTGATAAATGGATGGTCTGTGTGCTTACATGCAGGGCATTCATAAGACAGTCGTACATACCGCACGATCTGCAGCTTTGCAGGGATATACTCTAATTCTTCACGGACTGTCTCCTTACCGATCGGACGTAGTCCGTGACCACAACGGTCACAGAACCGATCTTCATCCGGCATACTACAAAGAACTTCGCGGACAGGAAGATCTTTGATTACTTCTTCCTGCTTCGTTTTCGCAACTCTTCGCTTGTATCTATGGACATCTTTTTCGATAGGTTCCGGCATCTATTTTATCAGTATAAATCTGCTTTTGGAGCAGGTAGTATCATAGATTTCTGTTCGATTTCCAGACCTTCCATCGGCCATCGGAACTGTTGCCAGGAAATAGGTTTTACATCACTTTCTTTGTGTGGCCATTTGAAGCTTCCGTTTTCCAACCGTTTGTAAAGAAGCAGAAAGCCATCACCTTCCCATAAAAGACATTTGATCCTGTCTCTGCGTTTACCACAGAACAGAAAAAGACTTTTTGAAAAAGGGTCCAGATGAAACTGCTCTTGTACAATGACCGCAAGCCCGTCAATAGATTTCCGCATATCGGTGTAACCGCAGGCGATGTAAATGTTCGGGGCAACAGTGATATCGCCTAACATATGTTTTGCAGTGCCAAGAGCACCGCCTGCACCGTCTGTTGACTGGCCCCTTCATTTATTTCCAGAACTGCATTGGGAAGGCGGACAATAACAGCAGTTTTTGTACTCTGAACAGGTGCTTGTACCTCCAGTTTTTGGAAAGTAACAGGCTTTTCCGATCTGCCTTCGGATGCCGTAACAGGAACCGGTAATGCATCACAAAGTTCCTGCCGAAAACGTCTTAGATATTTATAGTATGTCTGTTCAGATAAGTTGTTTTGCTTACACCAACTTCTAACACTCATACCGCTGGCCTGGCACTCAGTTATATATTTTCTCCATTGCTCTATACGAAACTGCCTTTTTATTTGAGAAACCTGATCCATACTTTCTCTCCAATCCATAGTTGCTACAAAAACTATAAAAACTATACCTATAAAAACTATAACTATAAAAACTACACGTTTTCATAAAAGCATTATCTCATGAATCAGGAGAGAAGTTAAGGCACCTTATTGTTTAGCACTTACGTAAGAAATAAACCTTACTGCTTATTTTTCACGATAAAAACTTTAATATCCAAGAAACTCAGAAATTTCCATAGCTGCTTCTTTCAATGAATTAACAATCTCCTTAGATATTTTTTCAGTATATCGACTTTCAGGTACACTGATACTTAACGCTGCAACGATCTTATTTTCATAATTATAAATTGGCGCTGCTGTACAAATCAAATCTTCACTATACTCTTGATTATCTATAGAGACTCCATTCATTCTGACTTTTTTTAATTCCTCATACATTTTATCCAAGTCCACAATCGTATTCTCTGTCAGTTTTTTTAATTGAACTGTTTCAAAATATTTCCTTACTTTAACTTTTGTAAATCCTGAAAGAAATTGTTTTCCTAACGCTGTTGCATACAATGGTTCTCTTTCACCAACCTCAATATTAGAACGGACTCTTCGATCAGGTTCAACTTTACAAATAATCACTACTTCGCCATTATTATATATTCCAAGATTGACCGTTTCCTGAAATTGATTACATAACTGTTCCATGGTCTTTCGATAGATATCTTCACTCAAACTATGATGTAACGGTATTGTTTGTGCAATTTCATAAAGCCCCCATCCCAAGCGATATGCTCCATTTTTATCCGTCTTTTCCACAAAACGATATGAATAAAGTGTATCTAAAATCCTATGAACAACACTTTTCCCCATGTCTAACTTTTCACTTAATTCTGCAATTGTAAGCCCATCCGTAGACCCATTCTCTTTGATATACATGAGTATTTCAATAGCTTTTTGAAGTGTTTGTACTGGATATTTAGGCGTATAATTAAATTCCATACCAATTTCCCTTTTCTTACTATTCATATAGACATTTATAGTTCGCACATTATGTATTTTATAATATCCATCATACTAAAGACCTCACAAATTTGTCAATTAGTTCAGATAAATATTTACCAACTAAATAACTTGCGAAGACTGCTGTAAACAACTCAAACGTAGATACAATTGCTACGATGCCCGCATCAATTTTGGATAACGCCCAAACATATAATATATAAGGTAATCCTGAAACGACAAAACCATAAAGTATTACAATCGGCAATAAATCATTCTGCATAATTACCTGTAAAATCTCAAGCGGGTGTACGATAAATCCAACTACAATAGAAGCAATAAAAAATGTATAAAATGTTACGGTTTCTGAAGTATTTTTATCTAAAACCTTTTTACTCATAACATCATAAATTGCAAATCCAACACCTGACAAAAATCCAAACAACAACCCTTTTGCCGTAATCTGTTCAAAAACTCCTGAAAACAATCCTGCAATACCCATACAGCCTGTAATTGTCAGTAACACTGTAAAAATTTTTTTAGCCGTAATCTTTTTTTGAAAAAACCATCTTTCCAATATAATAACAAAAGCACATTTTGTATAGAGCATAGCCCCACCAATACCTACACCCATTTCATTTACCGTTAGAACGAACATAGCTCCGTAAAAAACATACCCCCAATAAACTTACAATTGTTAAATATTTCAAATCCACAAATTTGTTGATACGAAATAATTTTGTTCCTTTTCGGATATTAACCAACACCAAAACAAACAGAGCCACTACTAACTTTATAAACACCCTATCTGTTGAGTTAAATCCAAATGGGACAATCATTTTCGTAAATACACCACCTGTACCCCAACAAAAAGCAGCTAGCATAACCATAAAAATAGGTATCCATTTTCCCATATCCGCTCATATCCTTTCACTAATCTCATTACTTCGTGATTCTTTGCAGTCTTTACCGTCAAATCATAAAATGAAAAAACAAAGAGGGAGTTTGACTATTTCATCAAACCCCCAAAATCTATATATTGGTTTTACGCTATCTTGAACATCATAGTCTTTTTTTAGGAAAATTCACATAAAAGTAAACTTGTATTATTCTTCATCCAAAATTGCTACAGCATCCAATTCCAGATGTGCCCCTCCTAACAAGCCAGCAACCCCCATAGCAATTCTTGCCGGACGATAATCCGGGAAATATGTCATGTATACTTCATTAAAATCAGCAGCCTGCTCCAAATCTGTAAATACAACTTTCACTTTTACAATGTCTGGCATCTTGCCGCCGGCAGCTTCCAATGTGTTTTTCAGGTTTTCCATAGCGTATTTCGCTTCTACCTTCATATCACCGCCACCCATGATTTCGCCTGTTACAGGGTCATCCCCGCAAACACCTGCCAGATAAACAGTTTTGTCTACTTTAATCGCCTGAGAATAAGGACCAGTAGGGCTTGTTGCTTTGTTAGTGAAAATTACTTCTTTCATTATAATCTCTCCTTTTATCTATTATCTTCCATCTAATGTTTTTCCTGCTAACGCAAGATCTAACCACTCTCTACTAATACCACAACCAGTTGTCACAATAACAACATTAGAGCCTTCCTCAATAGCACCAAGTTTCAATGCATAAGCAATCCCCGTTGCACTTGCACCTTCAATCAACATTCTGTGTTTTTCCAATACGAACTCAATGCCTTTTGCAATTTCTTCTTCCGCAATCTGGTGAATTTCATCTACATAATCTTTTACAATATCAAATGTATATTTGTTATCCAGACCAATACCACCCAATAGGCTATCTGCAAACGTTGTATCTTCTGGAATTTCGATGGGCTTTCCGGCTTTCAGACTTTCTACCATAGCAGCGCCGCCAAACATACAAGTACCGATTACTTTTACATCAGGCACGCTCATTTTGGAAGAAAGAGAAATACCAGACAGCAGACCGCCACCAGACAAAGGCGCAATAATGGTATCTACTTCTGGCAGATCTTCAATGATTTCCAGACCAATGGTTCCCTGTCCACACAAGATATATTTGTCATCAAAAGGAGGAATAATCATTACGCCTTCTTTTTCCTGCAGGTCTTCACAATATTTCTGCGCTTCATCCTGCGTTTCCCAGTCCTGCTTGATTGTAGGATTCCACTGTCCAATTGCGTCTACTTTTACCTGAGGTACGTATCTGGACATGCAAATCTGAGCGGGAATTCCCAATCTATTTGCCATGTAAGCAACTGCCATACCGTGGTTACCTGTAGAGAATGTGGATACACCGATTGCTTTCTGTTCTTCAGAAATGCTCAGCAGCTTGTTTGCTGCACCACGCACTTTAAAAGCACCAATGGCCTGTAAATTTTCTGCTTTGATGTATACATTTGCCTTTGTAATATCAGAAAGCGCCTTGGAATAGATCAGAGGTGTTCTTGTTACATAAGGTTTGATCCGTTTTTTCGCTGCCCAAAAATCCCTTGCTGTAATATCTTTTACGCGTCCTTCAATCTGCATTTTTTTATTCCTCCAATTTTATTTTTCAAATAAAGAACCAAATCCTTTTACTTCGTTTGTGTCAATACCCAGTGTTTTCAGAGAATACCACATGGATGCCTGAATCGCAGAAATGACAGGTTTTTTCAGATCTTTTTCTAGCATTTCAATAATAGGTACGCTGCGTACGCCTGTACATAAAATCAGCACTGCATCTGCCTCTGGAACATCAACAGATTTAGCCAATTCATAAATCTTTTCCAGAGGTGTCGCATCCATATCCTTGTCATACAGCAGGCCAAGACCTTTAGTATTCAGTACTTCAATTCCACAGCTTTCCAGATATGCTTTTGCCAGAACATTCAAGTCTTCAATATAAGGTGTTGCGAAAGCAACTTTCTTCGCACCTGCCGCCTTTACCGCCTCTGCAACAGCTGTAGAAGTCGTGACAAAAGGCAGACCAAACTCTTTTTCCATTTCCGCAATCATATTTTTTTCATACTCTACGCCATTGCAGAAACTTGCGCTGGTGCAGCCAAACATCAGAATATCTGTTGGAATAGCCGCAAGCAAACTGGCAGCCTGTTTGGTACCGGCAATGATCAAGTCGTTCAGACCTTCTTTATCTGTGCTGCCATTCATCACTCTGGTTGTTTGAATGGAAACGCCCTTAGGTGCCATTGCATTAAATTCAGGCTCCATTACCCATCCCATTGCAGGATAAATCAAACCAATCTTGGCTCTTCCGCCATAATCCAGATCATCCATTATCATTCTTCTCCTTCCATTTTATCAAAGTACGCAAAACAAATATTTTTGAACAATTCTACACCAATCTTCAAACAATCTTCATCAATATTGAATGTAGAACTATGATGAGGTCTATCTGTTTTCTTTTCTTCGTTCCCCACACCAATAAACAGGAATGCACCAGGTATATTGTTGTGATTGGAGTATTCGGAAAAATCTTCGCCTCCAAGACACTGATATGCCTGCATTTCATTATGTGTGATTTCCATTTTGGGAACTACATCGGAATTGATAAAATCAATAATTTTTTCATCGTTGATCAGAATATAGTTACTAACTTCAAATTCAATTTTGCCATCGATTCTATGGGCTTCACATACACTCTTTACAATACGTTCCATACGTTTTCTGGGATTTTCTTCGCTGTTTTCCCCTCCATCGTATAGATATCGTAAAGAACCTTCCATTTCCAGCTTTTGCGGAATAATATTTGAAGATGTTCCAGCCTGAATCTTGCCAAACATGATATTTGTTGGCTTTAAGCTGCTAATTTCTCTTGTTTGTACTGTCTGAAAAGACTGTATGATGTTGGCAGCACAGATGATGGGATCAATGCTTGCTTCCGGAGCCGATGTATGCCCATCTTTACCTACCAGCGTGATTTTAAAGTTATACATTTCTGCCATAACAGAACCTGATTTGATACCGATCACACCGCTTTTGATGGGAGACCACAGATGCAGGCCAAAGGACGCATCCACAGATGGATTCTGAAGAACACCGTCTCTTACCATCAAATGTGCAGCTCCAACTTCTTCATTGGGCTGGAATACAAATTTTACATTTCCTTTCAGCTCATCTTTTCTGGCACACAACACTTTTGCCGCTACCAGCAGCATGGCTGTGTGACCATCATGACCACAAGCGTGCATCACACCTGGATTCACAGATTTGTAAGGAACTTCATTTTCTTCTTCAACAAGAAGTGCGTCCATATCCGCACGTAGCAGGATGGTTTTCCCATTGGGACGATTGCCATACAGGGTTGCAACAACGCCAGTATCCGCCATTCTCTTTGTTTCCAATCCCAAATCCTGTAAATATTTTTCTACAACTTCTGCTGTACGAAATTCCTGACCACCGATTTCAGGATGCTGATGAAAATCTCGTCTCAGTGCAATCAACTCATCATTCAAACACAATACTTCTTCTGATATTTTCATTAATTTCACTCCAAAATTATCTAATAATCCACTAACACACAATAAACAAAAACGGGAAAACCGATGCCACCGAGAGCGAGTAATTCCATCCATTTTCCCGTTTATGAGTTGAACCATATTGGTTCAATCTATCGTTATATACTATTACAATTCTCTGATTTTTGCCGATTTATGGAGGTTGATTTCAAAATCAGAAATTTGTATTAACGATCTCTTTGATTTGTTCCATAGGAACACCACATCCTGTTACAATAATTGCAACATTGCTGCCAGGTTTGATGACACCTTCACGCATGCAATACGCAATACCAACGCAGCTTGCACCCTCTGCAATCACTTTGTGATTTTCCATAATATAAGCCATGCCATTGGCGATTTCTTCTTCGTTGACCTGTACAGTCTCGTCCACGTAATCTTTTACAATATCGTATGTATACTGATTATCTAGACCAATGCCACCCAGCAAACTGTCTGCAAGGGTAGGTTCTTCTGGCATTTCGATGGGATGACCTGCTTTCAAGCTTTCAATCATAACAGCTGCTCTTTCCTGAGATACACCGATGATTTTCACATCAGGCACTGACATTTTCAGACCAAGTGTTACACCACTGATGAGGCCGCCGCCAGAAAGTGGTACAATAGCTGTGTCGATTTCAGGACAATCTTCCAGAATTTCCAAGGACATAGTACCCTGTCCACAAAGAATTTCTTTGTCATCGAAAGGAGGAATTACTTTCACGCCTTTTTCTTTTTCCAGTTCGTAGCAATATACACCAGCTGCGTCCTGACTATCCCAGTTCATTAAAATCTCAGGATTCCATCTGCTGATTGCTTTTACTTTCGCCTGAGGCACATTTCTAGACATACAAACTGTCGCTTTTACGCCCAATCTGCTTGCAATATGTGCAACCGCCATACCATGATTTCCTGTAGAGAATGTGGAAACACCATTTGCACGTTCCTCAGGTGTCAGGCTCAAAATTTTATTTGCTGCACCTCTTACTTTAAATGCACCTATCGCCTGCAGGTTTTCTAATTTCAGATAAATGTTGGCACCTGTTTTTTCACTCAGCTCAGGAGAGTATACAAGGGGTGTTCTTGTAATATAAGGTGCAATTCTTTTTCTTGCAGCCCAAATATCTCTGGCAGTAATATCCTTTACCTTCATTTTTCTTGCTCCTTTCGCACACTATGTGCTCTATCCAATTATCCCGCTTCAATCGCTTCAATTTCAGCTCTCAGCGTATCCAGAATTTCTTTACCTTCTGGACCTACTACCTGTTCATATACTTCATACCCAGCAATTGCTTTTTCCTCAAATGCAGCTCTCTGTTCATCTGTCAGCTGAATAACTTCGATATCGCTTTCAGCCTGAATTTTTTCCAGTGCGGCACCATTGATTTCTTCCTGAATTTCAAAAGAACGAGGGATCATTTCTTCTGCTGTATCCAGAATAATCTGCTGAATATCTTCTGGCAAGCTATTAAAGAAGTCAGGGTTTACACATGTTGCTGTAATAAACAAATTGGAATTTGCCTCAATCAAATAATCCTGTACTTCGTGGAATTTAGAAGTATGAATTGCACTGATGGGGTTTTCCTGCCCTTCGATCATGTTCAGCTGCAAACCGGAATATACTTCTGTGTAGCTCATTGGTGTAGGATTCGCACCATAAGCTTCATAAGCAGCTAAGATCATTGGAGACTGCATAGTTCTAAATTTCAAGCCTTTAAAGTCATCGGGAGATGTCAAAGGTTTGTTTGCTGTCCACTGCATGGCGCCTTCTGTCCAGAAATTCAGAGGCATAATATTTTTTTCCAGATATTTTTCCGCCAGCATTTCATTCAGTGCTACACTTTCTTTCAAAACTTTTTGTGTTTTATCCATATCCTGAGGGAACAGAAAATGTAAAGAGAACAGCTGGTTTTCAGGTACTACAGTACCCGTATTACCAGGGCTAATCATGGCAAATTCCACGCCACCGTTCTGCAGGATTTCACAGCCCTGCAGCGCATTACCGAGCTGCCCTACCTGATAAATCTGCAGGTTGATTCTGCCATCAGATTTTTCGTGCAGCAATTCTGCAAATTCTTTACAATATACGTCCTGCATATCGTTGGTGTATTCTTCGTGTACCATACGCCATTCATATACAGTATTTTCATCATGTACCATTTCACCGGTTCGAACACCTGCACAGCTGGTCGCACCAACAACCATGCAAAGTCCAGCCAGTGTTGCAACTAAGGCTTTCTTCTTCATAAGCCGCCTCCTTCTTTTCTATTGCGCAGTTCAATCCTGATTGAGATAGGATAATACGCTTCTTACCTGAAGTTCTACACCATATTTCATCATGCTTTCATCAATAGCAAACTGGGCATGATGATGCGGGAAATCACTTTTCTTTTCCGGATCAGCAATACCTACCCATGTCATCACAGAAGGTACTCTCTGGCTGAATTCCGCAAAATCTTCGCCCGCCAGAGAACGGAAATCATCCACATTGTCTCTTGTTCCGAAAGTTTCTTCTGCGGCTGCTCTTACGATACTAACCATTTTTGCATCATTGAAAAGAGATGGATTACTAGGAATATATTTGATTTTATATTCCAGCCCCTGCGCCATGCAAGTACCTGCAATCACTCTCTCAAACGCTGCCAACACTTTCGGTTTATTCATTTCTTCGTCGGGGAACAGGAAACGAATGGTACCACCCAATTTTACAGAATCAGTGATAATATTTCTTGCTGTGCCACCTTCGATATGACCAAACATAACTGCGATTGGCAACAGTGGATCAAATTCTCTGGTGCCAAGCACCTGCAGTGCCTGTACGACACTGCAAGCGCCCAAAATTGCATCTTTGGCTGTATGAGGAGTGGAAGTGTGCCCTGCTTTTCCGATGATCTCCAATTCAAATTCTTCTGTTGTGCCAAGAATCGGTCCTTCAGATAAACCGATATGTCCTGTTTTGATAGGGCTCCACAGATGCAAAGCTAAAGCCGCATCTACATGAGGATTTTCCAAAACACCGGCTTCAATCATATTCAAAGCACCAGCTTCTTCTTCATTAGGCTGGAAAACAAATTTTACTGTACCAGAAAATTCATCTTTATGTGCAGCCAAGATTTTTGCAACAATCAACTGGATTGCCATATGACTGTCATGACCACAAGCATGCATCACACCTTTATTTTGACTTGCAAAAGGAAGACCCGTCATTTCTTCAACAGGCAGAGCATCCATATCTGCTCTTAGCATAATGGTCTTTCCTTCTCCCTTTGTACCTCTCAAAATAGCCGTTACTCCAGTTTTGGTAATTGTCTGAATATCTTCCAAACCAAGTGCTGTTAGATATCCGCAAATCTTTTTAGAAGTCAAAAATTCTTGATACCCTAATTCTGGATGAGCATGAAAATCTCTTCTAAGTGTAATCAACTCATTTTCTAGAGCTGCAACTTCTTTTTTAATATCAAACATTTTTATTCCTCCATTACAGCATGAACAAGGACAGTTGAGGGAATGCAATGACAATAATCGTAATTAAAATCAACATTGCCATATATGCTGGTAACCCCTTCACAACAGTTGCATACGGCTTATTGAAGATCGCACATGCAGTAAAGATATTACATCCGAACGGAGGAGATACAGAACCAATTGCTGCCTGCAGTGTAATCAGAATACCCAGGTGAATTGGATCGATGCCCGCCTGTACTGCCAGTGGATAGAAAATAGGAGACAGGATGACGATAACAACCAAGCTGTCTACAAACATACAACCAATAAAGAAGAAAATCGTTACTGTTACCAGGATACGCAGTGTGCTAGGATCTGTACCCAATACTGCGTCTGTCAGTAACTGAGGAATCTGCGCATAGGAAATAACCCAAGAGAACAGCTGACCACTTGCAACCAGAACGAATACAGCACTGGTAACCACAGCTGTACTCAGAGCAATTCTATGCAAATCTTTCAGACCAACGGTACGATAAACAATCATTTCCAGAATCAGTGCATACAGTACTGCAATTGCAGCAGCTTCTGTAGGACTAAATTTACCACTGTAAATACCAGCAAAGATAATTACAGGGAAGAACAGAGGCAGGATAGCTTTTTTCAAGGCTGCCACTCTTTCTTTACCAGTTGCCTTTCTCTGTGTGGGGATTTTTGCCCATTTTGCATAGAAGAAACAGTAAATAGAGAAAACGATCAGCATCAGGATACCAGGTCCAACACCTGCAATGAACAGGTCACCAACAGAAGAACCTGTTACAACGGAGTACATGATCATGGAAATACTGGGAGGAATCAACAGTGCGATAATAGCGGAGTTGATAATCAGTGAAGAGCTTTCACCATCGGAATAACCCAGTTTCGCCAGTCTCTGTCTCATAGGCTTGCCGACTGCTACTACAGTAGCCTGTGTAGAACCAGAAATCGCACCAAACAGAGTACATGTTGCTGCTGTTGTGATTGCCATACCGCCACGAATATGACCAACAAATGTTTCAATCAAATCAAGCAGTCTTTTTGTTGTATGACCAGAACACATGATATCTGCAGCCAGAATGAACATGGGAACTGCAAGCAATACCTGTGCGGATACCCCTGCAATCAACTACTGAATACAAATTGCAAGATTGACATTTGGGAAAAAGAAGAATATAATGGCAATCGGTGCAACTACCATGGGAATTACCATGGGGAAGTTCAATGCCAAGAAGAAAAACATGATACATAACATCAATGCTACCATATTATTCAGACACCTCCTCTACGTCATTCAGACCTTCATCCATATTTTCTCCTAATTTCAATACACTGGAGATATAAATTTCATCTTTTTCACGGATATTTTTGATAAAAGTTCTTGTATATTCAACACCTGCCATCAGGAAGCCAATGGGAACACTCAGATAGAAAATCCACATAGGTAACTGCAGAGCAGGAGAAATATATTCCAATTTATATACGCTGTGCACATAGTAAATGGAAAGGTACAGCAGATAGAACATAATAATCGCTGTAAGCAAAGAGATTACGCATGTCATAATCTTTTTTACCTTCAAACTTGCGAAGTCATATATAATGGACATACTGATATGTCTTGCCTGTTTTGCACAATAACCAATCCCCAAAAAGGTGACTGCGATATTTAACCAGATTCCGACTTCTTCTGTAAATGTTAAACTAGAGTTTAATACTGTTCTAGCAAAAACCCCCACAACCAGGATAAACGCCATCCCTAACACAGAAAAACTCAGAAGAATTTCAAAAATTTTGTCTACAATAGTCTTTTGATTGTTCAAAATCCATTTTCCTCCTTTTTCTAATGTAAAAAAAGGTACTCGGAAGTATAGTGTCTAGAGTCTTTCTCCTCTATAATAATATAACTCCAGAGTACCTATTCTTCTAACTAAAGCTTATCTTCGCCTCATAATTATTTCACGAGCAATTCTCTTCTGAAGTTACAGAATGTTTCTGCACCTTTTTCTGTTACAACAAAGGATTCACTTGTATCTACACCACAGTCATCCAGCCAAATACCAGGAATCATGTGGAATGTCATACCAGGCACCAGAACAGTTTTGTCACCAGGACGCAGGCTTGCTGTATGTTCGCCCCAGTCAGGAGGGAAGTTCAGCCCCATGGAGTAACCGATACGAGAATCTTTTACGAAACCGCTCTTTGCAATTGTTTTAGCCCAGATGCGTTCTACATCTTCACACAGCATACCAGGTTTGATTCCTTCCAGTGCAGCTGTCAGACCTTCGGAAACTGTTGCTCCCAGATCGCGTACTTTCTGAGAAGCATTACCAAGGATCATAGTTCTTGCCAGAGGACAATGATAATGACGGTAGTTACCGCTCAGTTCCAGAATAACTGTGTCACCATCTTTGTAAACATCGTCTGTCCAGCTCAGATGAGGTGTAGAAGTACGAATGCCAGCAGGCATCAGAGGTGCAATAGAGGAATATTCGCCGCCGTATTCTTTTGTACCACTGATCTGTGCCTGATATACAGCTGCTGCGGCATCACACTGACGAACACCGATATCAATGAAGTCATAAGCTGTTGTCATTGCTTTTTCAGCAATTACAGCTGCTTTTTTCATGAATTCGATTTCTGTTGCGCTCTTTACAATTTTTACCCAGTTTACAATGTTATAACCATCTTTGAATGTCGCATTAGGCAGACATCTTTCGATTGTTTTCTGGCATTTTGCAGAGAAGTAATATGCATCCAATTCTGTTGCAATTACTTTTTTATCCAGTCCTCTTTCTTTCAGGATATCTGCAACATATTCATAGGGATGTTTTACTGTAGAGTTTACATAGTCATCAGTATAAGCATAGATATTTTTTTCTTCCAAATATGTTGTCAGTCTTGCAGCATTACCGTCCTGGCCACGACCAAACCACATGGGCTGTTCCTCATCCAGCGCAACGATAACACCCTGATGTACATAGAAGGACCAACCATCGAAACCTGTCAGGTAGTTCATGTTGGCAGGATCAGTTACAATCAGGACTTCAATACCTTTTTCTGACATGCTTTTTTTGGTTTTAGCAACACGTTCCATATATTCCGCTACGGAAAATACCAAATTTTTCATATCTCTCACTCCTTATATTTTTTATATTTGTAATTACATACAATTATTTACTTAAAGTTGTAGCCTACTTCCAGCGCTTTTTCATTTACAGGGATCAGCTTTTCTTTTCTGCCAGGGAATACACTCTTCAGTTCTGCTTTTACAGCGTCCAGACCAACAAAGTTCAGGTACTTCAAAGCTACGCCCAGAGCTACCATATTTGCTGTTTTTGCATTCCCCAGTTCTTGTGCCATATCGTTTACAGGAGCATAAACCACTTCGATGTCTGTTCTTTCAGGTTTTACTTCTACCAGGTTGCTATTGATGATCAGATAACCACCTTTTTTCACCTGATGTTCATAGTCATGCAGAGAACGTTCATCCATAACCAGCAGTACATCTGCTTCAGAAATGATAGGAGATCCCATCTCTTCTGATACTACCATCTGACACATGGTGCGTCCACCCCTTTTTTCCTGACCATAAGAGGGTGCAAATGTAACGGTATATCCTTCTTTCATAGCAGCTGTGCAAATCAATTCGCCAATGGAAACAACACCCTGACCACCAATACCGGAAAACATGAATTGACTTTTCATTATGCATTTACCTCCTCATCTTTGAATACACCCAGAGGGTAAATAGGAATCATATTTTCTTCCAGGAAATCTAGAGCCTGTACAGGTTTCATACTCCAACCTGTAGGACAGGGAGAAAGTACTTCTACAAAACCTAAGCCTTTGCCTGCTTTCTGCAGTTCCAGAGCTTTTTTGATGGCTCTTTTTGTTTTTGCAATATTTGCGGGAGTGTTAACAGCAACTCTTTCACTGTAAACGCAGCCTTTGATGTTAGAGATTAACTCTGCCATATTTACAGGGGCACCTTCTCTTTCTACAGACTTACCATAAGGTGTTGTAGATGTTTTCTGACCTTCTAATGTTGTAGGAGCCATCTGACCACCTGTCATACCATAAATTGCATTGTTTACGAAAAAAACACTGAATTTTTCACCACGAATTGCAGCGTGGATAATTTCAGCCATTCCTTCGGAAACCATATCGCCGTCACCCTGATATACAATAACCATATTTTCAGGTCTTGCGCGTTTGAGACCTGTCGCCAGAGCAGGCGCTCTACCATGCAGCGCACAGATAGAGTCTGTTTTGAAGTACTGATCTGCGTACACAGAACAGCCAATAGGCCATACCATAACAGTTTCTTCCAGCCAATCCATTTCTTCGATAATTTCCGCAATCAATTTATTGATGATAGCATGTCCGCAGCCGCCGCAGTATTTGAAATATGCATCCTGCAATACGGAAGGTCTTTTATATACAACCTGCATTCCGACACATCCTTTCTATTATTTCACGTACAATTCACGAATTTTTTCGTACAATTCTACGGGTGTTGGTGTAAAGCCACCCAGTCTGCCGTAGAATTCTACCTGATCTTTATCTTTCACAGACAGTTTCACGTCTTCTACCATCTGACCAGCATTCAATTCTACTACCAGAAATTTTTTATCATCCAAACCTTCAAATGCTTTTTCAGGGAAAGGCCATACACGCTGAGGACGAATCATGCCAACCTTCAAGCCGTTTTCTCTTGCAATTTTAATTGTATCCAGTGCTACTCTTGCTACAGAACCGAATGCTACAATAACAATATCTGCATCTTCTACCTGGATGCTTTCCCATTTCTGTTCGTTTTCTCTGATCTTGCTGTATTTTTCCTGTAATCTCAAGTTGAATGCTTCCCACTGCGCAGGCCCATCCCCACAAGTTGTGATTACATTGTGTTCTCTATTTTTCGCACCTGTTACTGCGCCGGGAAAAGAAATATCTTTAGGTGTTACTTCGTCTGGCAGTACAACACTTTCTCTCATTTTAGCCAGTGTTGCATCTGTCAGAACAATAACGGGATTCAAATATTTTTCAGCCAAATCGAAAGCTTCCTGAATCATATCAGCCTGTTCCTGTACAGAATAAGGTGTCATACAGATAACATTGTAGTCACCATGTCCACCACCTTTTACCGCCTGGAAATAGTCACCTTGAGAACCAAGGATTTCGCCATCTGCAGGACCAGGACGCATTACGTTTACCACAACCGCAGGAAGACCCGCTGCTGCCATATAGCTCATCGCTTCTTGTCCCAAACTAAAACCAGGACCTGCAGTACCTGTCATTGCTCTCTTTCCAGCAGCTGCTGCACCTGCAATCATGTTAAAAGCGGCAACTTCTGTTTCCGCCTGTACAAAAACTAAATCTCTTTTTGGAGCCTCTGCTGCATAATATTCTGGCATTTCACTAGAAGGTGTAATTGGATATCCAAAGAACATTTTACAGCCGGCACGAATTGCAGATTCAGATAATGCAGCATTTCCCTGCATAAAAACCTTCTCACCCATTTTTTTCACTCCTTATTCAGAAATATCTTTCACTACTTCAATTGCACCTTCAGGACATACTCTTCCACATGTACCACAACCAATACATTCTTCCATATCTGTCACAACGGGTGTGTAATAACCTTGTTTATTTATCTTATCCCCATTCACCAAAATTTTTTTTGGGCAATATTTTACACAATAATGACACTCTTTACATCTGTCAAAATCAATTTTGACCATATTCATCATCCTGGCACTCCTTTCTCTACAAAAGGCAGGCAAATTATGCCTGCCTTCATTTGTCTAAAATAATGAGATATGTGTATGGATTGTAAATAAAATTATTTCTGTATGCTATAATCTACTACTTCTTATTCTTCACCAGGATGTTTTCTATCTTTGAAAGAAGCTTCCTGAGGACCTCTCTGGTCTTTTTTTGCAATATACAGGCTACCTGTTGCTCTACCACACAGTACAGGAGGTTCACATGCTGTAGCTGCTGTACCAGGTGTTGCAACACCGCTAAGATCTGCATCAGTTCTATCCAGCTGAGTTGCAACTTTCCATGCTTCAAATTTGCATGTATAGGACTGGTTACCCACTTTTTCGATCCAGCCATGGTATTCCATGAAGTCACCTACATATACAGGTGCCAGGAACTCAATATTTTCATAGCCCAGGAACAGACTGATATCACCATCTACATAAACCATCAGTTCTGTACCAACATCACCCCACTGATCTACAATTCTTGCACCATTTACAAGACCGCCAACATAGTGTGCATCTTTCGCACTCATCATCAGATGATGTACAACTTTTTTACCTACCATAATAAAATTCCTCCTTAATAATGTTTTTGTTTTTCATTTTGCATTATCTTTTTTCAATGACGTTTATTACAGTTTCCATTATATAGAACGCCATTCTTTTTGTCAATACTATTCTATGTATCAGAATAAATATATTTTTATTCTGATAATTGTGAATATTCCATAAATTTTGTAAAACTTCATTTTGAGGTATTCACATTCTATTTATTGGTTTTATCAATTCATTCTCATATCACCTTAAAAAACCATATCAACTCAAATCAATTATAAATCAAACATAAAAAGGCTTGTTACTCAGCCAGAGCACAAACCTTCTTATTTATCGCATCTATACTAATATATGAATTTTATATTACTGCAGATAAACCATGCAACTGCACGAACAGGAGAACCATCAGCATTTTCTATTTTTAATGGAAAACAACTAAACCAGAATAATTCACTACCACATAAATGCAAATTTGTTAAATTTTCTATATTAAGAATGTCTTTATTTGCAAATAGAGCACGATGTCTCGTCAAGTTTAAATCGGAAACAGGATCAAGACCTATAGTATCGAAACCAATACCTTTTAAAGAACTATTCAAAATAAAAGAAAGAACCTCTTCGTCAATACATGGATATTCTTCAAAATATTCAGAACTACCCCAATACCTATCCCAACCTAAATGAAAAAGCAGAAAATCTGCCTGTTTAATCTTATCTTCATATGGTAATAACTGTGCTTTTGTAATATATTCCCCCTCTGATAACATGGTACAGTCTATTACTAATGCCTTTCCAATAAATTGAGAAATAGGAAATTCATCCAAAGCGGTTCTATCAGCAAAAAGATGAACTGGTGGATCCACATGTGTGCCTGTATGTGTATAAAATGATATTTTCGTTTCTTTGAAACCGTCCTTTTCATACGTATTAGCATTGACAAAATCCGGTGTCTCTGTTCCTGGATAAACTGGCATTTCAGGTGAAATAGTTTGCGTCAAATCAACAACTCTCATAAAAACCTCCAAATAGAATCTTTTCTAATTTTATCATATATCAGAACACAATTCCATTATTTAGCCTTAAAATATTTTCATATTATTCAAAAGAATCATCAGAATTACATGAGCAACTTTGATGTGGTATAGATGACAAACATAAAAACGGTTAAAACATAAGTCCTAACCGTTTACTAAAAACCATATAATTATTTTACTTATTTTCTACAAAGACAATGTATCAAAAAACCACAATATCTTATTTTGTCCACCATCCTGGTTGATGCCTAGTTGCTCTTTCACTCCTTCTTTAAAATGGAATGTATACCCAAAGTCTTTTGCCCTGCTTACAACCCATAAAAATTCCTTACCTCCCACAATCCGCAAGCTCCCACCATTTGCATGCTTATCAATATAAGAAACTCCTGTAAAACGCAAAAAAGTCAATAAATCAATATCTGAACTGCACCACATTTGTTAGACAGTATGATATACTGAATAATGGATATGCTACAATAAAGTAGACACAAGATCAAGAGTATTTCGTAAAAGGTTGTCTACTTTATGGCACGCAGAAACTATGATAAACAGTTTAAAATTGCTGCTGCAAAATTAGTTCTTGAAGATGAGATACTGTTTCAAAAGTTTCTAAAGAACTGTCTATTCATTACAATACTTTATATCGCTGGATAAGTAAATATGAAGAAAGTGCGTTCCCAAATCACGGGATCGCACTTTCTTCATATCAATATCAAATTAAAAAATTGAAACAAGAAAACCTAGAACTAAGAAAAGAGCTAGAACTAAGAAAAGAGCTAGAACTATTAAAAAAATTCCAGGCCTTCTTGAAGAAAAAGAATACATAAGATTTCAATATATCAAAGAGCATAAAAATTCTTTAAATAGCAAAAAGGCAAGTGAAATTTTAAATGTTTCTAGATCTGGTTATTATAAATATATTTCTCATAAACCTTCTGCCAGAGAGATAGAAAATAGATACTTATCGAAGAAATCATAACCACCAGTAAACTGGTGGTATGCTCTGCCCCTAGAAGGGGCTCTTACGGACTTAGCCCCTATAAGGGGCATTGAAAGTTTAGCACCGCATTACTATCTCAGGCAGCCGCTAAAGCGGCTGTCTTTTTATGCCTTCTTATTCTTGCTACCCGTGAACGGGTCAGTATATTCTTTTAAACTCATCTGGTCTTTTGCATAATCCTCTTCCAACTGATTCCTTATGTAATTTCTAATTGCAGTTTCATTCTTTCCTACTGTATCTACAAAATATCCTCTGCACCAGAAACTTCTTTGACCATACTTATATTTTAAATTTGCATGCCTATCGAATATCATTAAACTGCTTTTGCCTTTTAAAAATCCCATAAATTGTGCTATACTTAAATACGGAGGAATACTTACAAGCATATGGATGTGGTCTGGACAGGCTTCTGCTTCTATTATCTCCACACCCTTTTGTTCACATAATTTTCTTAGTATCTCTCCAATATCTCTTTTTAGTTGCCCATATATTTCTTTTCTCCTATACTTTGGGGCAAATACTATGTGATATTCGCAGCGATATTTTGAATGTACAGTACTTTTTATCTCGTTTTTCATTTGCCAAAAACCTCCTTGTTTTTTATAGCAATGCGGTCGCCAAACCACTGCTATTTTACAACAAGGAGGTTTTTATATACTAAAGTTTTTTTCTTCCCCCAGTAGAACTGGGGGTTTATTTCCGATAAGGTACAATAAGAGCATCCTTTTTTCAATGAAAACAGGATGCTCTTTAGCAATAACTATGGTTTAAATATAAAATTTCAATAAATTCTATTTTCGTAGTTGCTCCAATACCAACCCAATCAGTCTATCCGCTTGATCTGCCATGAACAGCGGGTTGTTCCGGCTCCAATAACGAGGCATCACTTCAAACTGCGTAATCAAAGTCTGCAATACAAAGTTTTCGGTCAATGCGCCTTTGAATTCAGTAAAAAGGCGGTTACCCTCGCCAAAGGCAGCGGGGGCCAACTGTGCCAGCTACTGCGCTAAATTTTCATCGCCGTTGTTGGCAAGCAGGAATTCGGTAAATGTCATCGGATCAATCTGCATAAAGTTGACCTTACCCACCTGACGTACGCCCTTCAAGATTAAAGGCTTGCGGTAGGGAGAATCCTTCCAAGCCAGCAATTTTTTAAGATAAATCGTTCCATAGAATCACTCCTCACATTTTTATTTGAGTTTTGTGCTTAATAATCACACTTTTATATGAGATAGCGAAAGAACAGATTCGTATTTGCAAAATTTCCACTTAACACATTTTACACCTCACTTCCTAAACACAAACAAATACTCGTGTGCTATAAGCAAAAAGTTATATTTCACACTATTCGTTTTCCAATAGCCTGTGGCTTTGCAGTTATGCTGCTCTTTGATGATCAATTCTTTCAAAGTAAATCCGGCATCCTGAAATATTTTCATAACGTCAAAGGACATCGGTATCATACAACCCTTTTGCCTTGTATCGCCCATAAGGACTGCACAAAATTTATCTTTTTTCAAAACACGGTAGCTCTCCGCAGCTACCTTTTTCATTTCTTCAAGAAAATCTTTCACTTTGAGTTGTGACAAATCCCCATCAATGCCGTCACTGTATTTAATTATACCGGCATAAGGTGGGTGAGTGCAAATAAGGTCAATGCTATCATTAGAAAGAAAATCTAAGTTTCTTGCATCACCTTTTCGGATATTAACCTTTCCATTTGCACCCTCATGCTCAAAATCTACTTTTTCTTTACACCTATCAAGTGCAACATCATTGACATCAACGCCGATGATATCACGATTCAAAAGCTTTGCTTCAACAAGAGTTGTACCCCCGCCGGCAAACTGATCAAGAACCAAGTCGTTCTCTTTTGAATAGCGGAGCAGAATGTTTCGGGGAATATATGGCGACCAATTTCCACGCCATTTTGCATCATGAGTTGCCCAATTGCCACGCTTTGGAAAAGACCAATGCGTTGTCATTTCCAATTCAAAATCATCCGGTTCCCATTTTGTAATTTTCTTTGCCATTATTCAAAAACCTCTGTAATTATGTCATTTTCCAAATCTTTAATGTTGTAAATATGCTCCATAACATCAAACGTTTCCTCAAGGTTATGGCGAGCGCTTGTCCAACCTTTTCCGTCGGTAAACCATACAAAGGTAAAGCCATCAATAGTGTCAGTTTCAAGAGCAAGTGTTTTGTAACTGCGTGCCGTTTCATTAAGCTTGCTTCCACCACTACCATAAAAGTTGGTTTCAATGCCATAAATCATATTCGCTGTTTTAACCACAAAATCAAAACGCTTTTCTGTTTTGCCTTGATTTGATATAGCTGAAAGATCTATATCCCATTTATCGGTAATTTGATGAATATACATTTCTTTGAAATAGGTATCATCTTTAACAAATCCAGATTTTTGAATAAACCTTTCGACCAAGTTTTCCATCAAATGACCGCCACGGTTTTTGCGTCCGTTAGAGTCAAGACCTGTTTCAACACCTGTTGCGTAGTCTACCAAATTGTTCACAATATGATTTTCCAACAAATCAAACAACCCGGTTTCGCGCATAAAGTATTTGTATCTCTCATAATGAGCATGGCTGTTCGGCGGACACTTTCCAAAATCAAATTGGAATAAATGACCGCCGTTTTTATCTTGACAGTATATTTCATTGGCTCTGACCGCAAGTAACAAGGGAATGCACTTTAAAACTTCGGGATATTTTCTCATCAAATTCTCAAAATCAACTTCGATATTTTTAGAGCCAATGAGAGAATTTAAGATATTAAGTTCGACCTTGATATTATCGACATTTCGGTGAACCTTTTCAAAATCTATGTAATAACCATAGTCAGCAATACTATCGCGAAAACCTGATAACCATTCGCTAAAATATCTATTCATAAATAACTCCTCCTATTTAATTCGGTACAATAGCCGGTAGCACGAATGCTCTTTCAATTAAATCTTGGCGATATAATTCCATCATAAAGCCAATGGGATATTCAGCATAAAAATCTTCTTGCTCACACTTGAAAGAAACCTCACTACCGATAATATCTATTTCGTAATCAGAGAGATAATGTTTTAATTTAGAAAGCATTAAGTCTACATCTAGTTTACTGTTGATTTTCTTAGCAATTGTAATCGCAACTTCTACTGGACTATTGCCCTGCAAATAACCTGTTGTTAATGGTATTTCGTTCAATTCTGTTTCATCAAGTTTTACAGGCAAAAGATATTCTTCATCTTGTGTGAATTTTCGTGCAGTTATATACTCAAGTTCGTGATTTGTCCACCTTTTTTTCTTATATGATTTTGAAACAAAAACAACAGCAAAGCGAGCTCTATTTTGATAGACATCTGCTAGATAACTGTATAAATTTTTCCCAAGCAATACCTCTTTTTCGTAGTTGTCATAAAAAACGTTAATGTTTAACGAACGTAAAATTTCCGCACAATCTTCTACAAATTTTCTATCTTCTCCTGCAAAAGACAATGCAACATCGTACTCGTAACTCATTTTCTTTTCCTCCATCAAAAATTGCTAATAAGCAACTCTTTAATTTTTCCTCTCGCTTCACTATTACAGTTAATCATGCGAGTTGCTTCAATTCGCTTAATTTTATGTGCAGAGTAGATATTATCAAAGAAATCATCGTCTGCATTTGAGTTCTTTGGATCGGAATTGCTAATTACTATCTTAGCGCCTTTTTCATCCATATCATCAACAAATCGTGCAAGCTCAATCTGTGCGTCGTCATTAAATAAGTTTTCAGTATAAGCTGTAAAACTCGCCGTATCTGTAATCGGTCTGTATGGAGGGTCAAAATAAACGAATGTATTTTCGTCAATAAAATTTGCCGATTCTCTGTAATCTCCACATACAATAGTGACTTTCTGCAATTTCTCCGATACCGCTCTTAAATTATTTTCAGCACAAATCATAGGATTTTTATATGCGCCCATAGGAACATTGAATAGACCTTTTTTGTTTACACGGAACAAACCGTTGAAACAAGTCTTGTTAAGAAAAACCATCAATGCCGCTTTTTCAATGTTGATATTTTCATTTCCATTAACTTTTAAATCATTAAAGCGTTCCCGCTTTTGCATATAATATGCTTTGCGATCATCAGTATCTAATGGAATAAAATCACTCTGCATAGCATAAAGCATTTCTATTAACGCATCGATATCATCACGAATCATTCGATAGGTATTGATAAGTTCTGCATTGATATCGCTGATATAAACCTCTTTCAAATAGTATCTGCTGAGTATATCAAATAAAACAGCACCACCACCAACAAACGGCTCGGCGTATTTGGTTATTTTACTGTTTCTAAAAGGATAATATTGCTCAATTTCTTTAATAAGTTGACCTTTGCCACCAGCCCATTTCAAAAATGGTTTAACTGCTTTTTCTTCGGTTCGATTATATCTTGTACTTCTTGCATCTATCGGTTTTTCCGCTGTAGAAGGAATAATCCACATATTGCCGACCATTGTAGCTTCAGCTATTCTCTGTTCTGAACAAAGAACAGCTACTCTTCTTTGAGAAATTCCCCACTTGTTAGCGGCTTCTCTTGCAGACATAAATTCCATAAAAACCTCCCCCCAAATTATCGAATTGTTATTGTTTAATATTATATTCTATAACTCGAATAATAGCAATGGTACCCTTTATTTATCTGCTTCTCCCAATCATCCGCTACAAATACTCATACCGCATGAAACTCTAAAATCTTGTCCAACAGCTTTGCCTCCAATCTGATTTTCAGTTCATTATCAACAAAAAGCCTTGTCCTGCCAAACTCATCAATATAAGGACGTGTACTTAGACTTCTTATGTATCCTTCATAATAAGCAAAAACCATATTGATTGCATCCACATCCCCTTCAGAGGCCCGTTTCACAATTTCATACGGAATCAAATTTTTCTTCTTCGTATTACTCATTTTCTTGCTCCTCCATAAAATTTCTCATGTTTTTCAAATTATTATTTTTGTGATAGTTAACAGTGCTTTGGCATAAGTTTAAGATTTTGCCGATTTCCTTATCTGTCATTCCCAAAAAGAACGACATTAAAATGATTTTTCTTCCTTTTTCGGTTAGTGATAAAACGGCTTCCGCTATGAGCATATTTTTAATTTCAATGTCAAAACCCATAACCTTTGTTGTATAAATATCTATCTCCTCACTTTTTGCGGCACATATATTTTCTAAATCATAGCCATAGATAGACATAACCTCCGAAAATACAATTTCTTTTTTCATTTTTCTTAAAATCATTCTTTTATAGTCTTTCATTTCACTCTTAACAGCCAATTTGCAAATTCTATCAAACTGATGCTCTACACGTTTTTTATCAGAAGGAGATAATTCCATAGGATCACCTCCTTCCGCTATCCATTTCTCTTTGAATTCTCTCCACTTAATATCCCGAAAGAAAAATGAAAAATATCGAATTTTCAGAAAAAAATAAATTATGAAAGCATACCAAAGTGGTTGAAGAAGGCTTGCAATCTTTGAAACAAAAAAAGTCCATCAAGGTTCTCCCTCAATGGACTTTCTTTCGTCTTTTCAATTTTTGTTACATAAATTTACGATTAACACAGACACACCAAAAGAATGTATGCCTTTGTTGCTTCGAGTACATAAATCGTTACAACTCTAAGCGTCCTCACTCTTCGCTTGGTGATTATACACCGGACGAAAGAGAGGCGTTCAATTTTTGTACCATCAATAAAAATGGTCTCTCCGGAAATTTCTCCCATATCAAACAATGTATCAGACATTTCTGCAAGGATACGTTTAGAACAGGGAGCAAAATGGATGCTTCTAAACCTTGCAAATGTTGCATGATCAGGAGCAGGGGAACCTTCTAAAAGAAACATAAAATTGATATCTCTTTTACAATTTAGTTCCATGGAACGAGAGGAGTAATCCCCGTTCATATAAGAATAGAGCACAATTTTCAGAAGTGTTCTGGGCGATACAGAATTTATTCTTTCATACGTAGAATATAGGTCAGTCAAATCCATAGCCTACACAAACTGACTTAGTAATCGAACAGAATCATTATCCGGAATGATTGTTTCAAGATTTAACGGAAGTTTAAGTTGATATCCGTCTGAAATTTTCGTATAATCTTTTTGTAATAATTCCGTTAGTAGCATAACTTAATTTTACACCAACTGTCGGATTCTTTCGAGGTCTGACAGTTATTTTTTTGCACAAGAAAAGGAGCTGCGCACCAATACTTAGTGCGACAGCCCCTTTCACGTTTCAAGGCACTGTTTTGTTAATCGCTTACTTTTCATCATCGGAGGGTTTATTTTCCATTCAGATAATATTCCTTTTAAAAATCCTCACTTAACAGAAAATCCGCAACGTGCATCGTTTTAATGCCTTTATAATTGCCACTTGCAAACTCATCCGTTCTTAAAACATACTTAGGGTAATTGTCTCTGATTTCCAACAGACGCTCATACTCACGCTTTTCCGTCTTTTCGGAAGAAATTTGTTGTGTTACCTGCACATACAGCTTTTCATTGCGCCGCTCTGCAACAAAATCAATTTCTGCATCACCGATTTTTCCGATATACACCTGATACCCTCTGCAGCACAATTCAAGATATACAACATTTTCCAACGCTGCCGCAACAGTATCAGACTGATACCCTAATACACTGTAACGCAAAGAAGTATCCGCAAGATAAAATTTTTCCTGCGTTTTTAATATTTCCTTGCCCTGCAAATCATAGCGAGAGCACCGATGCAACAGATATGCTTTTTGCAGCTTATCCAAATAGCTGTATACCGTCTCATTATCAAGGGAATGTCTTTCTGCTTTTAGATAATCGGAAATTGATTTTGCGGAAAATGTATTCCCCACGTTGTTAAACGTATACTTTACAACTCTTTCCAACTGGTCAATTTTGCGAATCTGGCTTCGTTTCACGATATCAGAGAAAATTGTAGAATGATAAATATCCCTTACAATCGTATATACTTCCTCCTGATCGTATGCCTGTAAATGTATTGCCGGAAACCCGCCAAGGCGAATATAATTGGCAAGTTCCTCCTTTCGATTTTCCAAAGAGGTATATTGGCTCTTAAACGTCAGATACTCCGCAAAGGATAATGTGTATATATGGAATGCAATATATCTGCCTGTTAAGTATGTTGAAATCTCCGAAGACATCATGCGTGAGTTGGAGCCTGTGACATATAAATCCACATCATAATCAGATGCCAATGTATTGACAACCTTCTCCCAGCCTTTTATTTCCTGCATTTCATCTAAGAAAAAATATGTTTTCTTTCCTTGACATAAACGCCCTTTTAATTCCGTATACATTTCTTTTGCGGTCATATCATCATATTCCATAGAATCAAACCGATAGCTCACAATCTGATTTTCAGAAATATTTCTTTCTTCTCGGAGTTTTTCCATAATCATTTTTAATATCGTCGATTTGCCGCAGCGCCGAACTCCTGTAAGAATTTTTACAAAAGGCGTATCTGTATATGCCATAATTTTATCTACATATAAGGGTCTGTAAATCATTTCATATCACCTCATACATATATTACCGCAAATTATTATAAAATTCAAATAGTTTTGCGATTATAATATGAAATATTTTTATACTATATATGTTTTTTCGACTTATATTCTAAAACACTTCCGGTCTGCCGACCAATGTAAACCCAACTCGTCCCGTAACCACAACACCATTCAAGGAACAATGCACAATCAGCACATTCCCCTCTCCGTCATAGCCTGCCACAATCCCCACATGCCCTAAATCGGGATAAAATACCAAATCCCCGGGCTGTGCCTCCGCCCAGCTTATTTTCCTGCAATAGCTGTACTGGCTTCTGGCTCCTCCGCCATGACCAACCACAACGCCGAACGTATTGTTAAACACCCAATCCACAAACCCCGAACAGTCCAAGCCATAAGGAATCGTCATTCCCGTTGTGTTGCTGCCTGCGGCGGTTACTTTCTTCGGTGTACCCCATCTGCTGTCCCAACCGATAGCAGATGATTTTCCGCCCCAAAAATAGCTTACCTTTCCCACAAGGGAAAATGCCGTTTTGACGGTTGCCTTTCGTTTTTCAGAAACAGCTTCGGGAAGGTTATCCAATATATCCCTTAAAGCCGCATCACTGATTTCTACATTATTTCCGGTTACATCCATTGCCCCAATGAGTTCGGACAGCATCTGTGCATACTCGGGCTTGAGCAGCTCCTCCGCTGACTGCTTTTGATACTTTGTAAAATCATAAAATTCGTACATATCACTGCATTTCTTGCTTGTCAGCGTAATATGCAGCTTGATTTTTACCGTCTTTTTCCCATTATGGCGGCGAACAATCTTCTCCGTCCGCCAAAAAGCCTTTGGCTGATATGAATATCTTTCTTCCGTTGCAATCGGCTCTACATGATACTTGTTTTCAAACGTTTTCTTTTTCTTCTCCTGTAGGAATTTCTTTTTTAGGCGTACAATGCCGACATTCCGCCGAACCTCCATAACCCTTCGATCATCTCGCTTTACTGTTCTTCTCTTGGTGGCTTTATCAACGGTATCTCGCTTTCTCTGTAAATCATCCCTTGTCCGCACCGCAGGTTTTACACGCTCTCTGTGCCTCTCCCTTTTCTTATCTGTTTTTCTGCTTTTCGCCTTACTGATTGCATACTCAGATACATAAACCACATCTGTTTCCATCTCCTCTTGAGAATCATCAGATGCTTCATGAAAGACACTCCCCGATTTTTGTCTTGCGTTTCTCGCCGTTTCCCGTATAAAGGCAGACTGCAAGGCTTTATTCTTCGCTCCTGTCGGTGTTCTTTTCACAGAATCCTTGGTTTTTATGACTTCTTCTTTTCCTTTCCATTCTCTTTTCTTCATCAAGACTTTACCTCCACGCAAAAAACAGCAGGCAGAAAAAATCTGCCTGCCATGTATTATTTATCCTCCGGTTTTGTTGTCATCAGCTCATACAACTTGGTGTCCTTCGGAAACTGATTTACAAAAGGCACCATTGCCTCGCCCACCTTTAATAGTCCTTGTCCGACCGGCGTATTTTCGATATGCTTCATTTGATTCACAGAGATATGAAACAGCTCCGCCAAGTCAATCCTATCCGCAGGTGCTTGGTTGAGCAGTATCAGAAATTCGCTGTTAGAGAACATATTTCTTGCCGTCACAGAGTGCAGACAATCGCTGACATTCTGCGTAATGCCTGTTGCCAATGCACCATATTTACGAAAGCGTTTCCAACTCTCCGAAAGAAAATTTGCACTGTATTCATTTGCAAAGAACAGATACACCTCATCAATATAAACCCATGTGCGTTTGCCCTTTTTTCGGTTCTCCATCACTCGGTTCATAATAGAATCCAGCATAATCAGCATACCTACGGACTTTAGCTGTTTCCCCAAATCCAAAATATCAAAGCACACAATGCGATTTTTCATATCCACGTTGGTCTGATAGGAAAACACATTCAAGCTGCCCTCTGTGAATAATTCCAACGCAAGTGCAATTTCCTTTGCCAAGGGCTCCTCCTGCCGCAAAAGCTCCCTTCTTAACTCCTTTAATGTCGGCGGCTCGCCCGTATAGCTTTTGATGTACTCCTGATAAACATTTTTCACACATCTGTCCACAATGGAATTTGCCGCACCTTCCACTCTGCCGTTATTCACACTTTCATACAGGGACATAACAAAGCTTGATTTCAATGTAATCGGGTTATCCCCCTCTCCGTACTCCCTCGACATATCCAGTGCATTGATGTGGTTTTTGCTGTCCGGTGCAAAACGGATTGCCTCGCCGTTCAAAGAACGAATCAGCGGTTCATATTCCCGTTCGGGATCTACTACAAGAATATCGTCATCGGTGGAAAGTGCCACAAAGGCAAGCTCTTCCTTGGCAATAAAAGATTTCCCCGAACCGGAAACCCCAAGGATAAAGGCATTGCCGTTCTGGAGATTTTTTCTATTGCACATGATAAGGTTGCGGCTGATACCGTTCACACCATAAAAAATACCGCCTTTATCCCGTATCTCCTGTACGGAAAACGGGTGCAGTGCGGTAATACTCCTTGAGGTCATCGTTCTTAAAGCGTGTATTTTTCTCATGCCGTAAGGAAGAACCGTTTTCAATCCGTCCTCCTGCTGCCACCGCAAAACAGAAAGCGTACTGAATTTAGATTTTACGGTGCTGACAAGAGATTCCGTATCGGCATTGAGCTGTTCCATATCATCGGCCGTATGCACCACCGTCAACAGTGCAAACATCATTCTTTCATCCCGCATGGTAATATCATCCAGAAAATCCTCGATTTCCTCTCGCATTTGCCGAAGGTCATAGGGAATGTTAGCACTGAAATTGTAGTTGTCATTCTGCTTTCTCTGCCATCTGGTTACGTCCGTTTCCACAGAAAGCAGCTTGTTCTGCACCTCTTTTACCGCCTCATCCGTCGGAATCGGAAGAATATCAATAGAAAGCATGATATTTTTTGAAACATCCGCCATACTTGCAATCATATCTTCATTTAAAAAAGAGGCATAGTCCTTGATAAAAAGAACCCTGCCCACCTTATCGTCCATTTCAAAATAATCGGATTGAAACTGTATGCTGTCGGGGCAAATGGCATCCTTAAAATTATGCCCATGCCGAATGAAATTTCCTAAATCAATCTCATCCTCCCATTCCTCATCCGGTCTGAAAAAGTCCTTCAAGATACGCAGCCGTTCTTTGTTGCCCAATTCCGTTACAGCAGAAGAAAGCCTTGCAAGATTTGTTGCCATGTCTGTGCCAATTCTCGTAAAGGCTGCCCTTGCTTCTTCAACAGTCTTTTTGCTGACAGAAATAGTGATATATTTTTCCTGCACCATGTTCTGTGTTGCGGCAGCTTTTCTCTCTAACATCTTGTTGTATTCCGCTCGGTATTCGTCAATGCCATCCTTCTTCGCCTGCAACATCAGCGTCCGCCGAAATTCCTTCAAATTCAGCTTACGGTTATTGATTGTAATTTTAATGGATGCGTCCACAGGCAGGGAATTTAAAAAAGAGCAAAACTGATTCAGCATTGCCCTTTTATCCTCGTCCGATGCAACCGCAAAATTGATGTCGGTCATCTTCCATGTGCGGCTGAAATTGTTATTCACCTTCCAAATCCCGTCATCGTATATTTTTTCTATGGGAATGGATGCCTGCACGCTTCTTGGTACCTTTCGTGCCTCTCTTTCGTTTGAAATGCTGTTTCGCAATGTCTTTAACACAAAATCCCGCCTTCCTTGTTGTCGGTTCCGTATGTAACAGATATAAATAGTAGTTGTCCGCTTTGTAAACACGCCTGCCGGCATAAATGATTCTAGACTTTATGATTGTCCAAAAAAGCTGCTCTGCCGTAAGGGAGTTATACTTAAAAAATCCCATTGCTGCCACAGGAAGTGCGGCAATCATGCAAAGCCAGCTCGCTGTTTCCTTTCCTAAAATGCCTTTTAAGCCGAAGTATGTACCGACCGCAATGCCGATTGCCGCCAGAGAGCAGACAAACTGCCTTGTTGTCAGCCCGAAAAACACCGCCTCCTTGTAGGCACAAATCTCCTTGTTTACGTTTATTTCCATATCATACCCCCTATAATGCAAACATTTCTTTTACGATTCTGTCCGAGCCTTTAATCAGCCCCACCAAAACAAGCATATTGAAAATCGCTTCCGCAAGATATGCCAATACCTGTACCACCGCCGAGCTTTCCGCATCCACTAAACCGAAGTTTCCGCTTGAAGTAAATGCAGAAAAAATCAGACAGGCAAGCACAATAACCGCCCCCTCCATACACACACCCATGTAGCTTTTGATAAAGGCCTTTCCCATAAAGGAAGTCGCTTCGCCCGCAAAGGAAGATAAGGGACTGGGTGCAAAGGCGGTATACATATAGAGCTTAAAAAATCTCGAATATACCGTCAGTATCATCACAAAGGACAGCACGATAATCACAAGACAACCCAATATCGTTACCAGCCACAAAGGGATACTCGCAAGAAATCCCACCTCATTGACTGCTGTTTCCAGTTCTTCGGGCAATGCTATATCCGCCGCAGCCGTCCCCATTTTCTCCGCAATCACCGATACAATACCGGTGCAGATGTTGAAAATAGCGGTCATTAGATCTATCCCGTAGGTTACAGCTGTTTTGGCAAGTACGAACCGTATAAAAAAACGCAGGCCCTGTTCCGGTCTGCGTAAATCTCTGAAATTTATGGTGCTTTTGCAGATGCTCAGGGCAAAGAAAAGGACTAAAAGCCCGTATCCGATTGCTTTTAGTCCGTCATTCAATGTCAGTGCCAACCGCCAAATGTCTCCGCCCTTAAATTCCTCGGGCGTTGTGCTGACAAGCTGCCATATTTCCGTTTGTTTGTTGTTCCAAAATTCAAATGTCCATTTTAGGCTTTCTATCAGCCAGTTGTCATTCAATTACACCACCTCGTGTTCACTCATATACTGATTTCCTATTACCGAATTGATTCTTGAATATCATTCTGAATATTTCTTTTAGATATTTTTGAATGCGATAAACTGGAATTTCTATTTTTGTGTTTGTATACTTCAGGATTTTTAACCAAGTATCAACATGCTGTAAAGTCAACTTTCTTGGTTAAACCTTGGTTTTTTAACTTTGACGATTTCAACTTATCCAAGGAAAACCTTGTTTTTAAAGGTTTTTTCTCATCAGCTTGGATAAATCTTGGATAAAATTTGTTTCTTACTTGTTTAATTCCTTGACAAGTATCCAAGATGACCTCTGCTGATTCTTGGAATCTGTTGTGATTATTCCCATTCTTCTCATCTGAGCCAAAAGATTCTTTACTTTACTCTCTTTCTGCTTATCCTATATTGCTAATAAATTCATTACCAAATTAACCATAATGTCCTTTTCCAACGGATTAGACTCTGTGATCATCAACGTAATAGCAACCACCGCTCCATCGCTTATTCGCTTTGTTCCATCTTTATATAAAAAATTATTTTTATTTAGAAATTCCAAAAACAATGAAGCAGCAATTCTCTTACATCCATCGGCATAAGGATGATCTTTTATCATAAAATATAATAAGTTAGCAGCTTTTTCTTCCAACGAGGGATAAACATCTCTTTCAAAAACGCTTTGGTAAACTGCAGCTAAAATCCCCTCAACTTTTCCTTCTTCTTTTTCAACGCCAAAAACATTAGAATGAAATGTATCTTCCATAGCATCTACCATCCTACGGCATTCTTCATATGTTATCCTATAAATTGGTTTATTTCCCTCTGGCTTATTTAGCGATTGATGGTCATATTGATCTAATAGCATCAAAGCCTCTGTATACAAATTAACTGCTTTCAACACATCTGTTTCCTCCACTTCCAGAGTTGATGCCAACATTTTAGTTTGTATACTTACTGTACGCTGCAATGCCTCCAATCTCTTTTCATTAATTGCATATCCCTGGATAATGTATTGTTTAAGGACTTTATTCGCCCATTTACGAAATTCCACCCCTCGATTAGATTTTACCCTGTATCCAACAGAAATAATCATATCCAGATTATAATGCTCTACCCAGTAAGTTTTACCATCTGAAGCAGTTGTCGCAAAATTTGCGACAACTGAATTATCTAATTCTTCTTTCAATGCATTATTAATATGTTTACCAATCGTCTTCACGTCTCTTTCAAATAACTCAGCCAACTGATTTCTATTGAGCCATACAGTGCTATCATTAACAGACACATTAAGTTTTATCTCCTTATCTGCCGTTTCAAACAAAATCAATTCATTTTTCATAATAAATTTCTCCTGCAAAATTCCGATTTTTTACCGCTATTATAAATAACAAGGCTCAGTAATTGTCGAATTTTAAAACTATTAGATTATTTCTTAATCTACTATAATTCGATATCCATGAAATTCATTCCATGTAGTTATTAAAATTTCTTTATTTTCTCGAGCCCATTCTAAAATTTTATTTAAATCCTTTCCAGGAAGTGACGATTCCAATACTTCCAAAGGATCTATTCTGATACTTGCCATACCATCAGTGCCTTTAGCAACATGAAAATGCGCATAGTTGTGATTATCTTCACGAGCAGATCTTATTTCTATTCTATAACCATTCATTCTACCTACAGTTTTAAGCTCTATAGATGGAATATGTAGTGCACGAGCTTTATATTTTCTACCATCTTTATCTAATGAAGATACTACTCTTTCAAGAATCAATAAAATCAATTTTTCTTATTTTTTTTAGATTGTCTCTTATTCATATACCGATATCTCCAAATGCAAATCCCAATTTATCCAAAATATATCATTTTTATCTATTATAGTGCCTTTCTCCAATATCCGCAACACTCCACTCGCAAGGCTTGAAATTCTTTTATTTTTGTAAACCGACTATCTCCATCACAAAATCAAATCCAATATCTCCTTTGCAAAAGCAATAATCAGCCCCCCGAAGAATGACAGAAAGCCATTACTTTTCTGTGTGGGATCATGCCCCTGCACTCCCAAGCCAATCTGCACAACACCCCAGCCGAGGATAATCACGCCGACCGCCTTAATTGCCGCAAACACAAATGTAGAGAGATTATTGATTGCCGCCAAAGGGTCTGTTCCTGCGGCAAAGGCTCTTGTTGTGCAGAACAGCATGGAAAAAATAAGCGTTGCAAACAGCTTATAAATCTTTTTCACATCTATTCCCTTCAAAATTCTTATCTTTTTTCGTGTATCCATTTCGATTCCTCCTTAATCAAATTCAATGACTTCTATCTCATCCACATCAAAATCTTGATGCAGATCAACATCGGAATAGTCGGCAGCTTCCCTTTTCTCATAGGGTTCTGCGCCGCCATCCTCCGTAAATTTGATATTCCTGTGTTTCTGCAACGCAAATTTTTTATCCATCACAGCTCGCTCTCCTCTGATTATGACAACCTCGTAGTTATTATCTATCATGCGCACCTCATCGGGTGTGAGCAGTTCCCTGCCCACACTTTGGAAGTTATTGCTTGAGGAGCCGTTTCTGCCATGTGTCACACCTCTGGTTTTCACATCAACGGTTTCTTTCCCCAAGGACTTTGAAATATACTCATGGGATGTGCTTTCATTACCGCCCAGATAGATATAGGTATCACAGTTACCCGTCAGATTTTCCCAGCTATCCCGAAACATTGCCTTTATCTGTGCCATGTTCTGAATGATAATGTTTATGGAAATCTCCCGTCCTCTGCAGGTAGCAAGCACCTTTTCAAAGTTTTCGGGCAATGCGACATTGGCAAATTCGTCCATCATTACTCTTACATGAACAGGCAGTCTGCCGCCGTTTCTGTCTGCCTCATGGTAAAGTTCTTGAAATGTCTGCGAATAGAGCATACTTACGATAAAATTCAAGCTGGTATCGTTATCGGAAATAACGGCGAACACCGCCTTCTTCCTGTTTCCGATGGTATTCAGAAACATTTCATCCTTTTCCGTCACCCTTGCAATCTCCGGCAGATTAAAAGCGGCCAGTCTGACCGCCGTTGACACCAAAATAGATTTTGCTGTCTTGCCCGCCGCCTGTTTGAAAACCTTATACATTTTCAGTGCGATATGCTCTGGATTTTTCCGTTCCAAGTCATCAAAAAGCAAATCCACAGGGCTTTTATAGCTTTCATCCTCCTCGCTTGCGGCGGCATTTTCTATCATATACATAACGGTAGAAAAATTTTGTTCGCTCGCCGGTGCTTCATGCAGCAGATACAGGATAAATGCCTGTAAGATTGCCGCCTCGGATTTATCCCAGAAGGGATCACTGCTTTTCTGTCCCTTCTCATTGGTATTTTTAATAAGATTGGTCACAAGCTTCAGTGCATCATGGTCACTTCTGAGATAAGCAATAGGGTTATAGCAATCTGATTTCTCAAGGTCTACCAGATTTAAAATGCAAATCTCATAGCCTTCCTTTTCCAACAATCCGCCTGTTTTCCGGAGGATTTCCCCCTTTGGATCTGCAATAATATAGGAGCAGTTGCACTCCATGATATTCGGCAGAACATACCCTCTGGTCTTGCCTGCACCCGAGCCGCCCACAACGATGACATTCAGATTTCGCTTATGCCTTCTGCCGTCAAGTCCCATTGAGATATGCTGAGAAAGAATAATGTTGTTATTTTTATCTCTGTATTTTCTGTTCAAGGCTGTTGCATCTCCCCATTTTGCTGAGCCGTATTCCTCGCCTGTTCTCTTGTTTCCTTTTGATGTGTAATAATAGCCAACCGCCAAAGCATACATACAAAGTGCCGCAAACACACAACGGACGGTATATTCATTTAAAGAAAGTCGGAAGGGATGCTGCAGCCGTTCCGAAAACAGAGAAAGAAACTCTGTCAGCTTTATTCCTTCCCCGCAACAATCAGATGCCAATATCCCAAGCCAAACAACGATAATAGAACAAGCTGCCCATAAAAGGGCAGCCTGCTGAAAGTTCAATTTCTGTTTCATATTCCTTCACACTACTTTTTAATATCCTGTTCTCGGAAGAACCTTTGTGGTTTTCTTTCCATATACAACGGTAACAAAGCTGTCATTACCCATAATCCACTGACCGTTCCATAAACCGCCGACATCAGTTTTATTTGCAAAACGGTATTCATGAGAAAGATGAGACAATGCCCTGCAATAAATATATGGTGTTTCCACCTGTGCAAAACCGCTCTTTACCGTCCCGAAAACAAACATTATCTCTGTGACATATTCATTGGATGCAAGCCCCAATGCCGCCGGGGATGCAAAAATGACTCTGTTTTCGGCAATGCTTAAATTATCGGCAAGCGTTCTGTATGTACCATTCAGATTTGTTTTATAAACAATCTTATAGGAAAGTCTCTGATTCCAAGTGCCTGTGATGATTTTCTCCAATCTCGCCGCATTGACAGGAAGGGTATCTCTCCAATAAAAACTATTCAGCGGTACGGTGGAATTATTTTTGATATTTGTAAAGGTATAGCGTACCTCCTGCCCCGGTACAATCTGGTTATATCCTCTCTTTGTAACGGAAACATTGGTATAGCAACTCTTGTTTAATACCTCAAGGCGTACAATCTGACCGCTGAACGCAATCTCCGCATTGATTTCCGCCTTTTCTGCAATATAATAATTCGGAGCCTTTGTTTCCTTAATCACATATCTTCCCAAAGGAAGTGTTTTGCTGACTGCTCTGCCGTTTTTATCCGTCTTTACGGTATCCACAAGATTGCCTGCTCTGCTGTAAATTTCAAATACCGCATCGGGCAGAAGGGTTCCTGCCGCCAAGCCGTTGATCGAGTTATCATCCGCAGATTTCTTTGTAATCTGAATCTGTCCCATCTGCGGTGTATTCTTCCATGTGATATGGCTTGTTTCGCCGTATTCCACATAAAAGGTTTTCTTCGTATGGTCAATCAAATACCCCTCGGCAGGCTGAATTTCCTGCACATAATATTTTCCGTCCTTCAGCTCTCTGTCAATATACACATACCCGTTCTGGTCGGAGGTATACTGCCCAATCGGATTATGCCTTGCATCGCTGACAAGGAAGGTAACACCGTAAATGCCCTCGCCTGTGACAGAGTCAATCTTGTGAATGAGCATGGAAGATGTCTGCCTGTTGGTAACGGTCAATAATGCCTGCTTTCCGTTTTTCACTTCGATATGCTTTGGCTCTTTGTCAAGGGCATAGCCCTTTGCCGCCTTTGTTTCGATTACCGTATACCAACCGGATTCCAAATTAGAAAGTGCAATTTTTCCGTCACTGCCGGTGCGGTATGTACCGATACGTTCTCCGTTCATTTTGCTTACTTCAAATGTAACATTTTTAATCGGCTCTCTGGTTTCTTCGTCAATCTTGGAAATAACCAATCCATTCAATGCTCTGTCGGCAAAACGCAGCTGATATGTTCCGCCGTCTGTGCCGACCTGAATCGTTTTTGCTTCTTCGCTGATTTCGTAGCCTGCGGGCGCTTGGATTTCCGTTACCACATAGCTGTCGGGCTTTACGTTTGGAATCAAGATTTCGCCGTTGCTGTCTGTAATAAACTCTCCGTTGGCATTTCCCACAACCGTTCCGTCTGCCGTTGTTACCTTAAACTTTGCATTTGCAAGTGGTTTCTTGGTATCTGCATCTGTTTTGGTAATCAAAAGGTGTCCGTAGGGATAGTTTGCAAATGTCACCTCAACCACACTTGTGCCGTCTGCTTTGAGCCACGCCTGCTGCTTGCTGTTTTCAGAAAGCAGATAATTTGCAGGCGGCTGTACTTCTTCAATGAGATATGCTCCTGCCTCCAAGCCTGTGATAACAATAATGCCGCTGTCATCTGTGGTATATCTGCCGATAATCGTGCCGGAGCTGCCGGAAATATCTCCGCTTACCTTTCGCACCTCAAATGCCGCACCTGCAAGCAGTTTAGATGTATTGGCATCGGTCTTTTTGATAACAATGCTGTTTAAAGGATAGTTCGGAATCTCCTCGCCATAGTCCTTGCCTGAGGTAACCTTCACAGTATTCTTGCCTGTATTTTCCGGCTTATCTGTATTTTCTGTTTTATCTGTGTCAGTGATTGCTGTGCTTCCTTTCAAATCCGTATACGCATTTTCGCCTTCCGCAAGATATTTTCTTGTAACAGGGTTGGAGGGCAGGCTCATTCCCTGCGCCGCTCTCACTTCCGTAATCACATACCAGCCCGCATCTACGCCCTTCAAAATAATCTGCCCGTTGGCATCTGTTTTGTATGTTCCCAGTGTCACAACGCCGCCGTCAGCTTTTTCTCTCTGAATCTTAAATACCGTATCGGGAACAGCCTTATTTGTCAGTGCATTTGTTTTGGTAATAATAAGTGTCGGCTTTCTGGTATCCGTAAAAACAAGTGTTTTTGTTTTGCCCCATTCCAACACAATGTCCTTATGGTTATCGGTGCTGATGGTGTAACCGTCAGGTGCTTGGATTTCCTCCACCGTATAAACCGCCTCATCCAAATCTCGGATGACAACCGTTCCTGTTTGATCGGTTACATATTCGCTTACGGTTTTATCCTCTGTTTTCATCACTTTGAATTTTGCACCTGCAAGTGGTTCGTTTGTTTTTTCATCCAGTTTCATAAGCTGCAAGGAAGGTCTGAGTCTGTTGTCAAACTTGACCGCAACGCATTTACCGCCCTCCAGATATACATCCTTGCTCTTGTCCGCAATGAGATAGCCCTTCGGTGCGGCAATCTCCGTAATGGTGTACCAGCCTTCGGAAAGATTTTCGACTTTTATCTGACCGCTTTTATCCGTCATGCCTTCATATACGATACTGCCGCCTTTTTTCGCAACGGAAAACTCCGCATCGGGCAGTGGCATCCCCGTATCTTCATCATATTTTTTAATGAGAATACCGGGCTTTGCCTTATTTTTCAGTATGACTGTTGCTGTTTTGCCTGCTTCCAGCTTCACTGTCTGTACCGTATCATTGAGCAGATAGCCTGCGGGTGCGGAAATTTCTTTGACGGAATAGGTACCGCTTTTCAGATTGGAAAGGCTTGCCTTGCCGGAGGCATTTGTGTGTAAATCCCAAAAATCATTACCGCCGTCATAGGCAACTCGGATCACCGCACCTTCCAGCTTATCCCCTGTATCCGCATCAAGCTTTACCACCTCAAGCTGTGCCTGCTCCTCATTGGCAAATGTGATAACCGTAGGCTCGTCATTGTTTCTGATTTCCAAATCCTTGTGGCTGTTCTCATCCAACACATAGCCCTTGGGCGGTACTTCTTCCGTAACGGAAAGCGTTCCGGATACCTTTTCGATTTTGACTTCGCCGTTTTTGTCTGTCACATAATGCCCGATGGTCTTTCCGTCAATTTCCACCTTGAACACCGCACCTGCCAAGCCTTCCTTTGTGCCTTTCTTTAGCTTCAAAATCTGCACATCTGTTGTGGCTGTCGGTGTTTCGGGTTTATCGGGAACATCGCCGCCTTCGGGTGCATAAGCAAGCTGCACCCAAGAATCCCCGTTATAGGAAGGCAAAGGAGAAACATAATAATCCTGCTTTTTCTCATCATGTGCCACACCAAATAAAACGGATTTGTTTTCCAGCTTGCCCTTTACCAAAACACGAAACTCGCCTTTCGGGCTGTCCTTCGGAATCAATACCTTAAAGGTCAGCTCACTGCCTGCAAACTCTGTTTTCTCTTTATTGCTCATATCCGTAACCTTTGCCCCCGCAGGCACATTTCCGTCAATCACAACTCTGTAGCTTTTGATGTCCGCATTGGATTTCAATGTATATGTCTGGGAGATGTAATTGCTGTCCTTCTCATCAACGGAAACCGTTATGCTTTTGGGATTGACCGCAAGCCATGTGGGATAAACCGCTGTGTTGGCTCTGCCCTTGGCAACCAGAGCCTTCATTGCCTTTTCCACATGATTATTCTGGCTGCCGTTTGCCTTCCAGTCATTCAGATTGCTGTAGTTATCATGGACGATTGCCCAAACTGCCATTTTTGTGATGTAATACGCCTCATAAGCATTTTTCACACCCAATTCAGCAGGCGTTTTATAAGGGTATCCGTTTGTAATCGCACCCCAAACATGAGGATCTTTGTCTAACCTGTCCACATCAACATCATAATTTTTCGCCGCAAAATTCTCTACACCACCCTTATTCGGATTGGCACAAAAGGCTGGATATTCCTTTCCGTCCTCCGCCTTATATACAATCACATCGGGTGCAAAATTTCTCGCATCAATAACACCCTTCCAAGTCAGAAGCTGCCCTTTGCTTTCTTCCTTTACATACAGATTTACCCTGTTTAATGCCGTTTCCATGGAAGTGCCTGCAAACGCCTCCACGCATACCGAAAACAGCATCAGAAAAGATAAAAATACAGATACGATTTTCTTTCCTATCGTCATAATTTTTTCCTCCTTTTTTGCAATAAAAAATGCCTTGGTTTCCCAAGACACTTTGATTTGCCATAATTAAATTTTTATTCCTTCTTCCAAGGCTGCCATAAGCCATTCTTTTTTTGCATCCTCTGCATTTTTCACAGCACTTTCGATTGTTTCGCCGCAAGTGATACATCCGGGAAGTTCGGGAAAAGATACCACATAGCCGCCCTCGTCTTTATCTTCTTTGATATTCATGCGATATGGCTTTTTTAAATACTCATCCAAAGTTTTCACAATCCCGACCTCCTCGTCAGTATCATATTAAACGAGCAACGTAGTGTCAATCTTTTTTTACCACATATCCAATAAGCTTCAAGTGCCGATTTTCCCGAAACTCTTGAAAGCTTTCCTGAATGACTTGACCGTCACAGCCCTTTGTATACTTATTTTTCTCGGTATCATGCTTGCCGTTTGCATCTGTATAGTAAACATTTACAGGATTCCCGTCTTTATCCCGTTCCACATACTCCACAAATACCACATGACCTTTCAAGCGGCTATCTGCTTTCGGGACATACACTGCAATGGAATGTTCGGGAACCACATTCACATCAAGGCAAACGTCCACCTTATCACTTACCAAAGGAGCCATCAGCCAATCCTTCGCATAACCGATGGTCGGCAGCTCCACGCCGTTCACTTCACGGAATCGTCCTCTTGCATACCAAGTACACTGTCCTGCATATCCGATACGGTAATTCTCTGTAAAAATTTCTTTCCCATCGGCATCCACCGTTTCAATTTTCGCAGGAATACTCCCCTCCTTGGGCGGTTTCCTTTTCTGCTCGGAAACTACTTCTGTCTTTGTTTCGGAAATGATAGGCTCTTTCGCTTTTTCTTCTTTTAAATAATTCTCTTTGAACCACTCCGGTGTTTCATTCGGATCACAGGTATATGTAATCACTTTTCTGCCGGAAGCATCATAGGACACCGTTCTGTAGGGCTGTGCAAAAACAGCTGTCGGAAATAACAATGTCAGTAACAGCAAATATACAAGTCTCATATTCTTCCTCCTTTTTCTTTTGAAAACCCTCTTTTTCCTTCAGTATAGAATTACCGCAAAGCTCTGTCAAAAAATCAAGTTCTTATTTGACCTCAACCGCCTGCACGCACCATCTTTTGCTCGGTACATTTTCCACACAGGTAACCAGTGTAATTCTGTTATCCGAAGTCCTTTCCAGATAAGAATAATCTGTTTCTTTTATTTTCGTTACTGTTTTTACCCGATAGGTTCTTGTTCCAAGCTTAGTGGTGTATTTGATTTTATCCCCCTTTTTCAAGGTATGGATTTTGCCGAAATGATTGGTTACCCCTCGGTTATGCCCTGCAATGCCGATATTTCCGTCCCAGCAGGAAGTGGATTTGAAATGCCCGGCACCTCTGGCAAGGGATTCCAGACTTTCTGTTTCATATACCTTTACACTCAAATTTACGGAAGGAATTTTCAGCGTACCGATACTGCCGTCCGCATAATATAACCCATCGGGCAGTGTAAATTTATTCGAAGAAGCATAACCCGTATCATTTGTTCCGTTGGAAGGCGGAAACTGCGTTGTATTGCTTGCGGAAAAATTAGGAACATTTACACCGCCTGCACCACTGCCGATATTCATTTCTCCCACACCGGAAATATTCGGTGTCAGCAGATAGCCTGTCCCCTTTGTATCGGCAGAGAGACTGCCGAAGGTCGGCGGCACAAAAGCACTGTCCTTGCTCACATTTACATTGAACAGCTTTTCTTCGTCCACAACCGTTACAGTTTCCATGCTTGTGCTTTTCCCAAACTCGCCTGCCGCCTTGTCGGATACGTTATACTCCAGTGCCAATGCCGGGGTAGTTGTCATCATCGTCATCAGCAGTGTCAATGTCCACATCGTTGCTTTCTTCTTCATATTCAACACCCTTTCTCTTTTTCAGTTTTCCAAGTAAAATCGTTCCCACAATGCCTGCCAAAGCACCCCCCAAAGGGAGAACGGCATACAGCAAATTTGCCTTATTTTTCTCTGTCGGCGTGCTTTCTTCAAAAATTGCCGTATACAGCACCTTATCCGTATTCGTCTTGGAAACAGTACCCTTATACTCCGCCGTAACCGTGTAGCCTTTTACATAGCTGTTGCTGACCGTTCCCGTATAGGTGGCAACCGCCGTATACCTGTCCGTAATGGCAGTATCGTTGATATTTTGTGTATTGTCACTTTGCCAGTCGATACCGGAAAGCTCTAAGGTCTTTCCGTTCTCTACAGTTGTTTTTGGGATGTACTGCGTATCCGCACTATCCAGATTCGGATATGTTCTCGTTGTGCTAACATTCTTCGTGCTTGTGCCATAGCCTGCACTTTCAATCTTCAAATTTGAAAGATCCAGCTTTGCCGTACCCGAAAAGCCGTCCTCAGTCACAACCTGTTTTTCTTCCTCCAAAAGCGGAAGAATGTCATTCATCTTGTTGCTTTTGCTGCTGATTACAACCTTTTCGGCGTATTCCTTGCTTTCCACCTGCGGCAGCTCTGTTTTTACCATGTCCTTGAAAACAAAAAAGCTGCCATTCTGTTCAAAGCCTTCCTTTGAAATGGCAGTCACATCATCATTTTTATTCAGTTCATAGCTTTTGGTAATCGTTCTTACGCCGTTTTTCGTGCTTTCATCAATACTGGCAGGATAATACGCCGCATAAACCGTCGTGCAGGTATATATGGCTGTCAGAATTGCGGTTATAAAAATCTTTTTCATGCTTATCTCTCGCCCCATTCCTTTTCTTTGCTCTTTTTCTGATTTTGCAAAAGCCTTTGATATGCTTTTATTTTTCCGACCACCGATTCCCTTTCACTCCTCATATCCGCCTTCGTTAAGCCAGTCCCGAGCCCGCTTGATTTGTTCTCTTGCTGAGTTCGGGACATCTCTTTTTTTGCCCGTTCCGGAACCGCATAGCCCATATTTTCAAAAATACGGTTGATCCTTGCGGCATCTTCCGCTTTGACAATCACATCTACACTACTCCGTTCCGAGTTTTTATTTTTAATGACAGAGAACAAAATCCCATAGGTTTTCGCTTCTTTTGCAAAGGCCGATACATCTTCCTCCTTTAAATCAAACACCCGAAGCTCCTTGCCTTCGGTCAAAAGACGTTTCAGCTTTGTTTTGCCCTTCAGCTTCTGGTTGTCCTTTGCCATTGCCAAACACAGAGCCGCCAGATTTTTCGCTCCCAGTGCCGAAAGCTTAACTGCTTCTTCCGATAGCTTTACCGCCTCTCTTGTCATTTGTTCGGCTGCCTCGCTGCCTTGGCTCATGCTCCTTTTCCTCCTCTCTGATTTCTTCCGCCTGCTGTAATCTTTCTTCTATCTTTTCCGCATCCTTTTCAATCTGCCTGCACATACGGATGCAAAAGGCTTCTTTCCGTATCTTTTGGCTGAGTTCCGATAATTCTGCCTGCAAGGTTTCACTTTCTCCCTCCGTTCTCATTTTGTACTGCAATCGTCTTCTCTTTTTTCGGTTCTCCTCATGTCTGCTCTGCATTTCAGCCTGAAACACCGTAAGGCTTTCCATGCTATTGATGTTATGCGTCTGCAAAAATCGGTGCTGCTTTAAATAGCGTTCAAATTTTGTGTTTTCCTCCAGCATAAAATAGGAGAGCCTTCTTGTTCTTGGCGTTTTCCTTCCTCTTAACAGATACAGATACCGAAAATACAATGCCGCAAAGCCTGTTATTTTCGCTTTTCTTTTTGTACGTCTGATACCATACTTCTTTCCTTTGGTATTGTATAATCGGAACAGCACAACAGACTGCTGTGGTGTTTTTCTTTTCTGCATGGCTTGCGTTAAAATCCTTTCCTCAATCTCCTTATCGCTGTAGCCTTCGCCAAGGCTGTCCAGACGGATAAACCTCTTGCTGTAAGGTGGTTTTACGGCAGTATGCTTTACATTTTGATATTTTACCGTATACCCCCTCTTTTGCAGCAGCTCCAGAAAAACCGTGAAATTCAAGGACACTTTGATTACCTCATCTATATCCGCACGGATCTGACTTCGAACCGTCTGTTTTCCGTTTTGCTCCGCATGAAGAACACTGTAAGGTATCCCCTTTTTCTGTGGCTCAATCACAGAAAGTCCGTATTCTCTGCAAATTTCATCGGAGATTTTTCGTATCTCCCCAAAATAACTTTTCGCATTGGAATGATATTTCTTTCCGTCCGCAAAGGAAACGGAATTAACCACGATGTGATTATGCAAATGATTTCTGTCAAGATGTGTACCAATCACAACCTCAAACCGCTCCCCGAAGCATCTTCGGGCAAACTCCACGCCTATCTGATGTACCTGCTCCGGCGTTGCCTCCTTTGGCTTAAAAGATTGTATGAAATGATACCCAAACACGCCGCCTGTTTTATGCCATTTTTCTTTTGTCCTCTGCATTTCACTGTAGGCGGTGGACGCTGAAAAACAGTTAAGGGCTGTTTCGTAAATCTGTTTTTCGGTTTTCTCTCTGTTAAGGGCATACTCGATTTTTCCTTCCAGCACCTCGGCAGATGTCTTTTCCGCATTGGTCGCATATTTAATGCTGTCATCCAATCTGCTCCGCACCGCAAATATTTTTGTGATTGCCATATCATAAATTTTTTATCCTTTCCCAGATTTGTTTCTGCATTTCTAAAACCTCTTTCAAAATATCCGCTGTCACCTCCATGCCCATGTTTGTATTCTTGGCGATCTGGTTGATGTTGTTGCCCACCGCCGCAATCTGCCGCACAACCTCCGCCCATTCTTCCTTCGGTCTGCTCTTTACCTCATTGCCCATAATCAGCTCTCTGATATACGGCTCGATTTTCATGCCGCCTGCGTCTGCCTGCTCTCCAAGAAACTTCCGTTCCTTTTCGGAAAGTCTGACGGTTATTTTTCGGTTCCGTATTTTCATTTTTCCATACACCTGCCTTTCTCTTTTTTGGGGTATTAGGGGCAAAGCCCCCTAACAAGCCGCATTTTGCCGTCAAAATGCTATGCTTGCAAAAGCACGACAAATCCTTTGCGTGCTACCTATCCATTTCTTTTCCGCATGACCTGTCCGAAGAAAAAAGTCCTTTTTGCATCATCAGAAACTCATTGTAGTCCTTTCCTTTTTCACAGAAAACCGCCTTTGCATTTGCGTTTTTTAAGCCTGATAAAATACCTTTCGTTGCATTTCTTCCCACCTCATCATGATCCAACCGCAGGATAATCTCTTGTGGCTCTCCATGTTCTCCGAGGTATTTTTCCAATGCAATCGGAAGTCTGCTTTGATTATTTTTGTAGACACCGCCCAAGGAAAGATAGGTCTGCTGTGTCCAGTCCTCGCCGCCTTCCAAAACCAGTGACGCATAGCTCATAGCATCTATGGCACTTTCAAACACATTCAATTTGTCCTTTCCTTTGCATAAACAAAAACAGAAGGCTTTGTTGCTGCCTCCTGCTTCTGCCAAAAATCTTCTTTTTGTATTCGTTCCCCGTATCGCCGCATACTTGGGATTCTCTCCATCATAACCAATAAAAACTGCATTGTGGTATCGGCTCTCCTCATAGAGCAGCTTTTGAGCAATGCAATACTCGATTATCTCGCCCGCAATGCCACGCCCCAAGAGATACTTTTTCACTCTTTCATTATCCGTATGCTTTTGCGGAAGGTATAGCTTTCGTTCCTCAAATCCTCGTTTTTCTGCATGGTTAGGCAACGGCTCCTTGCATGAAAAAAAGCCGCATTCTTTGCTCAAAAGAAGTACGGCTTGCGGCAGGGCAATCCCTTTTACCCGAATCAGATAATCCAACGCAGTGCTGCCGCCGATGTTATGCGACCACCAGAACCACTTGCCGTTGGAAAGCTTCAGACTGTCATGGCTTTTCAATTTATATTTTTCATGCCCCATAGAAACCAATTCATCCGGTTCGCAGGCCTTTAAATAGGTCAGCAGGTCAATCCTCCTTGCCTGCTCTAAATCCTCTTTCGATATGTATGGCACAGATTCTCAACTCCTTATCTCTCTTGTTTGTTTTTTCTGCTTTTCTCCCGTTCCATTTTCATAAGCTCCTTGTAAACAATGTTTATCAGCCCCGGATGCTCATTCGTTCTGATAAGCGGATACTCCTTATCCTTTGAACCGAAACGGTATTTCCCGACATCTGCTTTGACTTCTTTTTCATAACGTCCATCGTAGAGAGAGTCATTTATGACCTGTGCAAGAATTGACTTGCAACGCCCCACACCGAATTTGCTTACCCAAGATTTCATAAAATCATCCGTTTTTCCGCTATGATTTGCTTTCGAAATATTGCTGTCGAAATATTCCATACACATCATATCTCTGTTGTAGCTGGCAATAAAAAGGTATTTCTCCCCATTTTCTGCCGCTTTGCTGAAGGATTTATTATATCTTGGGCTGTTGGGATTTTGGTAAAATCTGTTTGCCTTTCTTTCCGAAGTTTCCTCACCGAATTTCAGAATAAAGTCCTTTAATTCTTCCATGCGACTATCGTCAAATTTAAGTGTGTATGTATAAGCACTTCTCAAAGGATGTTCTATTTTTGCATACTCCATCAAAGCCGGAAGGGAAAGACACTCGCTTTTAAAAATCTCAAAAATATCGTACATTGCCGCTATTTCATACGCATGGTCAATCAGATATTCCGCATTCTTCTCTTTCAGTGCAGTAATATACTCTGTATATTCCTTTTCTGCATTTTCGTATATTCTTCTGTAAAGCTCATCTGTGTGAATCATAGAGTTCCTCCTTTTTCTATCGTTCATATACAGGTAATTTTTGTTTTTCTGCTTTTTCTTCTACAAGGACTTTCTTATTATCCTCATTCAACAATACATTCAATTCCTCCAACCGCTTACTTTTTTCTGCCAACTCATCTTCCTTTTCAAATTCCTTTTTCACTTCAACCTTTGCGGTTTCCAACTGTTTCTCCAATTCCTCAAGCTTTTGCTTACAGTTATTCTCCCGCACAGGCAGTGCCTCAAGGAAGTTGTCAATCCTCTGAATATTACCGAAAACATCACTACCCAGCTCCACCTTATACCGCTGTTTTCCTTCCATACCAATGACAAAAGTTCTCGAAAATTTATCAAACTCTAAATCAAGGCGCAGTCCTTTATAGCTGCCGATGCTCTCTCTGCCGGCATTGACTTTACAGGTGCAGATGGAAAGCAATTCCGTTCCTGCCACTTTCTTATTGCTGTAAACAGTGCCTTTCAGCTCCATTGGTATAAATCCGTCCACATTCGGTCTTGTGTTTTCCTTTACCGTTTTTATATCCTCGTTATAGGCCGCAAGCCTTTCTTTTGTTTCGGCAATTTCAACAGGAAAGTATTTAATGATTTTATCCTCCAATGCGTACCTTTGATTTAGAAACGTAGCTTTCAGCATTTTCAGCTTGGAAACCTCAATATCTAGATTCATTTTATCCTTAATCAAAGGATTTCCCGATGCCAGAGCCTTAATTTCCGCATAGTTTAAAGCCGTTTCGTCCACATCCTCGGCACTTCTCACAGGGGACTTACTCGTCATGATCTGGCTGATGAATTTCTGCTTGCTTTCCACCAACTGATACAGATAGCTGTCAAAGGTCTGCTCGGTAACATAGCTGTAAATCTCAATCTCCTCATTTTCGTTGCCCTGACGAATAATCCTTCCCTCCCGCTGTTGCAAATCCGAAGGCCTCCATGGACAATCGGTATGGTGCAAAGCAATAAGTTTTTGCTGCACATTTGTCCCGGCACCCATTTTTGCTGTCGAGCCCATCAGCACACGCACATTTCCTTCCCGCACCTTATTGAACAATTCTTTTTTCTGCATTTCCGTTTTGGCGTTATGAATATAGGCGATTTCATTTTCGGGAATCCCTTTTTGTATCAGCTTATTTTTTATATCATCATAAATATTAAAGCTCCCGTCATTTTTCGGTGTGGAAAGGTCACAGAAAATCATTTGCGTAGAGCGGCTTACTTCTGTTTTCCTCCATATCTCAAATACGTTTTCCGCACAGGCTGTGGCTTTGCTTGTTTCGCTGTCCCCAAGCATAGGATTGATAAGCCTTTGGTCGAGAGCCAGCTTTCGTCCGTCATTGGTAATAAGGAGCATATTGTCGATATTGCTGTCCACCATTTTGTTTCGCACTCTTTCGGCTCGCTCCCCAAGCTCCTGCACCATTTCCTTCTGAATTTCGGAAGGCTTCAATGCTATGTTATGATAATTCGCCTTCGGAACAGGCAGCCTTATCATATCCGCCGTTTGAATATCTGCGATATTTTTAAACATACTCATCAGTTCAGGCAAATTATAAAACTTCGCAAATCTTGTTTTGGTGCGGTAGCCTGTGCCTTCAGGCGAAAGCTCGATTGCCGTAACGGTTTCGCCGAAATTGCTCGCCCACGAATCAAAGTGTTGCAATCTATGTTTCTGCAAAGTGCCATACTGCAAATATCTTTGTATGGTGTAAAGCTCCACCATTGAGTTGCTGATGGGCGTTCCCGTTGCAAACACAATGCCACGTCCGCCTGTGATTTCGTCAAGGTATCGGCATTTCATAAACAGGTCGCTTGATTTTTGTGCTTCTGTCTGAGCGATACCGCCCACGTTCCGCATTTTTGTTGATAAAAAGAGATTTTTGTAATAATGGCTTTCGTCAATAAAAAGCCTGTCCACACCCAATTCCTCAAATGTGACAACATCATCCTTGCGGCTCTGGTCATTGAGTTTATTCAGTTTTGCTTGTAGGCTTTTTCTGGTTTTCTCCATTTGCTTAATGGTAAAATTCTCGCCTCGGTTTCGCTTTACTTCTTCAATCCCCATCACAATCTCCGCAATCTGCTGTTCCAGAATGGTTCTCTGCCTTTCGGCACTCATGGGAATTTTCTCAAACTGCGAATGTCCGATAATCACAGCATCATACTCACCCGTTGCAATTCTGCCGCAGAACTTCTTTCTGTTTGCCGTTTCAAAGTCCTTTTTTGTGGCAACCAAAACATTTGCGGAAGGATAGAGCTGCAAAAACTCGCCTGCCCACTGCTCCGTTAAGTGATTCGGTACAACAAACATAGACTTCTGGCACAACCCAAGGCGTTTGCTTTCCATTGCGGCGGCTGTCATTTCAAAGGTCTTGCCTGCCCCAACACAATGTGCAAGCAGGGTATTTCCGCCGTACAAAATATGTGCAATGGCGTTTACCTGATGCTTTCGCAATGTAATTTCGGGATTCATGCCGTTAAAAACAATGTGACTGCCATCATATTCTCGTGGTCGGTTGGAGTTGAACAAAACATTGTAAGTGCGGCAAATATCCTCACGCCGCTCATGGTCTTTCCATATCCACTGTGCAAAGGCGTCCTTGATTGCCTCCTGCTTGCTCTGTGCAATGGCGGTTTCCTGTTTATTTAAAACTGCGGTTCTTTTGCCGTCCGCATCTTCGTGATAATCAAAAATACGAACATCCTTCAAATTCAGCGTTTCTTCGATAATGCTATACGCATTGATTCTCTTTGTGCCGAAGGTATTGGTTGCCTTGATGTTCCCTCGGTCTTGATTTTTCCCTTCAATTCGCCATTCGCCCGTAATCTCGGAGAAATGCACCTTTATGTTATATTGCGCCCACCTTGGCGTGGAAAGCGTTTCAAACACAAACTGTTTCACATAATCGGGTTTCAGCCAAGTTGCCCCCAGCCTTACGGAGATTTCGCTTGCCGTAAGGTCTTTGGGCTGTACCTGCTCCAATGCGGAAACATTGGTTTGAAGGATTTCGTTTTCCTGTGCTTTGATTCTTGCAAAGGCAAGCTTCTCCCGCACATTGCCGGAAAGGTATTCATCGGCAGTCAGATATTTTTCCGCTGTCTTTCCTTCTTCATATTCGGGGTTCAGAAAAATAACATTCTGCAAATCCGAAAAGATTTCTTCCTCGCTTTTTCCTGTAAGCCGCTCCATATATGCCATATCCACCTTTGCCTTTTCGCCGATGGAAACGGCAAGGGCTTCTGTGGCATTGTCGGTTCTCTCAACAGCCTTATGGCTTTGAATGGTTCGCTTCGTAAAGAAATCCGCCTTTCGTTTCAGCTTTCTGTCCTCATCCAAAATTTCCAGAGAACAAAGTAAAAAGTACGAGCTATCCTCGGAAAAAGCCGTATTGTTCCCTCGGGAGTTAATCAGTCCGTACCTTTCGGTAAAAGCGTCATAAAGCGTATTCAATTTTTTCTGCTGCCCCGAAATTGCCTCATCGGAAAAATCGTTTACCTGCATATCAATCAGCTCTCTCACGCAGTCCCTCAGCTCAATCATGCCTTTGATACGGCTTTGTGCGGTTTTCGGGACATCTGCCTGAAACATTCGGCTGTTCTCTCGGTAATAAATCTCGCCATCCACAAGGGCATAGCTGAAATTTCTAACACTGTTATCCGCAGGAATAGAGACAGTTTCATTTTCCAAATCTTCTCTTTCGTAATCGGTAATTCTGCCTGTGATTTCAGAAACGGCAGTATGCAAAAGCTCCTCAAGGCTTTTATCGGGAAAGGGCAGACAGGCGGCTTCCATGCCAAATGGCCCGCTTACATTTTCCATTTTGCCTAAAATCATCTGCGGATTAGAGATAAAATATTCATTCATGGATATGCCGTTCTCATCCTTACCCGTATGCACCCAATCCGGCGTAATATCCATAATTCTGTCACGCTTTTGCAGAAACAGAATGTCGGAAGTCACTTCCGTCCCCGCATTTGCCTTAAACGCATTGTTCGGCAGACGAATGGCACCCAAAAGCTCTGCTCGCTGTGCAATATATTTTCTTACGGCTGTGTTTTCCTTGTCCATTGTCCCCTTGGATGTGATAAATGCAATCACACCGCCGGGACGCACCTTGTCCAGAGCCTTGCCGAAAAAGTAATCGTGGATCAGAAAGTTATTTTTATCGTACCGCTTATCGCTGACCTTAAACTGCCCGAACGGGACATTCCCGATTGCCACATCAAAAAAGCTGTCGGAAAAATCCGCATTTTCAAAGCCCTGTATGCGAATATCCGCTTTCTGATAAAGCTGCTTTGCAATTCTGCCGCTGATACTGTCAAGCTCCACGCCGTAAATGCGGCTGTTTTCCATGCTTTCGGGCAGAAGTCCCAAGAAATTGCCTGTGCCGCAGGAAGGCTCCAAAATATTCCCCATTTCAAAGCCAATTTGAGAAAGCACCCGATAGATTGCTTTGATAACCGTAGGCTGGGTATAGAAAGCAGTCAGTGTGCTTTCCCTTGCGGAAGAAAATTCTTCTTCGGTCAGCAGACTTTTTAATTCGCCGTAATTCCTGTTTGTTTCGGAAAAGCACTCCGCCAAACCGCCCCAGCCCACATACTTCGCCAGAACAGCTTGCTCCTCGGCAGTTGCCAATCGGTTTTCGCTTTCCAGTTCTTTCAAAAGGCGAATGGCAGTAATATTGTTTTGATACTTTTCTGTCGGTGTGCCTGTGCCAAGCTCTGTATCAGTGATATGATAATTCCGCTTTTCAACCCCCTGCTCGATGGCTTGCGGCACCTCCGCCAAAGGCTCCTGCTCCATCACAATATGGTCTTTCACAAAAGTAAGCGGCTCATTTCTGTAAATCGGAAAACCTGTGCTTTCCTGAAATGTAGTATCCCGCAAAGATGCTCTGTCCCCATGGATGCTCTCAACAATAAAGCTTCTGCCATCGGCAACAACCGTTTGCCCGATAAACATTTCCATTGCTTCAACCCTGCTCTCATTTTCAATGACAGCCTCGGCAGAATTTTCTTTGTTCGGAATTTTTGCTTCTTCATAAGCAGCCGTTTCCGGAGTTATTTTTTCTTCCGTTCGGTGTTTTCCGTTAAACAGCGTAAACTTCCCAAGCGAATACTTTTGCAGAGCTTCAAAGCCTTTTTGCATACTCTCATACTGCCTGTCTGTGGTATCTGTGCCATCCAAAACCACCTGCATGGTCTGCAAAATTTCTTTTACCTTTTCCGTATCGGATAGCTGCTTAACAATATTCGCCGTTGCGGTATAATAATCATCCTCCACACGAAAAGGCATAGCGGGTAAATCAGAGCCACTCCTAAAAAAGTGATAAATCCCTTTTGCAATCTCCTCTTTTTCATACTGCGGAATCTGCTCCAACTGCTTCGGTGTCATGTACTTATTGAAGGCAACCAGACTTTCCACAATTCTTGCAACATCCGTCCACTTCAAAAATCGTTTGTCATAGGCTATCCCATCATAAGCCTTTTTGATCTCAATGCCCTTGGCATCATGGTTTTCCGAAAACCCTTTGTATCCGACACCGCCCGTACCATATTCCTTTTTCAGAAAATCGGCTTTTTCCTGCAAGCTGTGCGGATAGGAAAAATACGAGTATATCCGAAACTTTCCGCCGCTGATGCTTGAGCCGCCCGAAAGCACCTTCTCTACCTCATTCTCGGAAATAAACTTTTGGCACTGTCTTTGAAAATCCTGCTGTGCCGTAAATTCTCTTTTCGGCAGTATCAGCAGCTCCAAGTCCCGCTCCAAGTCTCCCACACGATGATAATGAAATCGCAAAATATCTCTGTTTTCCGCATAGGCTCCTGCAAAAGCTTGAAACTCCTCATAGATTGCCTGTGCGGAAGATTTCTCGGCAAGCAGCTTCGGCAATTCCTGTTCCCAGACGGGATAGCCGCCCGAAATATTGCGGATTCCCCTAATAATAGGAAGATACTTCCGATTTTCCTCATTCTCTTGGTCAATATCTCCATAAAGATATAGTAATCTTTGTGAAACATCAGAAAATTCAAATGCTTTTGCCTTTTCCAATTCGGTTTGAGAAAGATATGCGCCTTCCGCCAAAAGCGTTTCAATCCTTTTATCAATCTCCGCCCAAGAAAGACTTGTTCTCGAAAAACCGTTTCGCAATCGTTTTCCTCGCGAAAGATCCAAGCCGTTCTCCGTAAACCAAACCGTATACTGCTGTTTCTCATGGAGTATGCCAAAGCCCGATTCCGCTTGAAATACAGTTTTCAGAAAAGCAATCCTTTCCTCCGCTAAGATATCCCTACTGTATCTTGCCGCAACCGCATAGGGTACAGTTTCGCTTTCGCCTGTATAAAGAACCTTGTCGATGACCTCCTGTGGTATCTTTGCATGATATATGGGCTTTTCTTCATCCGCAATCGCATTTGTGACTTCTGTTTCCGAAGGCATAGAAAATAAATTCAACTGCTCCGCTTGGTTCGGCATGGTTTCCGCACCAAAGGCAAGGGAATGTCTGCCTTTTTCCATATAGCCTTCATAAAATTCCGTTACCATTCCCCATGAAAAAACGGACTCTGATGTTCTGGAAAGGTAACTTCCTTCCCACATCAAAAGTCCGTCGGGCTGTTTCCGATAGCCGATACGCTCCTTGTCAACAAGCAGTTCCACAAATGTATCGCTATAGGCATTTTTCATGTATTCGATTTTTTCCTGTGTGTCCTTGGTGTTTCTGAAAAATTGATTGATTGCCTGTCGGCTTTTCTTTCTGCCTTGGTCATCTAAAATGATTGCCTCAATCAGCGGTTCGCTCAGAAACGGCGGTAATTCGGTTACTTGTAAATCAGCTCCCGAAGGACTGTTTCCTCCGCCGAATGTTTCAGATTGTTCATTGCCGCCGCCCACTCCAAAGGATTCTTCTCTTTCATTTCCTCGTTGATTTTCTGTTCCTGTGCCATTTTCGTTATGAGCTGTTCTGCCATCATCTTGGCGTTCTGTTCCGTTTTCGCCAAGTGCTGTGTCAGTCGGCAGGTCGTTTTCAGAGTTGTGTATTCCGCTCTCCTGTGTTCCTTCAGAAATGCTTTCCGAAGTTGTGCGTATTTGCCTAAGAATATTTCCTCCTGCTCTGGTATTGTCAGGTTGGGAATCCGCACGCCTCTCTCCGTTCTGTATGTCACTTCCATGTGCAACGCTCCTTTCTTCTGCTGTCTTTTCTTCCGTCCTGCTTTCATCATAAGCCCTGTCACGATTCTTTGCAAAAAATTGTCCTACCGTTTTGGCTACCACTCGCAGCTCTGTTTCCGCAATGTCGCTTACGGCTGTGCCAAGGCAGTTGATTTTCTTGACAGAGTCAAAACGCGCAATGCCTGCAAAGGCACTGTCGGGAATATATTCATCCGCCGAAACACCCATGCGGGCCAAAGCCATATAAGAAATGCTGTTCTCCACAAGCTTTGGAAACCTGTCAACAATTTCAACATCGGCAGTTGTGTTGACAATCTCCGCCAGATAGTCCGCAATGTTGTCCGCCATAAGATTTTTCCCTGCCGATAACACCGCCTGCGGAAAGGATTCCTTTTCGGCAAGTGTCCCGAAGTTGTTCTCAAGGCTTTCGGCAACGAAAGTTTCAAATCCCTGCTCCATCTGCCATACGGGAACAGGCTTTGCATAGCGGCTTTCGTGCGTATCTGCCACATCAAAGTAATATTTCAGACCGCTCCTGCCGTTTCTTTCCTCAAAAACCGCTATCCCCGTTGCACCTTTGTTTACCCACCTGCCGAAAAGTGTGTTCCATTTTTCCATCTCCAAAACAGCCGTTGCTTCGGGCTTTTGTGCATAGATCAGCACCTGCTCGTCAAAGGAGCATTTGTAATTGTTGCAGGCAGAACGAAGAAACGCTTTCCATGCCTGCGGCGTTTCTGTTACGGATAACAGCGTGGTGCGGTACAGCTCGGTAATGAGCTGATATTTGTTTGCCATTGGTGTTCACCTCCTAAAGTTAATTACATAAAAAAAGAAACAGACGGAATTTCTGTTTCTTTTTTGGGTAATCTATTTTATTTTTCCAATGTGCTCCTGCTATAATATTTTTGATTTTTACTTCTTGGATGGTTTGGAATTGTCATGCACAAAGCACCCTTTTCTACCAGCGGCTTAATGTAGTTTTGCATAACATAAGAAACTGTTGTAAGCTCCAAATATTCTGCAATCTCCGCTCTCGTTTTCGGTTCTTTGCAAAATGCAAGAAGGTCTTTTTCCGGTTCTTCCTGTTCATCCGTTTCCGCTTCTGCCTCAGTCGCATTATAGAATGTAACAGCAAACTCATTTCTCAGATTTTCAAAAACAGGCTCTTTCATTCCTGCTTTTTTCATCTCCATAATCATTGTCGGAATACCGGAATATCTGTTTTCTGTTTTCCCCAAGGTTTCCATTGCTCTTGCCAAAACAGGATTTCTGGTATCGGGTTGCACCTTTCCCAGCTTATCAACCGTCAATCTGCCATACAGACCACCGGGATTTCGTATTTCCACCCTGTCTTTATACATCACAACTTCTATCGGCATAGCCTCTGTGTGAATACTGTAATCCCTGTGAATCAGTGCATTTAAAACAGCTTCCCTTAAGGCAACAATCGGATACTCTGTTTTGTCTGCCCGCTCTCCCGTATTCGGATCAATAATTGTCCGCACCTTCATGTTCTTTACAAGAAATTTCATTGTTTCTTCAAGAATCTCTGGCAAGGTTCCTTCTATTCGCTTATTGTCTATAAAACGAGAACCGTCTGCTGCGGTTTCTCCCTTCGTATATCCCATAACAACCATAGCATTTACTGTATACTGCGGATAAAACATTTGCGGATAAACGGAAAAAAGCAATGTGCACACCAAGGTCGGCTTTTTTTCAACAACCATGCTCAAATTTTTTAAAATGAGTTCCTCCGGAAGCTGAGCCAATTTCGGATTCTTCTCTGTAATCATATCAACATACGTATTAAGCTTTTTCATATCAATCGAAGATAAATCTGCTTTTTCATTGATACGAATGTCATCCTGATATTTCTTGCGGAATGCCTCATAGCTATAAATTTCATAATCAGACATCGGTTCATCCGAGTCCCCGCTTCTGATATAAGAGCCCTTTATTCTTCCCACACCGCTGTAAAAACAAGGTCTTTCGCTAATATCAATGCTCGGAATTTCGGCAGAAACGACCTTGCCCTTTTCAGTCTGCACAATCGTAAATACGGGTCTGACGGCAGGGTGCATTTGCTTACACTGCTCTGTCACTTTCTTTTGCAAATCCTGTGCATCATAAACACCGACAATCTCGTAATTCTTATTCTCATCAATGCCAAAGATAATAATTCCACCGGAATCCTGGTTAGAAAATGCAGAAAGTGTATCATACAATTTTTTAGGACAGCCGTCCTTTGCCGCCTTCAATTCGATTGTCTGAAACTCCGTTTTCATCGTTGTCACTTTCTCTATCAATTCCATCAATTCGATTTCTATCATTTTCTGCTCCCTCCCATCACAATTTTTCTATTTTCTATTATTTTAATCGAATTTTATAGAATCTGCAAATGTAATTTGAGTTATTTTTCTATAAAATTCTATTTAATTCTATAAAATTCTATTTATTTTCCACTTATTTTAACAAATTCTACAAAATTCTATAGAATTTAATTATTTTTTGCTAAAATACCTGTGATGTTTGAGAGAATCTTTATCTAATCAAAATTTACAGAAATGCACTCTCCCCTTTCTCAATATATTTTTTATATATCTACTACCCGAAAGAAAAATTCTTTTTTCGGTAGGTAATTTATTTCTTCGGTAAGTAATAATACAATGCCTATTTTTTATCAAAACCGAATCTCTTGTCAAAAATGAATTTCCCATGACAGCAATTTACCGTTCCTTGTCCTGCATCCGTTTTCGGTACCAGCTTTCCAAAAGCTTTGTGATCACCTGCTGCATCTGCATCGGCGTGTATTCCTTGGGGAAATATTTCTTGATGGTGTCCCCCTTCAAAACCAGCTTTGTATCCGTTTCCTTCTCCTCGGTCATAATGGCATCTATCACATCCTCAGTCAGCTTTCCATCTTGGCTGTATTTCTTTAGCCTTTTCGCCTGCGACAAGGACGGACTGCACTCATTCACATCCATGTTGTCATGTAAGAGTTCCTGTTCCCTTTCGGAAAGATAAGAAATTTCAACAGCGGCATTGAACGCAATGTTTTTGTTATCCACCATTTCCAGAATATCGGGAATAAGATGAGTAAGGCGGATATAGCGTGAAATTTGATTCCTACTTTCTCCTGTTTGCTCTGCAAGAATTTCTCTCGATTCTTTGCCAAAATAATTACTCCCAATTTGGGCGGAATTTTCTTTCGGTCTGCCCGCCTGTCTTTTCATTGCCTCCAGCTTCATCCTATAAGCAAAAGCCTTTTCCGAAGGCAATATATTTTCTCTTTGCAAATTGCTGTCCACCATTACCAAAACAGCGGCATCCTCGTCCATTTCTCTGACGATTGCAGGAATTTCCTCCTGTCCTGCCAGAACAGCTGCATGGTGTCTGCGGTGTCCCGAAACAATTTCATAATTCCCGTTTTCCACAGGTCTTACAATAATCGGCACAAGCACACCATATTCCTTTATACTTTCCACCATGTCGTTCATTTTGTCATCATCAATTACCTTAAAGGGGTGATTCGGAAACGGCAGCATTTTTTCGGGAGACAGCATTTGGATTCTCTCTTGTGTATCCGCAAGTCTTTCCTCATCATTCTTAAATAAATCATCATAACTGGCGAGCTGTATTTTTCTGGCACTGCTTTTCATTCTCCAAAACCTCCTTCGTAAACTGTTCATAGGCCTTTGCTGTTTTTCCTTTGCCGTCAAACGCATAAATGCTCTTGCCTTCCGCACTGGTTTCTGCCACCTTAATTCCTCTCGGTATCTCCGTTTCATAAACCTTGATTTTACTGCCGTAGCTTTCTCTCAAAAGCCGCCCGATGTCCTTTGAAAAATTACTCCTGCCTTCCACCATCGTCAGCAGGATGCCGCCGATTTGCAGTTTGGGATTTAACTGTCGTTTCACTTTGTTTACCGTTTTCAAAAGCTGTTCCAATCCTTTTACGGGAAGGAAATGTGCCTGCACCGGAATAATTACTTTATCTGCCGCCGTCAATGCGTTCAGCGTAATCATCCCAAGAGAAGGCGAACAGTCAATGAGAATGTAGTCATACTGCCGCTTGATTTCGTTCAGATACGTCCGCAGCACCGTTTCTCTGCTCATCGTGTTTACCAGAACAACCTCCATCCCTGAAAGCTCAATATTGGACGGTATCAAGTCCACCCCTTCCTCGTGATGTAAAATCCCCTCCTCCATATTGAACGGTTCATCACAAATTACCTTCTCCAATAGGTATGCAAGCGTGTGTTCCAGTTTGTCTGGCTGCTGCCAACCAAGCATTTCCGTCAGATTCCCTTGGCTGTCGGCATCCACAAGCAAAACCCTCTTGCCCTGCCTCGCAAGCCCTATCCCAAGGTTGACTGCCGTTGTGCTTTTGCCCACACCGCCCTTTTGATTTACCAATGCTATCGTCTGCATTTTGAGTCCTCCTTTTTAAAATAAGCATAAAAAAGGACATTGCTCCTCAAAACAATGTCCTAAAAATATAAATCCTATTTTATAATCCAAATAAACCGTTCCATATCATTACTTCTATATGCACGGTAGATTTTGAAATACCAAATTTTTTCGCCGTTTCTCTCACTGTTGCATTGGTGTGTATCATAAATTTCGCAACCTCAACCGCCCTTTCCTCAATATACGTTTTCAAGCCAAGCACTCCTCTGATTATCGCTTGGTTATGTATATGCAGGCAATGGGGAAGATATGAAAAGCGGCTATCCGAGGAGATAGCCGCTTTCTATATGAGTTAGGGAATTTAGAATAGTTTTCGTTTCTTTATTGTTTATACACAAGCATTATGTTTTTGAGGTTTTTGTTTCTTATTTTAAATCTTTAAATTTGAATGGAGAAGGTATTTCATTGCGGTGTCGACTGAGTCGACACCTTAAGTCGAAATCAGGATTTCGACTTGTTGAAACAGAGGCATAAACTGACAAGTTCCGTCAGCATAAATGTTTAGAAACTTGCAGTTTTCCTCGAGTGGGCAAAGCCCCCTCTGCGGATTCCATTCGGGGAATAAAACTTCCCCGAACCCCTCCGCAAATTCCGTTCTTTTTTATTTGAAGAACAGTTCGTACACTTCCTTGGTGGGCATATCCTTACCTGTAAAAAGGTTGAATGCCGCAGCACCCTGCCACATCAGCATACCTGTGCCGCCGACAGCGACCTTACAGCCTGCCGCCTTTGCGGACTGCACGAATTTTGTTTCCTTGGGATTATAAACCGCATCTGCAACCACCAAATCGGGGTGGAATACGGATACATCCTCAACCAGAGACTGGTCATCCAAAGGCTTCATGCCAACCTTTGTTGCATTTACCAGAATATCGCTATCCTTGATTGCGGCATACAGTGCATCTGTTTCCTCCAGAGGATGGATGCTGACCTCGCAGTCGGGTACCATCTGCTGAATTTTTTTCACTGTTTTTTCGCCGTTTGCGTAAAATTCATCTTTTCTGTTGAAGATGGAAAGCTTCTTTGCGCCATCCAGTGCGCACTGCACCTGAATTGCGGTTGCAGCACCGCCTGCACCCATCACGGTGATTTTCTTGCCTTTGACATCAACACCGTTTTCCTTCAGGTTTCTGACAAAGCCCATGCCGTCTGTGTTATTGCCGTAAAGCTTGCCATCCTTTACCACAACGGTATTGCAGGCACCAATCAGCTTTGCCGCATCGGAAAGCTCGTCCACCAGCTCTGCAACTCTTGTTTTGCAGGGCATGGTTACGTTGAAGCCCTTACAGCCCAGCACCTTCAGTGCATTGACTGCTTCCTCTGTTTTTTCTAGAGGCACATCGTATGCCAGATAAGCATAGTCCAGACCGGTCTGTGCGAAGCTGTAGTTATACATGGCGGGAGAGCCGCTATGCCCTACGGGGGTACCAATCAAACAAAACATGCCTGTTCTGCCTGTGATTCTTTTTTCCATTGTATTTTTCCTCCTTTATTTTTTTCTTTTGTTAGATTTCCAGTGCGGCATTCAGCCCTTCTGCGGTTGCATCCAGTGCCTTTCTTGCCTTCACTGCGTCACCGATGACATAGGTCTCCGCAACGATTTTTTTGATTTCCTCACTGATGGTATCGTTGTTGCGATAGCCCATTGCCAGAACCACATTGTCGAAGCCTTCCAATCTGCCCTCGGTGCCGTCTGCCAGTGTGTAGGATACGCCATCTGTGAAGAACTGCGCTACCTTTGCACCTGTTACACCCTGTACTTTATATGCTTCAAAATCCTTCATGAGGAATTTGCGGTGTTCGGGAATGACATCGGGACCAAGCTGATCTCTCAGTTCGATTACGGATACCTCGTGACCCAGCTCGCCCAGGAAGTCTGCAACCTCACAGCCAACCATGCCGCCGCCGACAACCAGAACCTTTTTGCCTACGGATGCCTTGCCATCCAGAAGGTCGCCTGCATGGATGACACCTGTATCATTGATGCCGGGGATAGGCAGTACCAGAGGATTGGAGCCTGTTGCAATGATAACTGCATCGGGCTTTGCTTCTGCAACCATAGCAGGAGTCACTTCCGTGTGCATAACCATTTTTACGCCATATTCTTCGCATTTTGCGATATAGCTTCTTACCATATTTGTGATATCGCCCTTCCCGGGAGGGTATGCAGCCAGACGCATATTGCCGCCGAGAATGTCGCCTTTTTCATACAGGGCTACAGCATGGCCTCTCTGTGCCGCAGTGAAGGCTGCGTACAGACCGCCGGGGCCGCCGCCGATCACCATAACGTTTTTCTTTGTCTGTGCAGGCTTGAAATCTGCTTCTCTGCCTGCCAGAGGGTTTACCAGACAGGTGATGGGTTCGCCCTTGAACATATTGGGAACACAGCCCTGCAAGCAGCCGATACAGGGGTTCATCAGATCCAATCTGCCTGCCTTTGCCTTATTGGGCATTTCGGGGTCTGCGATGCTCTGTCTGCCGAAGGCAACCAGATCTGCTCTGCCCTCTGCCACCATCAGCTCTGCAAACTGGGGTTCTGTATAACGACCGACTGTGATAATGGGAACGGAAACCGCGCGCTTGATTTCTGTGACATAATCTGCGCTGAAGCCTCCATGAATCAGGCTGGGAGCCCACATACATTCATCATGCAAATGTACGGCTCTGGAAAGGTGCAGTCCATCTACGCCACATTCCTTCTCCAGATAGGAGGCAACTGCTGCAGCATCCTGTGCAGTCTGACCGCCCTCAACATCATCTGTTGCATTGATACGGCAGAGGATTGCCAGGGAATCGCCTGCTTTCTTACGGATATTTTCGATAATCAGCTTCGGCAGACGCATACGGTTTTCAAAGGAGCCGCCGAATTCGTCCACACGCTTATTGGTTCTTGCGGAGATAAATGTGCTGACCAGATAGCCATGTGCGCAATGGATTTCTACGGCATCTGCGCCTGCTTTTTTTGCTCTGACTGCTGCATCACCGTAGCATTCAATCAGGCGATAAAGCTCTTCCTTTGTGATGGCTTCGGGTGTTTCTCTGCCACAGGATGCAGGGATTGCACTTGCTGCCTTCAGAGGGTAGCCTGTGATTTTTGTATTGCCTTCGGGGCCTGCATGCTGCAGCTGGATGGAAACCTTCGCCCCTGCCTGATGACAAGCTGCGATGGCTGCCTGAAAGCTGCTGACTGTGCTGTCATCATACAGACAGGGCTTTCTGGGGCCGCCCTTTGCTTCTTTATAAACAACGGTTGCCTCGAATGTAATCAGACCAAAGCCGCCCTTTGCTCTTGCGCCGTAATAGGATGCGGAGCGTTCGCTCATGGTGCCGTCTGTGTTTGCGAAGTTATTGCCCATGGGAGACATAACAAAGCGGTTTGCCACTGTCATGGGGCCAATCTGAATGGGCTGAAACATAGCTTCAAATTTCATGTTTTCTCCTCCGTTTCTTACTCTCTTTTTGTTTTTTCCTTCGTGCTTCAGTTCCGTTTTTCTTTTATTTATTGTTATTCCACAACGGTGCAGGTGCTGACCTCGGAGGGCTTCACACGCAGCGCCGCAATTTTTGGTACTAAGGTTTGGAAATACTCGGTTGCCCGATGAAATTCCACCGCCTTTTCATCCTGATATTTTTCGATAAAGTAGAACACCTGCGTATCGTTTTGGTCGCCTGCCAAATCATAGCTGATGCAGCCTGCTTCCTCTCTGGTTCTTGCAATCATTTCCTTCGCAATTTTCAGAAATTCCTCCTGCAAGCCTTCCTTTACGGTGTTTTTCGCAATCAGTACAACCATCTTTTTTTCCTCCTTTTATTTTTCGGGCATTGCCTCAGGCCAGCCCTCCTGCAGCACCTTTACGGTATTGTCAAAGTTAAATTTTGCCGCTGCCGCTACACCCTTTGCCAGAATAGCGTCGCTGATAACCTCAACGCCCATTGCCTTGGGTTCGATGCCCTTTTCCTTCAGCATACGGCAGAATGCTGCTGTATTGCCACAGCCTGTGCCGGGTGCCAGTCTGTCGTGCATGGATTCATCTCTCAGAATGGATGCTGCATAGGGTCTTTCATAAACGTCGTTAATCTGTACGGAAACGATTTTTTCTGCGGGAATCCCTTCCAGAACGGAGAGATCTACCGGCTGATTTGCTCTCAGCCAATGCCAGCTGTCCAAAATCAGCTTTGCATTTTCGCAGCCGCTTTCCTTTACCACCGCCCATGCTTTTTCCACATCGGGCAGGCCGCTGTAAGGCATAGGCTCAACGCCGATGGTGTATTTGCCTGCTCTGTGGCACAGCTCCTTCAGCTTCTGTGCAGTATGTGCAACGGAATAGTTTTCCATCAGACCGCAGTTGATGTGGTTCACGCCGAACAGCTCGCACATGTGGAAGCACATCTGTTCCTTATATTTCTGTTCATAGGAACGGTGATCCTCCGCCCACTGCACGATATATTCCACTTCTGTAACCTTCATATCGTATTTTTCAAGAATTGCCAGAATATCTGCATCAAACAGACCTTCGTTCAGTGCATCCACATAGGTTTCCGCACGCAGACCAATGCCTTCAAAGCCTGCCTCCTTGGCTGCTTTTACTCTTTCCTCAAAGCTGCACTGATCGCCCAGTGTCCAAGAGCTGACTGTGATGGGATATTTTTTAGACATAAGATAGTTCCTCCTTTGTATCTCTCTTTTGTAGTTTTTTTATTTTCTTAGTGCGGAAAGCTTTTGCAGCAGTTCCTCACAAATCGTCTCAATTTCCTTTCCGGTAGTATCAATCACGATATCTGCCGCTCTTTCGTATTTCTCTCTGCGGCTTTCCATCAGGTTTTGAATAAAGGGCACGTTCATATTTCCATTGAGCAGGGGACGCTCTGTGCTGTCCTTTACTCTTTCGTAGATGGCTTCGGGCGTTGCCGTCAGCCAGACCACATAGCCGCTGTTTTTCATCAGCTCCACGTTTTTCTCTCTGAGGGGTACGCCGCCGCCGCAGGAGACAACCATGTGCTTTTTCTCGCGTAATTCGATGAGGGTATTGCTTTCGCAGTTGCGGAAATATTCCTCCCCGTTGGTTGCGAAGATGTCCTTAATGCTCATCCCTTCCTTTTTCTGAATGTATGCGTCCATTTCCATGATTTCCATGGCAAGAAGCTCGCTCAGCTTGGCGGAAACAGTGCTTTTGCCTGCGCCCATGAAGCCGATAAGCAGGATATTTTTATCAAACAGCGTTTTCGCCTGAATCCGCTTGCTGTTTTCGATGATGCCCTCGAAGATATGCAGGATTTCCTCCTCAAAGACGGTACCTGCTACCTCAGCAGCAACCCGTTCCAGCTGCTTTTTTTCCTGCTCCGGCTGCAAAACGGGCAGACCGTTTTCTCTTTTGTATGTAATGATGCCTTCGATACATTCCATTCTGGTTTTCAGTGCGGCGGTAATGCGCTCATCGCAATCCGCAATAATGCTTCTCAGGCAGGTAAGCTCTTTTTCCATTTGGTTCCTCTTTTCTGCTGCAAGGTTTTTCTGTAATTTTTATCTTTTGTAAAAGGGGATTACTGTGCGTCCTTTTCAAAGCGCAGGTTCAGAATGATGGCAAACACAATACCGATTGCCGTTACCACTGCATTGAACAGCAGGATATATCTGGGACCCTGTACGCCGCCCACCTTGGAAAGCAGGCTCGCCACATTCAGCACTGCATAGTTTGCAATGGAGGATGCAATCATAACAACTGCTGTGATTTTCCCTTTATCTCTGGGGAACATTTCATTCGCCGTAGAGGTTGCCAGCTGCAATACGCCGCCTGCTGCGAAATAGCCGATTAAGAAGCCGCCGATCATGCAAATCTGCGGAATCTGCACAAAATACATCAACAGCAGTGCGCAGAACGCAACACAAGGATAGATAACCAGAACGCGGATGGGCTTCAGACCCTTTTTCATCAGTGCCGCTGTCAGAAGGACTGCGCAGATGATGCCCGCGGAATAGAAGGACTGAATCATAGAGGGATTTGCCATGCCATAAAGCTTGCCCAGCTCCTGATTGCAGTTCATGAACAGCATGAAGGTTGTGGATGCGGTGAAGCCGATGCAAACCAGCAAAATTGCGGAGGGTGTCAGCTTCATTTTTCTCTTTTCCACAGTGCCGTCTGCCGCCTTGGGTGCCTCCTCCTTGGGAGGGAAGGGCAGAATTGCCAAAAAGATACCGTCTACGATGATGATGCCTGCCGCCAGGAAATACAGTGTGCGGAAAGACATATCTCTTGCTGCAACGAAGGTGATTAGGAATGGCAGCAGGAACTGTGCCATAGAAATTGCGAATTTTGTAAACAGGTTTGCAATCGCACCGTTTTCCTTAAAGATTTCCATGCAGGAGGGCGTAATGCTTGTATCCAAAAAGGAGTTTGCCATGCCGCTGCAAATCATCAGGATATATGCCAAAACTGTGCTGTGTGTAAAGGTAATGCCGATAAAGAAGATGGCAAAGAACACAACGCCGACCAATGCGCTCAGTCGTCTGCCGTATTTATCGGAAAAGGGCCCTGCAAACGGAAAGGCAATTAACCGCCCCAGACCGACAGCCGCAATGATTGCCATAACCTTGCTGACATCGAAGCTGCCGTCTGCCAGCTGATTTGCACCCCACATGGCTGCAAAGCTTTGCTTATACTGACCCATAATCGTTACGGCAATACCAAGAATGAAGTAGGTGATGTATAACGCCACCGCCGTAGGATAATACTTTTTCTGATTCATTTCTTCCCTCTTTTCTCAAATTTCTGACTCTCTTTATTTTTGAAGCATTTTATTTTTGGAAAAATTTTTCCTTGACCTCTTCTACAGGCATATCCAAGCCGGTATACAGCTTTGCTGCCGCCGCGCCCTGATAGATGAGCATCCCCAGACCGCCGACTGTTTTGCAGCCTGCCGCTTCGGCATCCTGCAAAAGCTTTGTTTTTTCGGGCTCATAGACCACATCGGTGACTACCAGCTCCTTACGAAACAAGGAGTGGTCTGTGATGATGCTGATATTCTCCAAGGGGTGCATCCCAACCCTTGTGGCATTGGAAAGGATATCGCTTGTGCGGATTTCCGCTGCCAGCCTTTCGGCATCGTCCATATCATATACCGTGATTTTCTGAGAAGGGAAGGCCTTCTGATATGCCGCCGCCTTCGCAATCGCCTTCTCCCAGAAGGCATCCTTCTTATTGAAAACGGCAATCTCTCTTGCGCCGTCCAGCAATGCCTGTGCCTGAATGGCGGAGGAAACACCGCCTGCCCCCAAAAGGGTAATTTTCTTTCCCTTGACCTCTACGCCCTCGTGGCGCAGGTTTTCAATGTAGCCCTCGCCGTCTGTGATGTAGCCTGTCAGAACACCGTCGTGGTTCACAATGGTGTTGCACGCGCCGACCAGACGCGCCGCCGGGGAAATTTCATCCAGATACTTGAGTACCTCCTGCTTACAGGGCATCGTGATGTTTGCCCCCTTCATTTGAAAGGTACGGAAGGCTTGGATGGCATCCGATGTCTGATTTTTGTCTACATCAAATGCAAGATACTTATAATCCAATTTCCACTTATCAAAGCAATAATTATACATGGCAGGGGATTTTGAATGTTCTACGGGAGAACCGATTAACCCGAAAAGCCTTGTTTTTCCTGAAATCTCCATGAGAGGATTCTCCTTTTCTTTCGTGTTTTGAATTCTTTTTTTGCGCGCTTTGTCTTACAGGCTCAGTGTATCGCAGAAATTAAAAAAGCACAAATTGATTATTTTATATGTTTTGATAGATTTTGTCTATAGCGTATGGTATACTGAAAATAGAAAAATCAGATGGCATATTATTTGCTGATTCTAAAATTATTTGAAAAATGGGGGGATCTCTATGAATCTGTATCAGCTGCGCTATTTTGTCACGCTGGCGGAAACGAAGCACTTCGGCAAGGCAGCGGAGCGTCTGTGTATTGCACAGCCAAGTCTGAGCCATGCCATCGCACAGCTGGAGGCGGAGCTTGGGGTAGTGCTTTTTGAGCGCAAAAACCGCTCCTCCACGCTGACAAAGGAGGGTATGCAGTTCCTTTCCTATGTGGAAAAATCCTTGGAAATTCTGGATAACGGCATTGAAACCATGGCGCATATCTCCCGTGGGGAGGGCTGCATTGAGCTTGGCTTTCTGCGTACATTGGGGCTTTCGCTCATTCCGGAGCTGGCAAACGGCTTTTTACAGGAGCAGAGGGACAAGCACATCCAGTTCAAGTTCTACACAGACGTGACACAGCCGCTTTTGCAGGGCCCAAAGGATGAAAAATACGACATGGTTTTCTGCACACAGCTGGAAAACGAGAAAACCATTGAATTTATCCCTGTTTCCAAGCAGGATTTAGTCCTCATCGTGCCGAGAAATCACCCTCTGGCGAACCGCTACACCGTTGATCTGACGGAAACCCTGCCCTATCCGCATGTTTATTTTGCGGAAAAATCGGGTCTGCGCATCGTCATTGACCGTCTGTTTGAAAAAATCGGAAAACGCCCGAATATTGCCTATGAGATTCAAGAGGATCAGGTAATCGCAGGGCTGGTAGCGCAGGGGTTTGGCATTGCCGTTGTGCCTTACATGGAGGAGCTGCTGCGGCTGAATGTCAAAATCATCCAGATTTCCTACCCCTATTGGGAGCGAAATTTCTATATAGCAACCCTCAAGGACAGATATCTCCCCCCTGTGGTACAGAGATTTAAGCAGTTCGTGATTACGCATTGCAGGGTATAAAAAGCAGCTAAAAGCGGGATAAAAATAGACAGAAAAAGCAGCACTTTTTTGACATATCGAAGGTGTCTATGAAAGAATAGATACTTTCTATCAAAAAGTGCTGCTTTGACGTGTGTCGGCACACATAAGTTGAAAACAGGGTTCCCGAACCCCTCCGCAGTGAAAATTTCGACTTAAGCGCATAGCCGCGCTAAAGTGGCAACCAACTCCTCCATGCAGAGCGGCTTTGCCAAATGCACATTCATCCCTGCATCGAGGCATTTTCGGGCATCCTCCTCAAAGGCATTGGCGGTCATGGCAATGATGGGGATGGTTTTTGCATCCGCACGTTCCAGTGCGCGAATGGCTCTGGTTGCGGTCAGCCCATCCATCACAGGCATCATAATATCCATAATTATGCCTGCGTAGGTGCCGGCAGGCGCTTCACGGAACATCCGCACCGCCTCACTGCCATCCCTCGCAAGCTCCACGCTGACACCGCGATCAGCAAGAAGTGCCGCGGCAATCTCCGCATTCAGCGCATTATCCTCCACCAGAAGCAGGTGCAGACCGCTGATATCCGCCGCCTTGGCAGGGGCAGGCTGTTCTGTCTGCGGCTGCGCTGCTGCAATTTCAAAGGGCAGCGTGATGGTGAAAACAGAGCCTACGCCCTCCTCGCTTTCAATCGCAATCGTTCCCTGCATTTCATCAATTAGGCTTTTCACAATCGCCATGCCAAGCCCCGTTCCCTGACGGGTGCTGTCGCTGCACTCCTGCGAGAAGGGCGTGAAGATATGCTGCAAAAATTCCTTGCTCATGCCGATACCCGTATCACGGATGACCCAACGATAGGTAACCCTTCCGTCCGCAATGCCAAGACAGCTGACAGCCGTTTCCACCCTGCCGCAGCTTTTATTATATTTGATGCAGTTGCCATAAATATTCAGGAAAATCTGCCGCAGATGGAGGGGACTGCCATAAACTCTGCTGATTTCCATGCACGCGAAGCCTCCTTCATATCGCAGCGTGATGCCTGCTTCCGCGGCACGCTGTTCCATAATGGTCAGAATATCCCTCGTCAGTTGATTTAAATCAATGATTTCGTGGGAAAGGATAACCTCGCCGCTTTCCAGCTTGCTCATCTGCAAAATATCATTGATGAGAGAAAGCAGATGCTTGGCGGCAACCTTCATTTTCTTCTGATTGGAACGGATAAGGGCATGATCCTCCGCATGCGCTTCATCAATTTCCAGCAGACCGATAATGCCGTTTAAGGGCGTGCGGATATCGTGGCTCATGCGCGAAAGAAAGCTTGTCTTTGCGGCATTGGCACGATCTGCCTGCTCCACCGCTGCATAAAGCTGTTCATTTTTCAGCTGCAGCTGCTCTGTATATTCCTTTTGGATGGCAAGCTGCTTTTCTCGATAGCTTTGTGCCGTTTTCCAGCGCACCATACGAATAGCCGCAAGAATAACAAGATAAATCACCATGGCGAAAAGCATATTTTCAGGCGTGGTGCGGAAAACAGCGCGTTGCGGCAGGTAAGCATAAACATACACATCCCGCCCATGCTCCATCAGCCCAAAATAGCGCACGCCGTTCTCCCTCGCAGAAACAAGCCTGTCGCTTACGGAGGCGGCTCTGATTTCTTCAAGCACCGCGGATGTATCCGTATTTCCACCAATGAAGCTTTCCTCGTTTGAAGCAATGATTTCATTCCCACTGCTGACCACAATCGTTCCGTTTTCCGCAGGGTCATAGCCCGAAAGAAGCGAAGAAATCGAAAGACTGAAGGAATTGATATAATCCAGAGGTGTATGATAATAGGCAACAACAATGCCGGGTGCATCCAGTCTTTGCACTGCCGCCAGATCCAGATAACACCCCTCAGGGCAGAAAAGCCGTACGGCATAGCGTTTTTCTGGATACCGCGCCGTATTCAGCAGGGCTTCGGAATCCAGATTTTCATGCACGAAAGCTGCCATATCCGCTGCTTCGCTTGCGGCAGTAATATTTCCTGCTTCATCCAGAAGCAGAATCCCCGAAACGTAGCAGTCCTTCACACAGGTATGCAGAAAATCCGCACTGACAGGCCTTGTGGTTTCCTCCAATCGGTGCGCCGTCTGGTTTGCGCTTTCCACAATCCGCATCAGGCTCTTGGATTCATCCGCAAGCCCAATGCGGCTATAGCGGTTACACTGCTCCTTCACATAATTGACCGTATTCACCATGGTGCGCTGTGTAGCAGCGATATCCTCATTTACGGCAAGCAAAAATACGCCGCCCAAAAGCAAAACGCCCAGTAAAAGCTGTAAAAAAAGGATACGCGTGCAGGGCTTTGCAGAGGCTTCATTCCACATCCGCAATCACCCCCATGTCGTTTTCTTCCAGATATCTCCCGATGATTTCCTCCATCGTGCCATCCGCACGCATTTCTTCAAAGGTTTCGGAAAGCTTCTGTTCCAGACCGCGATCATCCTGCTTGGAAAACGCCACGCCCAAGCCGACCGTCAGCAGCGGCTCCTCCAGAATCCGATAATCCAGCTTATAATCGGACATGCACTGCAAAATTGCCGTTTCATGCGCGGCAATCGCATCCGCATAGCCCTTGCTCAGACAGGGATAAATCAATTCCCGATTCTGCATGGAAAACACCTCGCGCAGGACAGGAAGTCTTGCATCCGTATGCGAAAGAAAAAGCGCCTCCGGCTTTGTAGTGGACTGCACCGCAATGCGCTTGCCCTCCAAATCCGCCAGTGTTTTAATCTCGCTGTCCCGATTGACTGCCACCACCTGACGGCTCATCATATAAGGCGCGCTCCAACGGTATTCCTCCTCGCGCCCATCGATGGAAAAGCTGCCCCAGATGCAGTCGATTTTTCCGCTGTCAACCAACTCCTTCTTTTTCTCCCAGTCGATATAGGTAAACACCGCCCGGTACCCCATGCGGCGAAAGGCTTCTGTCGCTAAATCCACATCTATCCCCGTTGGTTTGCCGTCCACATTCTCATAATTATAAGGCGGATAATTATCACTGCCGATGATAATATCCGGCAAATCTGTCTGCTGTGCCGTTTTTTCCGCCGCGCCGCAGCCGGACAGGCTGACACAGCAGACCACAGCCGCCAAAACCATGCCCCTGATTTTCTGTTTCTGCATAACACCCTCTCCTCTTTTTTATGCCCATTTATAAATAATAAGGCAGTCAGCGGACTGCTGACTGCCTTATTATCCACAGGATTGCGATTTGTCCGCTTCCCCTACCCATATATATCACAGTTCGTGTATATTAAAATTATATGAAAGAAATCTGTCTATTTCAAGTATTTCCTGTCAAAAACAGACAGAAAAGGAGGATTTTTATCAAATACAATATCATGTTTTGCAAAAACCCATCGTCTTCAGCGGTTTTTTTGACAAAACCTTCTAATTTAGCGTTGTCCGCCGCGCGCAGATATGGTATGATGTGGTAAATTACTCCGCACAGCAAGCCACGCGCTTTCTGCAAGGAGACAAAATAAAAATCAAACAGCTGCTGACACAAAGAAAGGCTTCTGCGTGAAAGGGTGGGTCATACATACATTTTACAGAATTTCTGCGCCCTTTCTCCATATTTTTTCGGGGCGTTTTTTATTGTCTGCAAAAAAAGAGATAAAAAGAAAGGAAGATAAAGCAATGTATCCCTACAACCCCCACTCCCAAAAGGCAGAGGAATTCATCAACCACGAGGAAATTCTGGAAACCCTTGCCTATGCAGAGGAAAATAAGCACAACATCCCCTTAATTGACAGCATTATCGAAAAGGCAAGGCTCAGAAAGGGACTTTCTCACAGAGAGGCAATGGTGCTTCTGGACTGCGATATTCCCGAAAAAAACGAAGAAATTTACGCGCTGGCAAAGCAGATTAAACAGGATTTTTACGGCAACCGCATTGTAATGTTTGCGCCGCTGTATCTCTCCAATTACTGCGTCAACGGCTGTGTATACTGTCCTTACCATGCGAAAAATAAGCACATCCGCAGAAAAAAGCTGACACAGGAGGAAATCGTCAGAGAGGTAACAGCTTTGCAGGATATGGGGCATAAGCGTCTGGCACTGGAAACAGGCGAGGACCCCGTCAATAACCCCATCGAATATGTACTGGAAAGCATTCAAACGATTTACAGCATCAAGCATAAAAACGGCGCGATTCGCCGCGTGAATGTCAATATTGCGGCAACAACGGTGGAAAATTATCGCAAACTGAAGGATGCCGGCATCGGGACATATATCCTCTTTCAGGAAACCTACAACAAGGAAAGCTATGAGCACCTGCATCCCACAGGTCCTAAGCATGATTATGCCTACCACACCGAAGCGATGGACAGAGCCATGGAGGGCGGCATTGATGATGTCGGGATTGGCGTTCTGTTCGGCTTGGAGCTGTATCGCTATGAATTTGCAGGGCTTTTGATGCACGCAGAGCATCTGGAAAGCGTATTCGGCGTAGGCCCGCATACCATCAGCGTACCCAGAATCCGCCATGCCGACGATATTGACCCCTCCGCCTTCGATAACGGCATTGATGATGATACCTTTGCAAAAATCGTTGCCTGCATCCGTGTTGCCGTTCCCTATACGGGCATGATTGTTTCCACCAGAGAAAGTCAGGAAAGCAGAGAACGTGTACTGAGTCTTGGGGTATCCCAAATCAGCGGCGGCTCCAGCACGAGTGTCGGCGGCTATTATGAAAAAGAAGCAGAGGAGGATAATTCCGCACAGTTTGATGTCAGCGATAACCGCACACTGGATGAAATCGTGAAATGGCTGATGGATTTGGGCTATATCCCCAGCTTCTGCACCGCCTGCTACCGCGAGGGCAGGACGGGCGACCGCTTCATGAGCCTTTGCAAAAGCGGACAAATCCAGAATTGCTGCCTGCCCAATGCACTGATGACGCTCAAGGAATATCTGATTGACTATGCCGCACCGGAAACAAAGGAAATCGGGGAAAAGCTGATTTTAGAGGAAATCAAATCCATCCCGAAGGAAAAAATTCAGGAGATTGTACGGAAAAATCTGGTTGAGATTGAAAAAGGAAATCGGGATTTCCGCTTCTAAAAAAATTCTATGTATCAAAAAAAGAGGATGTTAAAAAACATCCTCTTTTTTGTTTCCATTATTTCTTTTTGTTGGGAATCAGCTTCTTTGTGCCGCCCATATAAGGCCACAGAACCTCAGGGATATTTACAGTACCATCTGCCTGCAGGTTGTTTTCAAGGAAAGCAATCAGCATACGAGGGGGTGCTGCAACGGTGTTGTTCAGTGTGTAAGCGAAGTATTTCTTGCCTTCTGCATCCTGTACGCGGATACCCAGTCTTCTTGCCTGTGCATCGCCCAGATTGGAGCAGCTGCCGACTTCAAAGTATTTTTTCTGTCTGGGAGACCAAGCCTCAACGTCAACGGATTTTACCTTCAGGTCAGCCAAATCGCCGGAGCAGCATTCCAGTGTTCTTACGGGGATATCCATGGAACGGAACAGGTCTACGGTGTTCTGCCACAGCTTATCATACCACATGGGAGCTTCCTCAGGATTACATACAACAATCATTTCCTGTTTTTCGAACTGGTGAATACGGTAAACGCCTCTTTCTTCAATACCGTGTGCGCCTTTTTCCTTACGGAAGCAAGGGCTATAGCTTGTCAGGGTCTGCGGCAGGTCTTCTGCTTTATTCAACGTATCAATGAATTTACCAATCATGGAATGTTCGGATGTACCAATCAGATACAGGTCTTCGCCTTCGATTTTATACATCATTGCATCCATTTCCGCAAAGCTCATAACACCTGTTACAACGTTGGAACGAATCATGAAGGGAGGAATGCAGTATTTGAAGCCTCTGCCAATCATGAAATCTCTTGCGTAAGCCAGAACTGCGGAATGCAGACGCGCGATGTCGCCCATCAGGTAATAGAAGCCATTGCCTGCAACCTTTCTTGCACTATCCAGATCGATACCGTCGAAGGTTTCCATAATATCTGTGTGATAAGGAATTTCAAAATCGGGAACAACGGGTTCGCCGAATCTTTCTACCTCTACGTTTTCGCTGTCATCCTTACCAATGGGAACGGTAGGGTCAATGATGTTGGGAATGGTCATCATGATAACCTTGATGCGATCCTCAACCTCTTTTTCTCTTGCGGAAAGGGTTTCTACGCGTTCTGCGTCTGCGCCAATCTGTGCTTTTACCTTTTCGGCTTCGTCCTTTTCGCCCTTTGCCATCAGCGCACCAATCTGCTTGGAAAGCTTATTTCTCTGCGCTCTCAGTGCTTCAACCTCCTGCTTGATGGTTCTGTTTTCCTTATCCAGCACCAGAACCTCATCTACCAGAGGCAGCTTTGCATCCTGAAATTTTTTGCGGATGTTTTCCTTTACGATATCAGGGTTTTCTCTTACAAATTTAATGTCTAACATTTCATGACCTCCTAAAAATAGTATTTTTTCGGATGGAAGTTTTTCGTATATCTTATGAAAGGTTTTTCAATCAGAAAAAAGAATTGTAAGCGATTCTTCTCCATAAATAGCAATAAAAAATATCTGCAAGCAGCTATTTTTTCATCACCGCTTACAGATATGCTTTTCTGTCGTAATCGCTCACGCTTTCATAACAAAAAAACTCCCGATCCCGGTAATAAAACAGGGACGAGAGTATATTTCCCGCGTTGCCACCCAGATTGCTCGGAGCATCCTCCGAACCTCTTGAACAGCTATAAAGGGCTTACCCTTCCGACTTTCATCGGCAGCTTGGAAAGTGGAACATTCTCTTTTCTCCGCCGATTCGCACCAACCATCGGCTCTCTGTGGGAGTTTTACAAGAACTTAGCTTTCCTTTCGGCTTTCGCCTGCGCTATTTTGTCTTGTTTGACTTTTTGGTGTATATTATATCATATTATTTTAAAATTGCAAGCCTAAATTTTTTTCTTTTTTTTGTACAATTTTTCCATAAATCCTGTCTTTTTGCTAAAATATATAGAAAATGCTAAAAAATTTATATTTTTTTCTATATGCAAAATAGCGTCCATTGTGGTATACTATACGGGTACGAGAAAACCCCTTTTCCTGTACCACAATATGCCCCGGGGTTTGTGCGCACAACCCCATAGAATGGTGTCTCCCCTGGCACCATTCTTTTCCCTAGTCAAAAAGGACAATCAAGTATGATTGTCCTTTTTTTATGCTTTCATTCATGAAAATCCCCGCACCCTTTTTATTTCAGAATAAATTTCTCAATGACCTCTGCCACGCCGTTTTCCTCACAGCTTCGTTCCGTTATGTAATCCGCAGCAGCCTTCACATGCGCCTCGCCGTTTTTCATTGCAACGCCAAGCCCTGCCTGCAATATCATGGAAAGATCATTATCACTGTCACCAATGGCAATCGTTTCGGCAAGCGGCACATTTGCCTCCTGCGCAGTCGCAGCCATTGCATTGCCCTTGCTTACGCCTTTTTTCACCAGCTCCAGATAGGTTTCCGAGGAATAAAACAAATCAAAGATATCCCCTGCCTTTTTCTCCACATAGCACTTCAGCGCCGAAAGATTTTTCCGCTCTCCGCTGATTAAGCATTTTGTAAACTCACCCTCATAATCGGTCGGCTCCCGCAAAATGCGCGGATTTGCTTGCATCATCCAGCAATAGGATTTCACCTCGTCCGTCAATTTTTCAATCATAAAATTGCGGTCATCATAGTAAAACAGCTCCAAGCCAAGTGCTCTCGCCCGCTCTGCGATTGGCTGCACCACAGACGGTGAAAAGCTGCTTTTCAGCACCAGATGCATATCCCTCAAATCATACACCGCCGCACCATTCTGGCAGATAACATAGCCCTTTTTGCCCAGAAGATGCAATTCCTGCAAATGCTTTTCCACGCCAAAAACACCTCTGCCTGTGCAGATGACAAACTCCACGCCTTTATCCACAGCCTTTCGGATTGCAGCAGAGTTTTCCACAGAAACCCGTACACCTTTCCATAATAATGTGCCATCCATATCGGAAAATACCATTTTATAGCCCATTTTTTCCTCCTTTGTTTACATAATACATTACCCACATCCTGTGGATAACCTGTTGATATTGTGGAAAACCCTCTGGACAACTTTTCTTTTTCACAAGTTATCCACAAAATGTGGATAAAATTTCAACTTATCCACAGAAGTTTTCTTTTGTCTGATATGGAAAAAGGAGGAACAGCTCCTCCCTTTTCACGTTTATTTTTCGTTTTCTTCGTCCGTTTCCGGCTGTTTTTCCATGAAAACTGCCTCTTGGAAAATCGGTTCGCTGATTTTTGCTTCCGCAATCGCGCGTTCCACGGCACTTTCCATGGCATCCCCCAGATTTTCCTCCTCAGGCAAATGCGCCTTCTCCGCAGCCGCTCTTGCTTCCTCTCTCTTTTTCAGAATGGATTCCGCAGCCGCAATCTTGCCTGCAAGCGTTTCCTCCTTCAAAATCAGCTCTTTTTCCGCCTCTGTTACATCACCGATAGAGGATTTCGCCTGTTTTTCCTTCGTTTCATCCACTTCGACCATTTCCACCTGATCCAGTGTAATCTGCTCATCCATAGCTCTGTCCTTATCCTTTTTGCGGAAGGTCGGCTTAAAGCGCACCTTAACCACCTTTTCATGCTCCGGCTGATAGGTATTATTTTTTGCCACCTCAACCGCTTTTAATTCCTCCTCGGAAAGCATGTAGGTGCTGACACCCATTTCAATCGGCTTAGCATAGGTAAAAGAGCCTGTTCGGCTATGAATACCGTTCAGCACCACGCCGTTGTCATTCCCATCCAAAAGTGCCAAAGCAAAGCAGAGATTGCCGCCCATTTCATCAAAGGGGTTATAACGAATCAGCCCAACCTTCTGGATTTTGGATTTATCGGTTTTATCCATATCCGTCACCATATCCAACAGCTTAGAATATTGCGATTCAATTTTCTTTGAGGTTTCAAAATATTCTTCAATTTTCATTTCCAGATTATGGGTTGGTCTGCGATTAGAGCCCATAAAATAATCATATCGTTTCTTCTGCCCGTTCAGCTTCACAAACAAAACAATGCAGAGAATAAATAATATGAATATTGCTGCCGCCATAGCGGCAAAAAGAATCAATATCGTTTGCTGCGTCAATTCCATCATATTTCACATTCCTTATCGTTTCAGGAGCACCAAAAGGCGTTCCAAATCTTCCTCAGAATAATATTCTATTTCTATTTTACCCTTTTTCCGCTTACCGATAGGCTTCAGATTTACCTTTGTGGCAAACAGAGATTTCAAATCCTCTTCTATCGCGCGATAGGCAGTTTCATCCGCTTTTTCGGCTTTTTCCGCAGGCTCGGGTGCATCTTCCTTCGCCAGATATGCCTTGACCAGTGCCTCAACCGCGCGCACGCTCAGTCCTTCCTCGATGATATGCTCTGCTAATTCAAACTGCGCGTCCACATCGGATACAGGCAGAAGCGAACGAGCATGTCCGCCTGTCAGCTTATTTTCCGTCACAAAATTACGCACACGGGCATCCAACTGCAACAAGCGCAGAGAATTTGTAATCGCAGAGCGGCTTTTGCCGACCTTTTCTGCAATTTTTTCCTGACTGAGCTGAAATTCCTCCTGCAATCGCTGATAGCTTTCGGCTTCTTCAATGGGATTTAAGTCCTCACGCTGGAGGTTTTCCACCAGTGCGGCTTCAAAGGCTTCACTGCCTTCCCATGCCTTCAGCACAACAGGCACCTTTTCCATACCGGCGATTTTTGCGGCACGCCAACGGCGTTCCCCTGCAATGATTTCATAGTATTCCCCATTTTTCTTCACAACAATGGGCTGAATCATGCCATAGGCCTTCAGGGATGCCGCCAGCTCCTCCAAAGCGGTTTCATCAAAATATTTTCTCGGCTGCTTGCGGTTGGGTTCGATTAAATCCAAATCCAGCTCCGTCACCGTTTCATTCGATTTTGCTGTTTTCAGATCCTGTACTTCTGTATTGATGAGGGCGTTGATTCCAAGACCTTTTGCACCAAGACCTCTTTTCTTTTCTGCCATATCAATTCCACTCCTTTTCCATGACTTCCTCTGCCAACAATGCGTAAGCCTCTGCGCCCTTGGATTTCGGGTCATAGAGATTGATAGGCAGACCATGGCTCGGAGATTCTCCAAGGCGCACATTTCTGGGGATAATTGTGCGGTAAACACTCTGCCCCAGAGAACGCTTGACCTCCTCCACAACCTGCAAGGAGAGGTTTGTTCTTGCGTCATACATGGTGAAAACAATTCCCTCGATTTCCAGTTCTGGATTCAAACGTTTTTTCACCAGATTCACCGTATGCAGCAGCTGCTCCAGACCTTCCAACGCAAAATATTCGCACTGAATGGGAACTAAAACCGTATTTGCCGCCACAAGTGCATTCACGGTAATCATATTTAAGGAAGGCGGACAGTCGATGATAATAAAGTCGTATGCGTCCTTCACCTCTGCCAACGCCTCCTGCAAAATATATTCCCTGCGGTCGTTGCCAATCAGCTCAATCTCTGCTCCTGTCAAATTGATATTTGCAGGAATCACCTCCAAGCCATCCATACAGGTCGGCTGCTTCACCTCTGTAATCGTGGCTTCGCCCAAAAACACATCATAAATCGTCAGAGGGACATCATTTTTATCCAGACCAAGTCCGCTGGTGGTATTTCCCTGTTGATCTGCATCAACGGCAAGCACACGCTTTCCCTCTGCGGCAAGGCAGGCGGAAAGATTGATGGCTGTGGTGGTCTTTCCCACGCCGCCCTTCTGGTTCGTCACTGCAATGACTCTAACTTTGCTCATAAATTCCCGCCTTTCCTTCTCGTTTTTTCTTCTTTTTATATAATAGTATAATCAATATAAAAAAGCAATGCAAAAACACGATGTTTCACGTGAAACATCAGGAATTTATATAAAAATAGAAAAAGCCACTCTATTTTGTGAAATAAAATGGCTTTTTGTTTGTTATGCGCTATGTTTCACGTGAAACAATTATAGTGAACCAATTATAGTTTTGCAGACTTTGCGGGGCTTTTCAAAAGAGACATGATAATATTCTCCTTCGGTTCCTTTTCAAATTTCCCAAAAACAGGGATTGCCTTCGGAATCACCTTAATTTCAAACGGCATATCCGGCCCCAGCTCCCCATCAACCGTAGATTCCATAATTTTGAAATCGGGATCTAAGCATTCAATCTTAAAATAATGATCTCTGAGATACAACACATTCTTATCATGAATATGTTCCCCAGTCAGCATTTTCATCAAAACAGGTGTCATTTCAATCAGAGGCTTTCCTTTGATAGCAATAAATTCAAACTTCCCATCCGTAATGGATGCTTCGGGGGAAAGGTTCGTAAAACCACCCGTCCCTGCTGAATTCATAATCATATAGAAATACAAATCCTCCTTTATGACATCTTCGCTTGTTGTAATGCGAAACGGCACCTTTCTGAACTGCGGCAGCTGCTCCACGCCCTTTAAATAGTAAGAAAGGCTGCCAAGTGCGTTTTTCACATCCTTATCCACAATCTGTGAAACATTTGTGAAAAAGCCGCCTGCGCAGACATTGATAAAGAAAATGGAATCATTCACCAGACCCAAATCAATATCCACCGGCTTTGTAGAAACAATCGTTCTGCAAACATCCTCCACCTCGCCGCTTTTGAAGCCAAGGTAGGTCGCAAAATCATTTGCCGTGCCGGAAGGAATGATACCCAAAGGAATATGCAGACCACGGCGCATCATAGCATTCAGCACAATATTCACTGTACCGTCACCACCGGAGGCAACAATAATATCATAATTCGGGTCCATTGTGGCAATATGCGTGTCAATGTCTCCGGGATGGAGCGTGCGGAAGGGATGCACCTCATAGCCGCCCTCCTGAAAGATACCAATACAAACATCTAAGTCAAATTTAAAGCTTTTATTCCCCGAAAAGGGATTATAAAATAATTTCAACTTTTTCATACAAATACCTTCCTTTATAAAGAGAATATCTATTTTAAGATAATTAAAAGCCCCTCGATTAAAAGTTTTCTAATCTCTGAAAACAAAATCCTGCAAGCAGTTTTTGTTTCAGAAGATTGAAAATGCTTTTATAGCATATCACATTTGTTCGGGTGCTTCGATACCTAAGAGTGCCAGACCCTTTTTCAGCACTGTTTTTACAGAGAAAACAACCACCAAACGCGCCTGTCTTACCTCAGGTTCACTGCTGAGAATCGGGTTATCGTGATAAAATTTATTGAACGCCTGTGCAATCGCAACCAAATGTCTGGTAACAACAGAGGGCTCCAGCTTTGCCGCCGCATCCTTAATTTTATCAGGGAATGCCTCCAGCAGCTTGCAGACATCCAAAGATGCCTCGTCAGAAAGTGCCTCAAAATGGATATCACTGAAATCCGGTTCACCTGCACGCTTCAGAATGGAGCAGGCACGCGCATGCGTATACTGCACATAGGGGCCTGTTTCACCATCGAAATTCAACATTCTTTCCCAGCTAAACACAACATCCTTGATTCTTGTGTTATACAGGTCATTGAAAATAACCGCGCCAATGCCGACCTGCTTCGCGATTTCCTCTTTATTTTCCAGATTGGGATTCTTTTCCTCAATAATACGCTTTGTTTCTGCGCACGCCTGATTTAACAAATCCTCCATCAGCACAACATGCCCATGACGGGTGGAAAGCTTGCCGCTGTCCAGAGAAACCAGACCGAAAGGCACATGAATCAAATCCTTGTACCAATCATAGCCCATTTTATGAATGACCTCAAACCACTGTGCGAAATGCAGGTTTTGGTCAAGTGCAGTCAGATAAATGCACTTGTCAAAATTGTAGGTTTTCTTGCGGTAAAGCGCCGCAGTGATATCTCTGGTTGCATAAAGCGTGCCGCCATCCTTACGGATAATCAGACAGGGGGGCATATTTTTATCCTCTAAATCCACAATCATCGCGCCTTCGGATTCCTTGAGCAGGTTTTTGTCCTTTAATTCCTGCACAACCGCATCCATCTTATCATTATAGAAGGATTCTCCTGTGTACGCATCAAATTTCACGCCAAGCATTTCATATACGCGCTCAAATTCCTTGATAGAAATATCATAGAACCATTTCCACAGCGTCAATGCTTCCTCATCGCCCTCCTGCATTTTTACAAACCACAGGCGCGCTTCATCGTCCATTTTCAGCTCGGGATGCTTTTCTGCTTCATCATGGAACTTTACATAAATCCGCATCAGCTCCTGAATCCCGTCTTTCTCTACTGCTTCCTTGCTGCCCCATTTTTTATACGCAACAATCAGCTTGCCGAACTGTGTCCCCCAGTCCCCCAGATGGTTGATGCCTTCGCAATGGTAGCCCAGCTCCTCGTGAATTTTATAAATCGCGTTGCCGATTACGGTAGAACGCAGATGCCCAACATGGAAGGGCTTTGCAATATTGGGAGAGGAATAGTCGATCACAACGGTTTTGCCTGCGCCCATGTCGCTCTTGCCATAGCTTTCCTTCTGCTCCAGAACGGCAGAAAGCACCTGCTCTGCGTATACACTCTTGTCCACAAAAAAATTGATATATGCACCGACCACCTGCATCCTTGCGATAAACGCAGGCTTTTCGATTTTTTCGATTAACTCCGCAGCAATCATCGGGGGTGCCTTGCGGAATACCTTCGCCAAACGAAAACAGGGATACGCAAAATCGCCCATTTCCTTTTTGGCAGGAATTTCCACTGCCGCCGCTGCATCCTCAACGGAAATTTCCGCTGCCGCCGCCAAAAGTTTTGCAATTTCTATTTTAAAATCCATAAATTGATACCTCCAAAAGCCCTGTAAAAAAGGGACATACTTCTATTTACTATAGCATGAAAAAGGGGGAAAAACAAGGGCTTTGGGGCGAAAAGCGGCGCGGAGCGCCTGCAAACATTTATGCAATAAACAATGAAGTTTTCGGAAAATAAAAAACAGCCTGCCAGAAGGATGGACGGCAAGCCATGCCGGAAAGGCACTTTATACTGCCCGAAGGGGCTTGAAGGGAAGGGTTTGGAAAGGGAAACCTTGTTGCCCTTTCCTCGGTTGCGGAGGTTTGGAACCCATTACGAAACGGGTTCCAAGTTTTTGTTACTTTTTAGCAT